>Ga0153938_1000468_pt1 | contig 16353 bp, 20 predicted proteins | sample TSNY022MetaG_FD_104740 | JGI IMG/M metagenome (GOLD analysis project Ga0153938, IMG submission 104740) | Attine ant fungus gardens microbial communities from New Jersey, USA - TSNJ022 MetaG | ecosystem: Host-associated > Fungi > Mycelium > Unclassified | place: USA:New Jersey: Brendan T. Byrne... | reverse complement strand
GGCGACAACGACACAGACGACGACGACAACGAGCGTCTGGCGAAGCATGAGGTGCCAAATAAAAATGGCGACTTTATAGCATTATGTAATATACTCTTTGTTTCGACCCTGACTTTGTCACGGAGGACTGTCTATGTACACCGTGTAATAAATTGCTGAATATCAAGAAAAAGACCCTGACTTTGTCATGGCAGCAGTCACGATGGGTAAGAGAAACCTGAGCTCACACTCTGAATGATTGTTTTGATCAATAAGGAGTGTGGCTGCTACAGTGGCAGTGGTTAAGGCAGTGGTTGAGCAACTTGCTACACACTCACAAGGTGTCAGGGAAAATGGGCAGAACTCTAGTTCAGCTGCTTATGATAATTAATATTAATATGAGGCTAAGAGGGTAAATTCCCTTGGTTCTACTGTAATACTTTTGATATGTATAAAGAATTTAATTCTGACACAAAGTATGAACTTGATATAATCTCACAAAGGCTGGTGGACTATAATCCTGATAGTAAGGCAAGAGGCAGTCTGAACACTTTGCTTTTAGAACAAGATATACTCAATAGAGTATATAATTGGAATAACACTTAAAATCCATTAGAGATAAGATTAGAGTCTACAAAGTAGAGTATACCTTAATAGGAATGGGGGACAGGATAAAAGTAAGGATAGTCATTAGTTTACCCTTGGCTTTACCCCTCCTCTGAGTCGAGGATAAAGTAAGGGTAAAGGTAATCAATTTTAGGGGAACATACATACCGAACTACTTGTCAAACAGATCAACTAGGCATATCAGTACAATCTATGTCAAAGTTAAGATAAAGAATTCACCCCAGTCTGATACTGAGGGGTAGAGGACTACATTAACAATCAAGAATTGACTGCTCACTGATCACTTAAAACATAAGAAAATATAATGATCATCATTGGTCAATGATAAGAGATTTGAGACGACATAGGAATATAGAATATTCAAAACACTCAGTCCGATCTGACTCGCTTTTGTCCATAATAAAAACGAGTTCGGCCTAAACCTAGGAACCAATTCACCCTAGGAAAGTTTTTGTGAATGCTGAAGACATCCTTAGACCATCAAAGGACCAACCTTGTGAAGAAGAGGAGCGAAGTAATCGTAATATTGCCATGGATCATTCCGTTCCAATCTCGAGGGGCATAACGAAGCTGTGCAGGAAGGCCAATGAAGGTGACGAGGACACTACAGACATATGTGACTGTGGCATCCGTGAGGCATATAGATATCTAGGTCACTAACTGTGTAACCTGTTAGAAGCCTATGAATCAACTGCTATATTGCGGAATGTTCAAAACTCACATCCGCAATGGCAAGTGCCAACAAACTAGCACCAATGAGGCGCTCTTGGCTAGCCGGATTGTTTGGGAGAGTGTCACGAACCGCGCGGAAGACGAGGGAGGACAATAGACCAAGAAGAAAAAAACCTTTCACAATAGTTCAGCTTATACTCCGGTACAACGCCCAGGTACTAACAATTGACCAATTGTGCAACTATCATTCGAGTTCGATCATCAACGGGACTTGGGGCGAGTATACTCGAGGGAATTTGTTCTTGATAGAACCAATTTGTACCTTGAGGACTCCATATAAACACAACTGGAATGATAGTTAATACTTGAGAGAGACAGATTCCGTCGTCAGTCAATTTGTCAGAGCAGGATTGTTGTATGACATACAAGGTTCGAGGTAAAGAAATACCAGACGATAGAAACCAGGAAGTGCAGGGAAACTGTCTGACATGTGGAGGTTTTCCAACAACTTGAGGGGAATCAACCGTGAGATTACCCGTGATGCACTTTCGTTGTGACTCGCCTCTGACTGCATGCTCCTAGCCTAGACCATCGTTTAGCTACATATAAGGAGAAGTATTAGTAGAGAGGACCTTAGTTCAGTCCCAGTTTGCAATCCATCCTTTCATCTCGAACACCAAGTTTTGGTAATAAGACTCGGGTCCGAGCAGTATCTACGGTACATGTATATAGGTCTCTTCACGTCTTGACTGGATGACAGTGGAAAAGAAAGGGGAAACGATCCATAATAGAGTGCCATCCAACACGATACCGACTGATTTGATGACGCTCTTTTGCAGTCCTATCTCCTCTGCAACCTAATGGACCGGCAAGGCGTCTCGCCATCTCGGCACAACTCAATAGTGAATGATATGGAAAGTCCAGGATCATTTGTGTTTGACCTTCCTACTCAACCTGTTGCACCAAATCCAACTGGTGTTCTCCCTTCTGCATTGCAATTGTCGTCCTTGAGTCAATCAGATCAGTGTTTCACACAGGCTGACGAACCCTCGTTCGTGATTATCTCAGGAGGGACTGGCGGGAACGCCATATGTTCAGCTTTTGGCAACGCCTGTTATGTTCTTCCCGTTTCCGACGATGGAGGTTCCTCGAGTGAGATAATTCGGGTCCTTGGCGGGCCCTCTGTAGGTGTGAACAATACATTTAGCATTAGGGCATTGATTAGCTGACGCTCTTCTCGGGATGACCTATGAAAGGGGATATCCGCTCACGATTAGTCCGTTTGATTCCATCTAGTTCTTCTTCCTCGCCCCTGGAAGCTATTCGTCGCTTTCTTTCTTATCGATTTCCAGCAAACTGTGACAAAAAGGAAGCCAGAGATGAATGGAGGAATATAGTCGAAGGCCGAAGTCCATTGTGGAACGGAGTCCCTAACGACAGAAAAGAGACGATCCGAGGTATGTGTTGCTGGCTTAGGCGAGTTTAGAGCCTTTCCGACAAGATATTCAGGATTTCTTGTCTACTTTGAAAGTGAACTATTACGACGTGCGCACAAGAACTTTGACTTTCGGAATGGAAGGTATGGTGTCTTTTTTCATCGCTTTTTGTGAGTGTCTCTGTAACCTCCAACAGTATCGGAAATTACTTCCTCGCAGCTGCCCAAATTTTTTTCCGCTCCTTACCTTCAGCCATATTTCTATTTTCATCTATTACAAATAGCCAGGCAATGAGATTTACCCTCCGATTGTCACTGAGAAGCTTATGAAGTCTTCCAGGCAACGATTTTGCCCGTCATTGTCACCAACCATACAATGATAATTGCAGCTGAACTCGTAAGACATCAAGCATGTTTTGTTGAAATCACTGACATGCTTTACAGGAAAATGGAAGCCGTCTCGTTGGGCAATGCGAGATCTCACACCCCGTCAGGCAAAGTGTCGCAACCAATGCTGTTTCAGATAAACCATTATCCCTGGCTGAAGGACTCCGAGAGAGGCCAGACCCAAGGCAAAATATGATGTTTGAACAAGAGGCTAAAAACAGGTATGAAAGCCTAATCGCTCCAATTTCGAGTAAGTAAGTATCTAGAAATACCAACTCATGAGTTTACCTGGTCATTCTGCAGGGCTTTTCTACATAAATGCTTATGGGACGGAGATCCATCCAACGCCTAACCCAGACTATCTTGCCAACCTTGATGAAAGGGAGGTACTAATTTACTCCTGTGGTTCTTTGTGGACCAGGTATGTCGTAAAAAAATTGAAAATTTCCCAGAAATCGAATTCACACATTACCAGTATTGTTCCATGTCTGGCCCTTCGAGGGGTTGCTGATCAGATTGCACATTCGTCTAAACTCCGTGCTAAGGTTCTTCTCTGTGAGTGTAACCAACTCCAATGATCTGTGTTTATTGACACCATAGTTAGTAAACATAGAAAATGATAGAGAGACGGAACAATATACAGCCGTGGATTATATTCTGTCAGCTTAAATATCTACTATTGTTTTCGATCATGCTGACATGGCATCCGATAGCACTATCACAAAAACCCTGAACAAAAGTCATGAAACTGTACCGTATGGTATAGAAAATGCTAGCACAACATATCCCGTATCAGCATTTGTAACACACCTGATCTACTTTGAAGGAACAAATGTTCCTGTTGACGTCAAGCGCATCACTGTGAGTGGATCCTGTGAGCTCCGCGATGATACATTCAAACTAGGTTCAGGCACTTGGAGTAAAGTGCACAGGGATCGAACCACGAGAAGGGTGTGAGAGTGACGAAGTGCCTCGATACAATTCCACAAATGTTCGAAAGGCAGTGAACCAGGTTTTGCGAGATTTAAACCGTTGATCATTGAGTTCTCACGCCAAGCTGTGTCCTGATTCTTTGTATATAATTCCTCCCAACGGTTGTCACGTCTCTCATCTTTGCAACTCATTCCCAATCTATAATAAGCGCTGTAGAAATTTGGCCTCATCCTCCGAATTCTATGACTTGTCCTGGAGAATTACATGTCCAAGTGGAATTGCCTTCATCTACTCAGAACCAAGAATCTTGGGACAGTTTCCACACACGTATGTGGCTTGTACTGATTGGGATACAATTCAACTTGTTGCGATAGTTGACTGGCCAGTAAAAACCCCAGAAGCTGTACTTGTCTCTGTTGCAAGTCCCACAGACATTGACGACAACCCTAATCTGTCCAAAAAGCCGCACGCCCTTTGTTGCAAGCCAGGGACTCTAATACAACACATCTGTGGTTCTGACCTCAACCTCAAGGAAGCCGAACCTAATGCCACTGTTCTTGACCGTGAGGAAGGTAACTGTGAAAGCAACCTAATAGGACGTCACGCGATAGATAACACAGAATTTGATGAGAACATTGTTCCCCCTTCCCTTACACGAACAACCAGTATCCGCTTTTGCTCCCGCGTACGTATCACATCCGGCCTCAATCACCTTCAACAAGGCAGAACCAATACACTTCGGTCGACTAGAGGTGATACTGGTTATTTTTGCCACACTCCTTCATCCTCGAGGTCTGGGTCCGCATCTTCCTCCATCTCTGCCCCGCTGCGATCAAGAACAGACGATGAGGCCGACAGACCTGGATGGGGGCCTTTAGGCAGACGTGTGAGTATGTTAGCGAAGAAAAATTGGACGAAGAAACGATTTGAATCAAGCAAGGATAATCAGACTCCGCCGCAGTCTGACAGAGTGAATGGGCGGACAACTTCCAGGGACTGCGAAGAGACGACAGAAGCTTCGCCGTTGCTGATGGCACCCTCTTGCAGGGGGTCAGATTCCACGTCTTGCCGACGTCGACGGGGAGGACGATGTCATTGCGTTGAACGTGGGTTGCCTTCCCATAAGAGAATTTCACCAGGTGACGTAGATGAGGTATTCGGCAAGTGGCCAACCCGAATGTTAAATTATCAGGTACTGTTATCTGTCTGGATTTGCGTTCTCGTTGTTTCACTGAGATGACACTTTCAGTGGTGGTGGCGGCAAGCTGAAACGGTCATCTGTTGTCGGTATGCATATGAATCCGACGAGTACACTCAATAATTAAGGTTTTCATTATCCTTTCGTATTGCGCTCTATGATGATTTCATTGGGTTTCATGGTAACAAATTCAGGGTAAATACCAAATATGCATAAGATTATGACAACAACAGAGGTTGAGATGTTAGTGGCACGGTATATTGGGTGTTACAGTCTATTTAGCCCCAGGGGGTAGAATCATAGTAGGTGGCAAGGTGGTCACAGGGGGCAAGAGACTTGAAGCAGTCTTGCGGGCGTTTTGGATAAGAAGTTGATCCATGATAACAATCGCAGCCATAGACTCGACTATAGGAACGGCACGGGGAACAACACAGGGATCGTGGCGGCCACGAGCAGCGAGAGTTCCTGGCGTTCCATCATACTGAGCGGTTTGCTGCGCTTGTGAGATAGTGGCAGGGGACTTAAATCCAATCCTAGGTGAGATGCAGATCAGATTGGTCCTTTGTAGGAGAAGATTGCGCACCGAAAGTAAATGTCCTCGGAGTTGGTGATGCCACCCTGAACACCTCCACTCCAGTTGGTCATTGTACCAAGTTTACCACCATCACGGCCGACGAACGGATCATTGTGCTTGCTTCCTGGGACTTCGGTCCCACGGAAGCCAGAACCAATCTCGAATGCCTTGGTTGCAGGGATTGAGAGCATTGCGTGACTCAACTTGGCTTCAAACTTATCGAAGACGGGCTCGCCGAGACCGCCGGGTACCTTGCGGATCACACAAGTGACAGTACCACCGATGGAATCTTGAGCATCTTTTGCTTCAATGATACGCTAAGGCAGATTGAGCACCCAGAGAAGGTTTCAAGTCTGATTCAAGCACTTACCTGAGTCATACGATCAGCTGTTTCTGGATGAGGACACCTTGTAGGATGTTTGTCGACCTCTTCACGGGTGATGGTCGAGATGAGTTTGAGAAACTCCGGGGAGACAGCATCATCACTGTCTTGATCTTGGGGGGATGTAGCGATGTTGGGCAAATGAATTTTTCCTACAGAAGAGACGAAAGCGACGATCTCGATACCAAACACTTGCTTGAGGTATTTTTCGGCGATAGCACCGGCGGCAACGCGACCTAGAATAATTGGTTAGAGACTTAAGCTGCAATTGAGAAATAGTGTGATACCAATAGTCTCACGAGCGCTACTGCGTCCACCGCCGCTGCTGGCCTTGATACCATATTTCTGGAGATAGGTATAGTCAGCGTGACTGGGACGGGGATATAGATCGGTCTCCGAGTAGTCGTAAGGGCGCTGGTCCTCGTTTTTCACAAGAAGACCAATGGGTGTACCCAAAGTTACGCCACGCTCGATCCCAGATTGAATATGTACTTGATCCTTCTCATTCCTCTGTGTCAAGGCAGCATCAGACTCGGTTGAGTCGAAATCTATTGGCCTACTGGAGTAGTGAGATTGCTCTGGCCCGGCCTGCGACGACTGAGCTGCACTTGTATATCCTCTTCGGTTAACTCGAGACCCTGTGTACAATGTGAGATGGTAGCTGGTTAGGGAAGAGGATTACTGATTACCGGAGGGCAACCGTCGACGATGGCTCCGACTGAGGAACAGTGACTCTCCCCATAGGTAGTTACACGAAATAAAGTGCCGTAGGTAGACATGTTGACAGAAAGGATGGAATGCCAGAGGCAGGGTAGACGATCTTATACTCGCGGCCAAGACGGACTCAGATTGCTACTCGGATCCAAATAAAGCGCAATAAGATTTTTGCATCTCTTTCCTTTTTGGGAGTACGGCTTTTTTCTTGTTTGCCGGTTCTTGAGAGATGGCGACTCACATTTTGTACCAACCCCTATGGCTTCCTCCATTACGACAGGAACCACTGGATCCCGTTCCCGCCCTCACGCGCGAAAGAAAATCAATGACGATGCCCCCTACACAGCTCCTCCGAGCGCTAGCGCTGGTACAAAACGACAAGCAGCAGAGAAGGCTGACGGCGAGCCGCGAGTAAAGCGGAAACGCGTAGAACCAGTGACAGCTATGGCATCAAGTAACAGTAAGAAAGATGCTGAGGAGCTGCAAAGGAGCTCAATGGTATGAAGCTCTGTCATTCTTATGTTACTTTCCTGACATCAATCACTCCAGGTCGAGTTTTTCAAAATGCCCACATCAGTCCTCTACTGTTATATGGCCCAATACGACATCGTTCCTGACGTACGGCCGTCGCCTCTCACTGCAGAGGATCCTCCATCCCCAATGAGTCTTGCCAGTTTACATCGCCCCTCGCCGCGCGCCCTCACTCCGCCTGCTCAGACAACCCCTGCCAACCGACCCCGCCGCGAACCAAAGGAACAGAATAGACGACGAAGCTCTCGCCTTCTTGAAGAAGAAACGAGAAGTCGCACTCCAATATTGGCTGACGCTCATGAGGTTCACAGTGTGCTTGCTGCGATTATCGAGAGCCATTTCAGGGATATGCCCCCCATCAGTGGAAGGGACGAGGTGGATACGTTGGCGTCATTTATGTGTGCTATTGAGAAATCAAAGATCCAGCGTGTGAAGAGCTAATCCTCATCTATCGAATGCTTTGCCTGTCGTTTCATGATCGACTGGCTATCTCACTGTTTATTTGTAATGTCTTCCAGTCACTGGTGGCCTTTCCATTGGGCTTAATCTTTGTTGCAGTGTGTTGTTCCAGATCGAAAGCAAAACAAATTATATGTTATTGTGACATGTCGTGCACTTCTACAGTCAATCAAATGTTCGTTAACTGGGGTCTGAAAGAATGTCTGGGCAGCCATTGGAACTTGCCGGTTGTCACGCAATCATCGCAATCATCGCAATCATCACATGGAGATCTTCTCACCACCTCGCTACGCTGATCAGAACAATCACGTGAAACTACACAATGGTCATTGAAACACTCCTGATTGTCCCTGTGTCTGCCTCATCATCTGTGGTTTGTGGGGTTGGTCGTGTTCTCGTCTTTTGCATATGCTCTTTTTCCGATTCTGGCGAATCACTCAAGTCATTATGCTTCTCATACTTTCCTGCTTCTCTCGCAGGATATATGACCCTTCAGAAGTAACGATAGCGACAATGATTGCAACACTGAGGACGCTAGAGGATCGCTTAAGGGGCCAACGGTTCCAGGTATAGCAGTGCAAACCGGGGTGAAAGTAGCTCCGGCATCCGTGCTGGGACGATCCTCGGACGGTCTTGACAAAAAGGCTTATATTGTCCAAGACGGCCGAGACACTTCCGCAGTTGGACTTGTGCTTTTCTCCATTTATCTCTGATAGCCCGGTGTCGTCAGTGATGTTAATCGATAACTTGACTGATTTCTGTTCAATCATCTCAAATTTGCTAACCATCAACAGGAAATAAAATGTTCATGCAACCTTGTTCTGTTCCTTCAAACAAGATGTCATTACCTAAGTTCATCAATAGTGACATTAAACCTCGTTCATGCCTAGGAGAATTACTCTGCAGTTCCCCAATTAGTCAACAGTGATGCATGCGCTCGTCATCAGTCATCCAAGGTCTTCATCAAAGCAATTGACCTATCTTACTTAGATCCGCCAAGTTCTGTCGTGGTTTTTGAGCTGATAATGTGCAATGTGTGCACGTCTACAAAAGGCCTGAATGTGGCTATTTAGATCCTGCCGAGTTATCAGCGCCGCTGTCAATCAACAGCCAACTGTTTGTTGATATTCAGTGCGATGTCGCACCTGCTCGACAGCTGTCGATTCGTTGAGCCCTCAGAGTGGCTTGCTGCTTGTCTTGGCAGTGGAAGCAATGACAACTCTGCATGGTTGCCTGTCAAACCGAACTTGCAAGTGATTTCAGCGAAGCTGTGGACAACATCGACGGAGGCAGGAATGAAGTACAATTCCGCAGTCTCTTGCCGAAGAAATTCAAATGTTCATGTGTGTTGCAAAGTTTCAAAGGTGGTCATCGAGATATTTTGCCCCCCGTTCTTGTCTGATACCCATTTGAAACATCTTATCGCCGCATCTCTGGCCCAAAATTGTGGTTGAGAACCAATTTCTGCAGAGAAACTGTCGTTGTAATATCCTAGGTCTGGGTTCTGTGGCATTATATGCAGCACCCCCGAAGATCGGTGTCCACCGGTCTTCGAATTATATTGATAATGAAACTTTCGAGTTTTAAACAGAATGAATTAATTAATCTGCGGTGCGTCGAAAAGGTGGAAGATTCAATATGACGGATTAAGCATGCAAACATTGAGTACAAATGCTACATTAGCTACAGTTGCATGTGGTCGATCGGCAAAGGACCAGAAAGAACGTCGATGCCGCAAAGAAGCGTGACCATAGCCAGAGCAGGGTAAAGTGACATGTCCACATCACTGGGGGTATTGAACGTAAGTCTGCAAATTACATACCTGATACTTGGTATCTGCTGTATTTCTAGTCGTTGAAATCTCTCAGGTCGGGGCTGTTATGGAGCCGAATTAAACATAATGGTGGTTTGAGTATGGTTGTTCGGTGGCAAGAAAGGTATATCGGTTCCTCGGACACTACAATCTCACCAGGATGTGTCATAATTTCCAGAAACATTTTTTCCGAAAGCTCATCTTCGAAGGTTGACACGGAAGAAACTGCAAACAGCGACAAAAAGCAGACAGTTGCTAGAATGCCGGTTAGTACCGTGCACTTGGAGGACGTGATTGTGGAACTTGAGGTGGCAGATGTAGGATAGAAGAGACATTCTGCTACTAATAATGAATGTTCAGCGGGAACCCGAGATAGCTCCACTCTCGAATGCAACGGCAAATTCAATAAATATCATTTGGAGAGGAGGTCCAAAACTATTGTAGGATATATCAGTCTTTGCGATGTCGAATTGACCTCTTGATAATGGAGACCTGCGCTCTAAACTATACGCAACGATAATTGAACTTGTGAAGGTCTACTCGTTGAAGTGCACTTTTCGGAGACCTAGACGGTTGAAGAGGTGAAATCACTTACGAAAACCTTGTTACGTCAAGACCTTTTGATCAACACGGCCACATAAGGCTCTTCAAACCGACAGACTTTGATTTAGGATCCTTGAGCAGTTGATCCTACAACCAATGAAACCAATCCACCTTTTCGTGTATCATCAATGATTCTATCAGAGTAGACTCGAGGCATAATCGGAAAAGCAGAGAAGTAGGGGAAGATGTGATACAGCAGAATTTACTCTGTGCAGCAATTGAACTGAGCTTTCCTTCCATTTCGGGAAACTGCTCGTCGCTAACTAATTTCATTTTCGACAACTCCACATCTCACAACTTCGGCTGTACCATGTCTTCAGAGGAATTGGCTCAAGAAATTCGCTCCTATCTTCCAGGAACTGAAGATGTGATCGTACAGTATCTCGCCGGTTACTTGATTGATGATGCCGGTGAAGAAGAGGACGTACTCCACGTTGCCCACGACATCCTCCAATCCGTTGCAGGAGATCGTGATGTTGTTGTTGAAAAACTTATGCTCAAATTGGGAGATCTTTTAGCGGAGCAGCTCAATGCTCGTATCAAGAACAAGTCTCGACCAAAACTACAGAAATTGGACAAAGTCATGGATATGAGTAAAACTCAGATATCGAATACGATTGCCTTGTCCGAAGGAGTTGACTTAGAATCCATAAATAAGGGAAAGTGTGTCATGTATATTCTCCTAATGTATCTTTGTCTCTAAAAAATCCAGAGCGTCTCGTGTAGACGTCAAAAAGCTTGAAAAACAGGAGGCTAAACTCCGGGTTCGTTTTTTCTGTGCGGCTGATTTCTTCAGACTAACGTGTGCACTCAAGGCCAAAATCGAGAAACGCGCTAGGAGGGATCTCTATGAGGGATCTAAACTACTTGATCAGCATCGCAAGCAAGTGAGTATGTAAAGACCAGAATCAACGCCTCCAACGACTTCCTCCTTTTTCATAGCAAACATATGAAGAAATGTTTATGAAGGCAAGTTTTTGGCGGGGACATCAAAAGAGTCCGATCCTGAAACATTCAGATCAACCCTCTCCAAGCCGCTGCGAGTGGTAAAAATAAGAGCAAGGACATCCACCTTCCATCCATCGACGTTAATTTTGGTTCGAACAGGATACTGTGAGTTTCGAAACCAAAACAAAGTACTATCAATTGATGCATTCCTGCAGGTCGGGGGCTTCTTTAACCCTTGCCCATGGCCGCCGCTATGGTCTGATCGGTCGTAACGGTGAGTGATTGAGATTGACTTGGACAAACCTCGTTCCAGCATTTCTGAAGGTGTGGGTAAATCAACACTACTACGGCATATTGCAATGCGAGAAGTACCTATTCCTCCTCACATCACGATCCTTTTCGTGGAACAGGAGGTGCGTATATTCATTACATCATCCCCATGCCTGATTTCGTTTTAATTTCCTTTAGATCATTGGTGATGACACAAAAGCCATCGATTCTGTGTTAAAAGCCGATGTCTGGCGTGATCACCTCTTGAAAGAACAATTATCGCTGGACACTAAACTTGTCGAGCTTGAATCTGCTAGTGATGAGAAACGATTTGAGGATGAGAGAGAGGAGCTATCGTCGAGATTGGCGGAGGTTCACGCGCGATTAACTGAAATGGATGCGGAGAGTGGACCCTCACGAGCAGCGGCGCTCCTTGCTGGTAAGTCATCATGAAATACTATGTTCGTTGAATCGATTGAGCTCTTTTACAGGTCTCGGCTTCGATGAAGACGATCAGCAACGTCCAACAAAGTCATTCAGTGGTGGTTGGCGGTTTGTCATATTTTTTTCTATCTATGAATAATGCGAACTCACGAGTAGTCAGAATGCGATTGGCTCTAGCTCGTGCCCTTTTTGTGAAGGTAAGGGGTTCTTTCATATGAGCAAATGGTTGATATTGTCCGTTAGCCCTCTCTACTGTTGCTCGATGAACCTTCTAATCATAGTATGCAACTTTCCCTGATAAGATACTGTTGTATTGACAATATTATCTCTTAGTTGATCTCAATGCTCTTGCCTGGCTTGAGGATTATTTACAAACGTGGCCAGGAACTCTGCTTGTGGTGTGAGTCGCACTGAAAAAGCAGTTTTGAACACCGAAATGACTCGTATTTACCAGATCTCACGATCGCGCTTTTCTGTATGTTGACCTTCGATAGACCGACAAATCATTTTTTTACGAGTTTCAAGAGATGCAGTGGCCACCGACATCATTCATCAGCACTCAGGAAGGCTTGACTATTACAAGGGGTAAGAACAAGTCCATGATTATAATCCTTGAAGTTGAGAGACAAATCTAGGAACTTCACCCAATTTTATTCTACTAAATCGGAGCGTGACCGTAATATGCGCAAGGAATATGAAACACAAATGGAATATCGCAAGCATTTACAGGCCTTTATCGATCGCTGGCGGTATAATGCCAACAGAGGTACTTGCTTCCTTTGCGCATATTATTTTTTTTGAATAGGTCTTTAGCTGCACAGGCACAAATGAAGATCAAGATACTAGAAAAGGTTTTTTCTAGCTTCAATACGCTGACATGAATCTGACCTTCTACCTTACAGTTACCCGATTTACAGCCCCCTGAGGAAGAGGAGAAAGAAAACTTTAGGTGAGTGAGTTCATGATCAAGTATTTCCCCATCTTTAATGTGTCTTCGAGTAGATTCCCTGAGATGGAGAAGATTTCCCCACCGCTTCTCCAAATGAATGAAGTCACCTTCGGCTATAACCCGGACAAATCCATACTTAAGAGCATTAACTTCGATATCGGATTTGATTCTCGCATTGCAATTGTTGGCGCGAATGGAGCTGGAAAATCTACTCTGTGTGCTCCATCCTTGAGACTTGTCACTGATTTTCTAACCCGAAAGACAGTATTAAGATTTTGACAGGCGAGCTGAATCCGAGTTCGGGCCATGTCACTCGAAACGGTCGTCTTCGCGTGTAAGCCTTAAATGGAACCGTTGAAGCTAGAGATTATTTATTCAACGTTTTAGTGGATACTTTGCCCAGCACCATGTCGACACCCTGATTCCAACAATGTCGCCGGTGCAGTTTCTGGCTTCCAAATTCCCTGGTAGGACCGAACAAGAGTATCGGTCTCATTTAGGAAATTTTCAAATCAGTGGTATGACAGGGTAGGTTGACGCTCATAGTGTGTGTGATGCTGGCTTACCGTGGCTGCCATACAGCCTACAACTCATTGGCACTCTTTCAGGAGGACAAAAGTCTCGCGTAGCCTTTTCTTTGCTCTCTCTGCAGCATCCTCATATCTTGTTACTTGATGAGGTTCGTGCTACACTTTTCATCCTATTGTCCTGAGTACGGAGTGAATTTAGCCGACCAACCATCTCGATATCGAGGTTTGTGCTCTTTGATTCTAGTGAGACTGAGGTTTCCCACTTTTATACAGGGTTTGGATGCCCTTATGAATGCTATTCAAAAGTGGGATGGCGGTGTCGTTATTATTTCTCATGATGAACGTTTCATTACGACCGTCGCAAACGAGGTGAATATTTTATGGGATATATCGTTCAATCTGACAGTGTTTGCAGCTTTGGGTATGTGGAAATCAAACTGTAAGCAGGTTTAAAGGCGACGTCGAAGCTTACAAGGCGAGTCTACCACTGAGTGACACCTGAACTACCGAGATAATTATTTCCTGTAGAACTTGATAGTCAACAATGTCAAAGCGAAACCGTAAGGTTGATGACTTCCTGTCGAGCAGGCAGAGCTTGGTGCGGCTAATCTTATTGTTGTGGAATCAATCGTTTGGAACCCGGGATTTATGTTTCAGTGCAGCTCTGGATGTATGGCATATTAAACCGAGAATGAGCTTGATTTCATAACAAGTGTTCTTCCACACACCTGATAAAAATAGATTCTGTCCCATGAGTAATGAAGTAATGGATGACTCGATGTATCCAAGATTGAAGTCACAAAAGGAGCTCCATGGCTTGACCCTCATGCATGCCCCATTGCTATTCCTGAACTCATTACCAGCACCGCGAACCTCCTCCTGCAGTCAACATTTTTCCCCGTCTTTGTTAATGCATCAGCGCCTGGTCACTATGTAAAACTTCTATATTCATACTTCACTCAGAACCTGAGGAGTAGTACACTCGAGCCTCATAAGTAGCATAGTGATACTTGATTGGAGAGGGCGGTGGCTGTTCAGAGGTGGAGGTGTGTTTTACGAAGTCGGGGGCAGGATGGAAGTGATGGACGGGGTGCTCGTGGGCGGCGGAGACGATGGTGAAGGAGGCGAGGAAGAGATGGAGGGCAACGGTGGCAGTGACGAGGACGGTTGTGGGCTCGTCGCTGGTGCTGAGGACGAGTCTGGTGCAAGTCGGGATGGCGTAGACAAAATGTCATAGCCACCGCCTCCCTCCATAATAGATGCCATCAGGAGAAATTCCGGATATAGTATGATTTGTATCTAGGTTTAGACTCCTAAGGTTCAAAAGTTCAAAACTTTGTTACTTTTGTCTCCTTCACCATATTCAGCATGGATTATATTTTCGGTCAATTGACCTGGCTTGTTAAAGCATCATTATCAGCACGACAACTCTTTTTTTCTCTCGCATTTTCTTCCTTGTCAACTCGGCTTCTTGGCAAAGGAAATGCTGGCTTACCCCATCATGCTTAGCACTCAACCTCGTTTGTTTCATGGATTATATCCATGATCAACTTACTCAACTTCTTCAAAATGAAACTACTTTATTCAAATTTTTTCGTTCTTTTTCGCGTTTTTCATTGTGGCGCGTACCTATCGTCGCAGATTGATCAGGAAGCAACCACTGAGCGGCTGCTTGTCCAGGTATATTTTGAAATCTTTTTTGTATCTTTTCTCATTTCTTTGTCTTACAGACCTTTCAAACGAGGACGTAGAAGTGGCCCATCCAACATAGCACTTGGGTGCAGTCGACCAGGTGTACCTACTCAAGAAGGTAATGAGTGCAACTTCATAACGACTGTCAGCGGCTCTGATTTGACTTTTTCTCAATTTATCGTCTGGGTATAGTTCGATGCTGGTAGGTCTGACACACACATGATCATTGTCCAACATATACCTGGTTCTGGCAAACCTCATCCACATCAAGTCAAACTAAGAATAGCAATGAAAAATCACATTCTCTTGGCAAGAAATACGACAACAAGTCGAGCAAGCACTTGACCGAAAAAATCTCATTCAAACACAGCAGCCGCACTATTGGCGAAGAATGGGTGGAGAACAATATTCAGTGGAAATTTGGCCCCAATGGTGAGCTGCTGTGCCGAAATTTAGTCAGGCGGGCAGATTCGGTGAGCCTTCATACCTGGTCTACAGTGAATGTGTGCACTTATTGGTCATATTTCAGCCTTCTGCATTTGAACACCCTGAGCGCGTGGCGAAACCAGAACTTTATGGCTTACTACAGGAGAACATGATGCGGCACTTATGAATTGCATTGTGGTCGAACAAGAGAGTTGGAAGCAACGGTTTCATGGAGCTAAAGCGAAGCTGGAATTTAGTAGACCGGAGGTAAGAAAATCCCTAGTTGATCCTGTTGACTGAAAGCCTGTTTGGTAGTGCCAATCCTTCACCAATTGTGTCCGCTACTTCACTGATCGGATGCCTCAGTCTCAGTGGTAGTTGGTACATCGACTTAGTCTACTTCAAGGAAGATCCTATCCCCCGTCTGGATTAAGCACCTCTGCCACTGAACCCACTATGGTCGATACATTCGCTGCTGGCCGCGAACTGTTACAATCCCCATCCACCTCGTCAAGTGCTGCTGAACCCCATTCATCCTACGTTCGATTTGAGTGCCAGTACCTCTACTGATGAATTTGCTACGATTGACGATACATTGGCTACCGAATACAAAGCGTCAGAGTTTTTATCACTTTGTCGGGTCCCTTTCAACCTACTTTCGACTTGAATGCTAGAACCTCTGTTGGTGAATTTACTGTGGTTGATGATATTAGATTGGCAAACTCGCAACGATGCTATCTTTGGTGCTAAGTCTTTTTGGACTCATCTTATTGTTCTCATTAGTGCC
>Ga0153938_1000467_pt1 | contig 16354 bp, 13 predicted proteins | sample TSNY022MetaG_FD_104740 | JGI IMG/M metagenome (GOLD analysis project Ga0153938, IMG submission 104740) | Attine ant fungus gardens microbial communities from New Jersey, USA - TSNJ022 MetaG | ecosystem: Host-associated > Fungi > Mycelium > Unclassified | place: USA:New Jersey: Brendan T. Byrne... | reverse complement strand
AGTATTTTCTCCGTGTGCGGCGGGAAGTTTACAAAAAGAAGTTAAGCCCGGCGATTTTGTAATCTGTGATCAATTTGTTGATTGGACTGACGGCAGAAAATCAACTTTCTTTGAAGGTCCTGTCGTAACCCATCCGTCAGCTGCAGATCCTTATTGTCCTCAATTAAGAAAGCTGGCGATTGAAACTGCCGAAGAAATAGGTATTAATGTTCATAAATCAGGTACTGTTGTTGTAATTAACGGTCCAAGGTTCTCTACCAAGTCAGAATCTAAATTCTTTACAAATCAAGGCTGGCAGGTTATAAATATGTCGGCATTTCCTGAAGCTTATCTGGTTAAAGAATTGGATATGTGCCCGTTGAATATTTCTCTTATTACGGATTATGACGCAGGATTGGTAGGAGATGTCCCTCCTGTTTCTCATCATGAAGTTATTGAAGTATTTAATTCAAATGTTTCAAATCTGAAAAATCTATTATTTAAAATGATAGAAAAAATACCTGCAGATAAAAATACTTGTGAATGTACAAAAACTCAAGAACGCTCAAGATTATAATCAAGTAAAGGTAAACATATGACTAATAATTTAATTTTCGCAGTAAATAATATATTCAATATATTTTTCTTTTTAATTATTTTAAGAATTTTCTTAAGCTGGATTCCAAATGTAAAGTGGGAAAATCAACCTTGGAAAACAATACGGGAAGTTACCGACTTATACTTGAATATATTCAGAAGAATAATACCTCCCTTCGGTGGTTTGGATTTTTCGCCTATTATTGCTATTATTGTCTTGCAGATTATTCAAAATATAATTGTATATATAATATACCAAGTTACAATGTAGCTTGTAAAATTAATAATTTTGATATAGTATTTCAGCAAACGAAGATAATTATATGAAGATAGTAATATACGGTGCAACAGAGGTCGGCTGGCTATTAGCCACAGAATTCTTTGAAGACCATGACATAACAATAATAGATAACGAAGATAACAAAGCCAGTGAGTTTAATAAATTAGACATAGGCTTTGTACAGGGAAATGCCTCGAATAGAGACATATTAAACAGAGTAGATATTAAAAATACCGATGTATTTATTGCATGCACTGCTTTTGATGAAGCAAATATTGTATCTTGTTTAGCAGCAAAAAAATACGGCGGAGTAAGAACAATCTGCTTTGTAAGTAAAGAAGAATACCGGAAGAATTTAAACTTACCTAAAACTCAGGAGCACTTCTGCGATATATTTATAGATTACATAATATGGCCTGAAGAATTACTAACTCAAGAAATTTTTAGAATTGTAACGGTAGCTCATGCTCTTGATGTTGAGAATTTCGCCGATGGACGCGCGCGTTTATTGGAATACAAAGTAGCACCGGAATTATCTATTGTAAACAAAAAAGTTAAAGACTGCGGCTTCACACATGACACTTTGATGGTCGGATTAACCAGAAATTGTCAATTATTTATTCCAAACGGAGATACTGAAATTAAAGCAGGCGACAAACTGATTTTTATGGGAACATCTCATTCGCTTGATATTTTGGCGGGAACATTTTTTCATGAAAAAGAGTACGTTAAGTCAGTTGTGATTATCGGAGGCGGAAACGTCGGCATGATGCTTGCAGAAAATTTGGAAGCAATAAAAATTAAAACAAAAATTATAGAAAAAGATTATAAACGATGTCAGGAACTTGCCGAAAAGTTAAAAAGAACCTTAATTATTAACGGGGACGGCACAAATTTAAAATTACTGGATGAAGAAGAAATCGGGTCTTGTGATGTTATGGTAAGCGTTACAAACAATGATGAAAAAAATCTGTTATGCTCGCTTCTTGCAAAACAGTTGGGCGTTAAACGTGTTATTTCAAGAGTTTCAAAAGTAGTCAATACTCCTTTATTTGAAAAAGTCGGGATTGATGTGGCAATTTCTGCTAAGACTTCTGCGATAAATGAAGTTAAAAATGATTTAGCCGAGACTGATGTCGATATTCTTGCGACTGTAGAGCAAGGTCAGGGTGAAGTTTTAGAAATTATTGTTTTGCCCGAATTTGACAGCAAAAAGATTATGGACTTAAAACTTCCTGCACCTGCAATCATCGCAGTTATTCAGAGAAAAAATTCCATTATAATACCGAAAGGAAATATTGAGATTAAAGCTGATGATGACTTAATTATATTTACTACATCAGAAGATGCTGATAAAATAAAAAGATTTTTCAAGGTAAATTAATATGCGATTAAATTATTTGGCAAATGCAATCGGTTTGATTTTGTTATATATAAGCTTAGTGATATTATCACCAATACTTGTAGCATTATTTTATCAGGATTTTTCTTCAATATTACCATTTTTAGCAGCAAGTTTTATATCTGCCGTAATAGGTTTTTCCTTGAGAAAGTTTGTAAAAAATGCACATACAGTAGAAAATCTGAATGATATAAAAAAAGCCGAGGGATTATTTATAGTTTTTATATCCTGGCTCGTTTTTTGTATCATTTCAGCAATCCCGTATCTTTTTTACGGCATAACGCCTCTTAATGCTATGTTTGAGGCAACTTCAGGAATTACAACAACCGGCGCGACCATTTTAACCGATTATAATTATCCTCACGCATTTTTCTTCTGGAGATCGTTTACACAATGGCTTGGCGGTTTAGGTATAATCGTTTTATTCATTGCGATATTGCCTCAATTTGCAGTTGCCGGAAGACAATTATTCTTTGCGGAAGCTCCCGGACCAACTGAGGATAAAATTACTCCGAGAATAAAAAATACGGCGTCAGCTTTATGGAAGATATATTTTGTTTTGACAGTTATACAAATAGTATTATTAATATGGGCGGGAATGCCCGGATTTGACGCTTTGTGTAATTCATTGTCAACACTTTCCGCAGGCGGATTTTCACCTAATGAAGCAAGTATCATGGGATATAATTCCAATGTAATAAACTGGATTATGATAATTTTTATGTTTTTAAGCGGTACGAGTTTTATTCTTCAATATCTGGTAATAACCAAAAAAAATCCTCTGTTATTTTTTAAAAATGAAGAATTTCGCGCATATTTAACACTTACCTGTATTTTTTCTATATTAATTGCAATTTCATTGATACTCTCAAATAATAAATCTATAATTGACGGGATTACATCAGGATTTTTCCAGGTTATAAGTATAGCCACATCTTCCGGATTTGCATGTGAGGATTTTGTTAGATGGGGTTTAACATCTAAAGTTCTGCTATTTATGGTTATGTTTATGGGAGCAAGCGCAAGTTCTGCCGGCGGCGGTATAAAAATGACAAGATGGCTTATTATTTTTAAATCGATGAAAAACGAATTAATAAAAATTCTTCACCCAAATGCCGTTAAAAATATAAAACTGGACGACAAAAATGTATCTGATGATATAATTAGACAAATAATCGTTTTTGTATTCTTTTATTTCTTAATCTTTGCAGTCAGTGCCATAATTATAAGTATTTTAGAACAAAATTATACAATCGGATTAACCGGAGCTATCTCTTCTTTAGGCAATATCGGTCCTGCATTTGGTGAAGATATCGGACCTATGGCAAACTTTGCCGGCTTAAATCCTCTTACAAAATTAATAATGATAACTACTATGATAGTCGGACGTTTGGAACTTATTCCGTTCTTAGTATTATTCCAAAGAGACTTTTGGTCAATTAAAGAAAATTAATACTATTATATGAACTAAATGAACAAATAATATGGTTAAATCGTTATAGAAACATAACACCGGTTTCGGCGAGGATATTAAATTGAAATTTTATAAAAAACTTCTTACCTGTCTGACTATATTATCGTTATTTAGCTGTAACACTGCATTAGCCGTGCAAAAAATGTCTGTTGAAAAAAATACAATTCTTTCTATAAAAGATTGTATTGAATTAGCATTGCAAAACAGTCCTAAAATTAAAAAATCCAAATATAATTACGGTATAGCAAAAAATCAGGTAGGAATTTCAAAATCAGCGTATTTTCCGTATTTGGGAGTAGGGACGGGATATTTTCTATCAGGCAGCAGGGATTCAAGAAATACCGGCACAAATAATTATTATAATGCGGAAGCCTCTTTAAACCAGCTTATATGGGATTTTGGTAAAACAAACGCCGATATTAAAATGCAGGATTTCAACAGAATTGCTGCTATATATAATTTTAACAGCATTGTTTTAGATACCACATTTGCCGTAAAAGTAAATTACTATGGCGTTTTAGCGGCTAAAGCGGCTGTTGAAATCAATAAAGCTTATGTTCAAATAAATGAAAGAAATTACCAGAGAACAAAAGCTTATTTTGAAGAAGGAATCAAATCCAAAATAGATTTGGTTAACGCGGAAGTTTATCTCAGTGACGCAAAAGTTTCGCTTGTAGAGTCTGAAAAGCAATATCAAAACGCAATAGTAAAATTAAATAATTCCATGTATGTTGCGTATGCTCCGGAATATGAAATCGAAGACACGGAAGGTTTTAATTTTATTAGAAGACTTACTCCTGTGAATTTAGAAAAAATATCGGAAAAAATTGATATGAGCGCGCCACCCGAACCTGTTTCTGACGCATTTTTAACATCGGAAGTCGAAAAAATAGATGTTTTGGATAATTATAAATTTGAACCGTTTCCATATACATTTGAACAGGCTGTTGAACTGGCGTACAAAAACCGTCCTGATTTAAAAGCTTATGAAGCAACGTTAGAAGCAATGAAACAATCTTTAAAATACATCCAAAGAGAATTTTATCCTGAACTTTCAGGCAAAGCAGGATACGGATTCAGAGATACAAATACAACAAATTCTTATAATGTATCGGTAAACCTCTCTACCTCCGTAAATTTTATGCAAAGAAAACACCTTGTTGACAACGGGAAAATACAGGTGGAAATTGCCGAGAATGAAATCGATTTAACAAAACAGGATGTTTATTTTGAGGTCCAGGATTATTATATAAATATGATACAATTAGAAAAACAAATCCCGCTTTTGGCAATAAAAGTACGCCAGACATTAGAAAACTTCGAACTCGCCGACGGCAGATATTCTGTAGGTCTTGGAGATTTCATTGAATTACAGGATGCTAAAGTAAATTATAACAACGCACAGCACGAATACGTTATGAAAGTATATAATTATAATTTAGCAAGAAACAACTTAGAAAAAGCGATTGCGCTGCCGCAATCAATAAGTGTAACAATAGAGGATGATTAATAATGAAATTTAAAATGAAAAAAAGGTATATTACGGGAATTGTCGCAATAATCACATTTGTTGCTATAACAATATTTTCCGTTGCCTGTTCAAAGACAACCAAATATGAAACAAAAGCAATCGAACGCTGCACAATAACCCAGTTTGTCGAAGCGTCGGGAACTATTAATCCGGTGAATACTGTCAGCGTCGGTTCCACTGTATCAGGTCTTATTGATAATATTTATGTAGATTTCAATTCGGAAGTAAAAAAAGGGCAGATACTTGCTCAAATTGACCCCCGTAACTTTCAAGCGACAGTAGAACAGAATCAGGCTCAAATCAATAATGCGCTTGCAAATGTTACTAAACTTCAGGCTACCGCTGAATTCGACAAAAAAACTTTAGACAGATACAGAAATTTATACGCTAAGAACTTCATTGCAAAAAGCGAACTTGATCAGGCGGAAAGCGTTTATAAATCAGATTTGGCGCAAATCAGAGCAGCACAGGCGCAGGTCGGACAATATCAGGCAAGTTTAAAAACAGCGCAGACAAATTTAGGTTACACACAAATTATTGCGCCTGTTGACGGAACGATTATCGCAAGAAAAATCGACGTCGGACAGCCTGTTGCCGCAAGTTTTCAAGCTCCTGAATTATTTACTATCGCTCAAGATTTAACTAAAATGCAGATTGAAGTTAATGTCTCGGAAGCCGATATCGGACACGTAAAAGAAGGTCAAGACGTTATTTACACCCTTGATGGATATCCTGACAGCGAATTTAAAGGCAAAGTTACGCAGGTAAGGATTTCCCCTACAACAGTTTCAAATGTCGTAACTTATTCCGTTATCGTCGGCGTTGACAACGAAGATTTGAAATTAATCCCCGGAATGACCGCAAACGTTTCAATTATTACAAACAAAAGTGAAGATGTGCTTTGCGCTCCAAATTTAGCTCTGAAATTTACGCCTGTTAATGACGGTAAAACTAAATACAAAAATCAGGGAATTTGGTTATTACAAAATAACAAACTGACAAGAGTCGATATAAAGATAGGCGCAAGCGATGATTCTAATATTGAACTTATTTCCGATGCCGTAAGCGAAGGCAGCAAAGTGATTATAGGTATCGAAGATAAAAAATCCAAAGGCAAGAAAAAACAAAACGGTTCGCCAATGCGAATGTTTTAGCAAACATTATGTTTGCATCATTCGTGCTCCCGTGAGATGCAAAGATGCTTATAAAACGCAGCGTACGCGAAGTGCTGCATTAATATTAACAAAAGAGGAACCATGAACCTGATAGAAGTAAAAAATGCAATAAAAACATATAAGACAGGCGATGACGAATTCAACGCTTTAAATGACGTATCGCTCAATGTTGAAAAAGGTGAATTTGTCGCTATAATGGGGGCTTCAGGTTCAGGAAAATCCACATTTATGAACCTTATCGGATGTTTGGACAAACCAAATTCGGGCAGTTATTTATTAGACGGTATAAATGTATTATCGCTTGATACAGACAAACTTTCAGAAATAAGAAATGAAAAACTCGGGTTCGTATTTCAGGGATTTAATCTGATATCAAGAACTTCCGCATTAGAAAACGTCGAACTGCCTATGATTTATATGGGAATCCCGGAACACGAAAGAAAACAGCGGGCAATGGAAGCGTTAAAAATCGTCGGATTGGAAGACCGCGCTCATCATATGCCAAATCAAATGTCAGGAGGGCAGCAGCAAAGAGTTGCTATCGCAAGAGCAATTATTAATGACCCACCTTTAATTTTAGCAGATGAACCGACAGGAAATTTGGACTCAAAAACAAGCATTGAGGTTATGGATTTCTTTGTTAATTTAAACGAAACAACAGGCAAAACCATAGTGCTGGTAACACACGAACAGGATATTGCCGAATATTGTAAAAGAATAGTCCGATTCCAGGATGGAAATATAATTTCCGACGAAACAAAAATTGTGAATAATGAACCGACCAATAAAAGATAATTTGTCATGCTGAACTCGTTTCAGGATGACAAAATTAATAAAGGAAAGTAAATGATAGATTTTAAATCAACTTTAAAAATGGCAATAGTTTCACTAAAGGTTAACAAAATGCGTTCAATGTTAACCAGTTTGGGTATAATTATCGGCGTCAGCGCAGTTATTATTATGCTTGCAGTCGGAACAGGCGCAAGTGAAAGGATTGCAAAAGATATGGAATCTATGGGCAGCAATCTCCTGATGATAAGATCGGGTTCTGTTACCTCGGGCGGAGTACGAATGGGTTCGGGAACGCGTCCTACATTAACTCTAAAAGATGCCGAAGCCATCGAAAAGAACTGTACGGGGATTTATGCCGTCGCGCCGTATTCTGCGGAAGCAAAACAATTAACTTACGGAAACCAAAACTGGGCAACGCAGGTTGCAGGTACAACCGCTTCTTATCTTTATATAAGAAACTGGGAAATAGCAAACGGCAGAAATTTTATTCCCGAAGACATAAAAAACACGACTAAAGTAGCAATCGTAGGCAACACCGTGGCAACCGAACTTTTCGGAGATATGGATCCCATAAATAAAACTCTGCGTATTGGAAATATCCCGTTTAAAGTGGTTGGAACATTGAAAGTAAAAGGTCAAAACAGTATGGGACAGGATCAGGATGATTTAGTCTTCATACCTATAACAACTGCCCAGAAAAAAGTTTTCGGGACAGATTTTCCGGGTACAGTCAGAATGATAAATGTTCAGGCTCAAAGTGATGATGTTATGCAAACTGTTGAAAAAGAAATAACGGAATTACTCAAACTAAGACATCGCATCGGTAAAAATCAGGAAGATGATTTTACGATAAGAAATCTTGCCGAAATGCAAGAGACAATTAAATCTTCGACAAGAACAATGTCTATTTTACTCGGCGCAATTGCTTCCGTTTCACTTCTTGTCGGCGGAATAGGAATTATGAATATTATGCTTGTATCCGTTACCGAGCGTACAAAAGAAATCGGAATAAGATTAGCAATCGGAGCAAAACCAAAAGATATAAGAATACAATTTTTGATTGAGTCATTTTTACTATCTATAATCGGCGGGTTAATCGGCGTATTTATCGGAATCATCGGGGCAAAATCCATCCAATTGTTTGGAACAACTACAACTATAACAGGATTTTCGATTGCGCTTTCTTTAGGTTTTTCGGGACTTATAGGGGTATCATTCGGATATTACCCTGCTTATAAAGCCTCTCTCTTAAACCCTATTGATGCTTTGAGATATGAATAGAAAGAATATGAGGAAATGATTACCGCAATTTTTTAGTTTCACTGCCATGTCAGCGCGCACGAATGCAGTAAGTTGCGCGATCTATTGTAATGAGATACCGGACAGCTTTGTTTTCAAGTCGTTACACTCCCGGAAACAATAACTTCCGGTATGACAGGTGATATGCGCACATTGCATTTCAGCAATAATTTTTATATCAATTTACAACGCTTCCAATGCTGCGATTTTCATTGCGTTTATATCGGGCTTTCTGCCAAGCCAGAGTTCTTGCGCTGACGCTGCCTGATAAACAAGCATATCCAATCCGTTAATTGTTCTTAAACCCAATTTTTCGGCATTTTTTAACAAAACTGTTTTTCTGGGGTTGTAAATAACATCATAAACAACAGCATCTTTATTCATTGTTTGCAGAGCAGCAATATCAAGAGGAGTCATATCCGCAGAACGACCCTGCATTCCTATAGGGGTCGTATTTACAATCATATCATAATCTTCAAGGTCTTTTATAAATTCGATTTGATAAACATTAAATATTATATTAGGGAATTTTCTTCTCATATAGTTCATCATATCAATAGAATTCGGGATATTTCTGGTAAAGAAAACTATTTCTTTCACATTCATTTCAGTGAACGCTATAGCCGCTGCATGAGCAGCACCCCCTGTTCCTAAAATACCGACTTTCGCGCCTAAAAGATTTATATCGGACGGAATAGCTCTTCTGAATCCCGAAACATCCGTATTATAACCTTTCATAGATTTATCCGGTTCAATTTTAACCGTATTGACAGCTCTTGAAAGATCTGCGTATTTATCAATGCTGTTTACAAAAATTGATACAGGAAGTTTATGAGGGATAGTTACATTGAACCCGCTAAAATTGTTAGCTTTTAGCCATTTAATTCTGTCCACCAAAAGATCGGGCGGCGTTTCCAGAATTTCATAAGACGCATCTATATCCAAACTCTTCAAGCCGGCTTTATGTATGACATCTGATATAGAGTGACCTAACGGGTATCCTATTAAACCAAACTTAATCATTTTTTTCACCTTTGCCTACGACTTTTTAAGTACCGCTTTTGATATGTCTCGTAGGAACTATCAAATTTATGAATCAGCCGTTTCCGGACTTTCTTCAACTTCCTTTCTATAAGAACAACCTTTCATTTTATTTGAACACTCTATTGTCGTTCCTTTTTTCAAAGTCTTTTTAACCAGTAACGCTCCGCAATCAGGACATTCTTCTCCTGTCGGTTCATTCCATAAAGTAAAATCACAGTTTGGATATTTATTACATCCATAGAAAATCGTACCGCGTTTTGATTTGCGTTCAACAATTTCGCCTTCTTCGCACTTAGGACATTTTACGCCGGTTGTTTTTCTGTATGGTTTTCTGAACTGACAGCTTATACATTCCATGTATTTGCCGTAGGGACCAATTTTAAATATCATTTCAGAATCGCATTTTTCACATTTTTCTTCACATATTTCAGGTTCTTGTGTTTGTTCTGCCGCGGCATTCAAAGACATCATCGTCTTGCAGTCGGGATAACCCGAGCATCCCAGGAATTGCGAACCTTGTCTGCTTGTTCTTAAAACCATCGGCTTTTCACAATTAGGACAGGTTACATCACTTTCAATGGTAATTCTTCCTGTGTCTTTCATCGCTTCATTCACCGTGTTTATAAACGGGTCGTAAAATTCTTGTAAAACTTTATTCCATACAGCTTTCTTCTCGGCAATTTTATCGAGTTTTGTTTCCATGCCTGCCGTGAATTTATAATCCATTACATCAGTGAATTGAGAAACTAGCTGTTTTGAGACAGTCCTGCCCAAGAGTGTAGGTTTAAGAGCTTTTTCAATTTTCTCTACATAATTTCTTGTTTGGATTTTTGTAATAATGGAAGCATAAGTTGACGGACGCCCTATTCCATGTTCTTCCAGAGCTTTAACAAGGGTTGCTTCGGAATATCTTGGCGGCGGCTGGGTAAAATGCTGTTTTGGTTCGACTTTTTTACAATCTAAAACATCGCCTTTTTCTAAATCAGGAATTTTACCTTTGCTGTCATTTTCTTTGTTTTCTTCTTCATCCGTTTCATTATATAATTTCAAGAATCCGTCAAATATAATTTTGCTTGTGCTGACTCTCAAAGTATAATCACCTGCTCCTATTTCTACTGCTCTGTTTGCGACGGAAGCATTTGTCATTTGAGATGACATAAATTTATTCCAAATTAATTTGTATAATCGATACTGCTCATTGGAAAGATACTGTTTAATGCTGTCAGGAGTGCGTTCAGGGTATGACGGGCGGATGGCTTCGTGAGCATCTTGAACATTTGCGCCTTTTTTGTTTTTTACGTATTCGTTAGGTGTTTCAGGATAATATTTTTCACCGTAATTATTTAAGATAAAATCTTTTGCAGCAACTTGCGCATCTTCTGAAATTCTTACACTGTCAGTTCTCATATAAGTGATTAAACCGACAGAACCACTGTCTAATTCTATACCTTCATATAGTTTCTGCGCAATCTGCATTGTTTTTTGAACGCCGTAACCAAGCTTAGAACTTGCCTCCCTCTGCAAAGTCGAAGTGATAAAAGGAGCTGTAGGTTTTCTTTTTGTCATCTTGTCGGTGACTTTATCAACCTCGTATTTTGTTGATTTATCAGATAAATAATCAACAATTTTTTGCGCTTCTTCTTCGTTTTTTATTTCAATTTTTTTATCTTTGTATTTTGAAAGTTCAGCCACAAAAGCTTGTCTTTCTTTTTCCAGTTCTGCATGGATTGACCAGTATTCCTGCGGAACAAATGCTTCGATTTCATCTTCTCTTTCACAAATCATTCTCAACGCGACAGATTGCACGCGTCCTGCAGAAAGTCTGTAATTACCGAGTTTTTTCCATAAAATAGGGCTTAATTTATAACCAACAAGTTTATCCAATATCTGGCGGGTTTGTTGGGCTTTGACTTTGTCAATATCAATTTCTCTGGAATGTTCAACGGCATATTTTACCGCCTTTGGGGTAATCTCGTTGAATTCTATTCTAAAAATCTTCTCATCCGGCACATCCAAAACTTCTCTGACATGCCATGCAATAGCTTCTCCTTCACGGTCAGGGTCGGAAGCAAGATAAATTTTATCAGATTTTTTTGCCATTTCATTTAATTTAGTTACAACTTTTTTCTTTTCAGGAATTACAATAAATGACGGTTCAAAACCATGTTGTACATCAAATCCCAAAACATTCTTAGGAAAATCTCGTATATGTCCGAAACTTGCTTCAATTTGATAATTATCGCCCAAAATTTTTCTTATCGTCTTTGATTTTGCAGGCGATTCAACTATTACTAATGCTTTTTCTTTCTTTTTTTCTGCTGTTTTCTCAGCGGTCTTTGCCATTTAATTACCGGGCTCCATTTAATTTACCTTCTTATACCTATCCCCGTCGACTTGTACTATTATGCCTTTAAGCTCCAAAGTTGTCAAGTGCATAAGTAAATTATCTATTTTTAACTTTGTTATTGTTAATAATTCGTCGACGCCTTTTGACTCAATATGTAATGCTTCATAAATTTTTTGCTCATCTTCTTCAAGACTTAAATCGTTAAAAGATAATTGTTTTTCTGTCTTTACTTCCCAATTAAGAGCATTCAATATATCGTTTGCTTCAGTTACCAGAGCTGCTCCGTTTTTCAGCAGTTTATAAATCCCCTGCGTATTCGGATTTGAAATAAGCCCCGGCATACACATTAACTCTCTGCCCTGCTCCAATGTCAGATTTGCCGTAATCAAAGCCCCGCTTCTCAATGAAGCCTCTGCTACAAGAGTTCCGTAAGAAAGTCCTGACACAATTCTGTTTCTTTGCGGAAATCTGAATTTTAAAGGTTCAAAAGTAGGATAGTATTCCGTTAAGATTACTCCGTTTCCGTTTTCTATCCGTGAATATAATTCCTTATTTGACGCAGGGTAAGTATAATCAAAACCACTTGCAATAACTCCGATTGTTTTTAAATTATTATTCAAAGCGGCTTCATGCGCAACCGTATCTATACCTGATGCTAACCCTGATACAACACAAATATCAGTATTTGCCAGCTCTCCTATAACTTTTGCAAGGTCTTTTCTTGCATTGGTTGAAGCTTTCCTTGAACCCACAACCGCGAGCGTTCTTTCAAAATTACATGAGGATAAATCACCTTTGTAATACAAAACCGCAGGAGGGTTTTCAATTTGTCTGAGCATTTTAGGGTATTTTTCATCCTCAAACATTAAAAACTTAACCCCTCTTTTTACAACTTCATCATAAGTTTTATCAAGGTTAATTTTATCCCTTAACTTCACAAACTTTTCGGCTTTTTTTACACTCAAGCCGTCAATCTGCCCCAGCTCTTTTACATTCGCATTAAACGCCTTTTCAATATCTCCGAAATAATTGTACAGTCTTTGAACAAATCTGCTATCTATTTGTTCTATTGAGGAAAAGGCTATCCAGTATCTACTTTCCATAAGATAATTATAACATAAAATTTCTGTTATGCTAATTTACCTTCCTGTTCCAAATAATCAGCGATGCAGAACAACATTTTCTTACTGGCTTTGTTTTGGTACATGTCAGGTGTAAAGTTTTCATTGTTTATATAACGATAATCAAGCACAGGAATAGGGCTATAGTTATTAAAATAGGACATGCCTGATTTTATACAATGTGTCATTGCCTCTTCTGGATATCCGTCTTCCCATTCACGTTTAAAAATCCCTTCTCTTAATTCCGTTTTATTATTGGTATAATAATTTGTGTTAAGGGCGCGAAAATGCACTTTTTCATTCGGGACAATGGCGATTTCAGGATGTGATAAGAGTTCTTCAAAACGTATTAAAGTCCGGCCCGTATCTGCAAAATCCGTGAAAACAATCGGTTTATGAGATTTTGCAACAAATTCTTTTGTTAATCCGATACTGTCAAGATATTTGTTATATCCTTTTACAAAACTCTCTGAAAAACCATTAAACATTATCGCACCACTGCCAATACCACTCATAGGGCAGTATTTTACATCTTTGCCTTGAAATTCCAAAAACTTGCCGATTAATGAGGGCGAGCGTCCTATTGATACAAATACATAACCTTCAGGATATAGTGCATCAAGTTTTTTTTCATAAGCTTTGCCCAAGACTAAAGCGTTATTTTTATAGGCGGTAAACCTAATAATATCGTAGATATCCCGAGAATCTCTAAAATGCGGCCCTGTAGCTTTCCTCAACAATTCTTTTTCTTTTTCGGTCAAATTTTTATATTCTTCAACCCCGAATGCATCACTGCGTTTTAATATTTGAACTGCATTTTCTTCGTCATTTTCAATTGTTTTAACAAAGCAGTCAAAATCGGTATCATCTGCAGGATAAGAACTTCTTATGCCTGATGAGCCATGATACATGCCTTTATAACGTGGGATTACTTCACTTAGAATGCAAGTAGCCGATTTAAAAGAAATTTGAGGTGTGTATGCAATTTTATTTATCATAATTGCATTAAAACTCGTCAATTATTTTTTTTGCTGTTTATTCTTTCGATTAATTCTTTTACTTTATCTTTTTCTTCGTCGGGAATATCCAGTTTTAAATAATCTTCAAAATATTCGACCGCGTCCTCGTAATCTCCGCGAGCCATAAATAAAATCGCAACTTTTTTATAAGCAGGATTGAATGTCTGATTATGCGCGATTGCTTTTAAATAATTTGAAATCGCTTTATCTACCTCATTATTTGCCTCATAAGCCTGCGCAAGATAGTAATAAATCCATTCGTTGCTGTCTTTATATTCTAATACGTTTTCAAAATTCTCTATTGCTAAATCGTAATTTCCCAACTCAAAATGTACTTTGCCCAAATCATAATATACGTCATAATTTTCCGGCTGTTCTTCTAAAATTCTTTCCAACTCATCAATAGCCAGATCCAATTTTGCGTCTTCCATAAAAAATCTTGCCAGATAATGACGTAAAACAAGGTTATCCGGATTTTCATAAATCCCCTGTGACATCAGATGAATCCCGCTTTCAAAATCTTTTTGTCTGTAATAAATATCCGCCAAATTTATATAAACCTGCGGTAATTTTGGATTTAATTCCTGAGCTTTCAGGTAATTTTTTTCTGCTTTCTCATAGTCGCCGATTTGCGCATAACAAATACCTAAATTGTTATAAATCTCAGCCTGCTCCGGCTGAGTTTCAATTATTGAACTGAAAACATCAATAGCTTTTTCCCAATCCTTGTCATTATAAAAATTTATTGCTTTTTGTATTTTTTCATTCATTTTATTATAAACTTTCTATATTATTAATTTCATAGAGATGCTGAAGCAAGTTCAGCATGACATTTTTTAATTTACCGGTTTATAAACCTAAGCCCATTTGCGAGTCATTGTTATCACCGGATCCGATATTTTTGATTACTGTACGTGTATTACCTTCTGCATGGAAATCTTTCGGACTCAATGTCATCTTAATTTTATCGGCATAAATCGTTCTTACACCCTGCGTAATACTTGATCTGCCTGTTAAATATATTTCGTTTGCTTTGTTTGTTTTTTTGTCCGGATAAACCGTCATTTTCGGTCCTACAGCATAATAGTCTTCAAACCACACTCTAACATTTCCGCTTGCATTAAATACATTTTTATTCTGAGCATATTCCTGATAATTTGATTTTAAAACCAGTTTTTTGCCATCTTCCATCAGAACATTTGATGTTGTGTTTCCTGTAGCGGTAAGGACTTTTGTTGATTCGTTATAAATAAACTTATCCGCATAAGAGTCGTTGCCCTTTTCTTTAACACGTGCATTCCCAATAAGTTCTATATGCTGTAAGTCACCGTTTTTATCGGTTTTAATCTTCGCATTGTCAGAAAAAGTTTCTATATCTTTATATAAAATAGTAACCGTTCCGTTGGCTGTCATCATGCCTGTTTTCGTATCATATTCCTGAATGTCGGAGTTTATTACAACAATGGGCACTTTACCGTCAAAAACTATTGACTGTGTGTCGCCTTCCGCTCTTATAATTTTTGTAATCAAAGAAACTTTTAAAATATTAGCTTTTACTTCACGTTTTTTATTCTTTTTAACTTCATACGCGTATGGTTTATCGTAAAAAGTAGCAGTATCAAGTTTTTGTTTGCTGTCTACGCTTACATCGGCATTATCGCCTACAACAGTCAAATCATCAACTGTAACTTTTACATCACCGTCGAATTTTATTTTACTATCGCTTTCATTAAAACTTTGTGTTTTAGATTCAATAACCAAATCCGAAGCCTGAGCAATCAGACCGATTGTACATATAATGATTGTTAGAGCAATTAATATTTTTTTCATTTTTTCTCCTTGACATCGTATATTTTAGAAACAGCTTTTCCTTTTATTATAAATTTATCAAAATCAGGACTTATTTCCATTTTCTGAGCTTTTGCCAAAAACTCTTTTCCTCTTGCAACCGTTACGCCGCCTTCAGCAATAATCGGAACATTTGAACCTGACCATTCCAGTTTATTAGTCTTAAGCGAAGTACCGTCTTTCATTACAATAAAAGTATCTTCAAACAAAATTATTTGACCTTTTTTTGCGTTGTAAGTACCTTTTGAAGATTCAAAACTTATTGAAACTTCGTTATCCTTGTAGAAATTCCCCACAACATTGTTGAGCATGGCTACTTCATTCTTACTGTCATAATTTCCGGTTTCACCGTAAATTTCCCAGTATTTTTGGTCGTCTTTGGTTTCTGTTAAAATAATACCATTTATTAAGGCTTCTTGTCTATCTTCACCAAAATTTAATTGGCT
>Ga0153938_1000466_pt1 | contig 16363 bp, 19 predicted proteins | sample TSNY022MetaG_FD_104740 | JGI IMG/M metagenome (GOLD analysis project Ga0153938, IMG submission 104740) | Attine ant fungus gardens microbial communities from New Jersey, USA - TSNJ022 MetaG | ecosystem: Host-associated > Fungi > Mycelium > Unclassified | place: USA:New Jersey: Brendan T. Byrne... | reverse complement strand
TCACGATACTACTAAGAAGACAGATAAAATCATAAGGATAGTTTTCTTCACTATTTAGGATATAGTTTAGGATTCCAGTTTTAAAGTTCTTTTCTTTTAGACGATTCAATTTTTTCATAACACTATTATGAAAACTCATTAGATATATGTTTTTCTCAGGATATTTTTTAAGTAGATTATTTAACAGTTTTACGTCAAGATTTTCTTCTTTGATTTCAATTAAGATAATTTTATTTGTTTTTAAGTTTAAGACAGATTCTAATCTTTCGATTTGATGTTTATTTTTTAATTCTTGATAGGTATGCTGTCTAATTAAACAAGGACCAATAAAAGGATCATGATTCACAATAATAATATTATCTTTGGTAGTTCTAATATCTAGTTCAAATCCAGCATATCGATCATCTTTAATTGCATTTAAAAAGGCGGGAATTGTATTTTCTTTTGCTTTGTTTTTCTTCAGCCCTCGATGTGCAATATAATTCATAAAAAATCACCTACAATATTGTATGTAGATGATTATTTTTTAAAACCAATAACGATGACTTTGAATAAAACTATAATGGATAATAAGCAAGCCCCACCAACATAGTATTCTAAGTATTCTATTTCTTTTGTATTTTCTGTTTCTGTTTCGATATATTCATTAAATACGGCACTTTCTTCTTCTTTGGTTAAATAGAAAGTATACGAAGCCATTTCTTCGGTTGCTTTGTTTTTAATTTGAATAACAACTGGTTCACTTTGATTATTTTTATACTGGTTGTTTAATACCTCAATTTCATAATCATTCACATTTAAATCGATGTCATAATTAAATTCGAGCCTTTTTGCATCCTCGTTTAAATATACGGTGTAAAGATTGTTTTTGCTATCAAAAGGAATAGATAAATTTCCATTTGTAACTTCAAAGCTGCTTAGTTCTAAAGCATTTACATCGAGAATAAAGAAACATGTAAGAAGAAAAAAAAGAATTTTTTTCATAATATCAGACCTTTCTATACTAGTTTAATAAGTATTTCGTTCATTAAATATAGCATGTCCGGATTGATGAAAATCATTCCTTTTTTTTCAATTAATTGTTTTGATTTTAATAAGGGTTCGATTGGATATGTTTCTTTGATTTTAATTTGATATTTGTTTTCAAATTCATTAATATCAATTCCTTTTGTTTTCCGAAGACCAAGCATAATTGCATAATCCATAATATCTTTTTGACTTAGGATTATTCTCTCACTAGCATAATCGCCTTTTAAATATTTCGTTAAGCTTTTTGTATTATTATAGCGAACGCCATCGATATAACCAGCTGCAGAAACTCCAAAACCAAAGTATTCTTCATTATCCCAATATGCAAGATTATGACGGCTTTCGTGTGTTTTCAAAGCAAAGTTGCTGACTTCATATTGCTGATATTTTCTTCTGTTTAGTTTTCTTTTAATTAATTCATACATTTCGGCATCAAGATCTTCATCGATTGGTTCAATTCGGTTTAGAAAGAGAATGGTGTTTGGATTAATTAATAAGCTATAAGTTGAAATATGATTAGGTTTTAAGGAGATAAACAGATCTAAGTCTTCTTCTAAATCTTCTAATGTTTCATTTTGAAAACCATAGATTAAATCAAGATTAATATTAGTGAAACCAAGTTCTCTACATAATTTTATTTTTTCACTAGCATCTTCATAATTGTGATCTCTTCCCATTAAGAATAATTTATGTTCATTAAAGGATTGAATACCAATACTTAAACGATTGACTCCCCCACTTTTTAATTGTTTTAGGAGATCTTTATTAATGTCTTCTAAATTACATTCAAAAGTAAATTCTATTTTGCCTATTTTTTTAAAATTGGAACATAAGTAAAATAAGTAATCTAATTCTTTAGTTGATAAACAAGAAGGGGTGCCTCCACCAATATAAATTGATTGAATTGCTCGATTATCATAAAAATCTTCAATTTCTTCTTTTAGTTTAATTAAATAATCATGAGACCATTTTGGATTGTAAAATACCTTACAATAATCACAGTAAGAACATATTTTTTTACAAAACGGAATATGAATATATATTCTTGTCATAAGATTCCTTTCCATTCATTTTTTCGTGATTTTAACAAGCAAAATAAGTTTTTTATTCTATTGCTCTTCACTCAAAACAGCTAAGAAGGCTTCTTGAGGAACTTCAACACTTCCAACCATCTTCATTCTTTTTTTACCCTCTTTTTGTTTTTCCAATAATTTTTTCTTTCGAGTAATGTCTCCTCCATAACACTTAGCAAGGACGTTTTTTTTCATTGCCGAGATATTTTCTCTAGCAATTATTTTTGATCCTATACTAGCTTGAATTGGAACTTGAAACATTTGTCTTGGGATTAACTCTTTTAATTTCTTAGTAATTGCTTTGCCACGATTATAAGCAAAATCTTTATGAACAATAACTGATAAGGCATCTACTATATCTCCATTTAATAAAACATCCATCTTAACTAGTTTGCTTGGACGATAGCCTACAATTTCATAATCAAATGATGCATATCCTTTTGTTGAACTTTTTAATTTATCAAAAAAATCATAAACGATTTCAGATAATGGTATTTCATAATGAATATTCACTCTAGTTTCATCAAGATATTCCATTGAAATATAAACACCACGTTTATTTTGACATAACTCCATGATTGAACCTATGTATTCGCTTGGTACGATAATGTTAGTATATATATAAGGTTCTTGAATTTCTTTTATTTTTACCGGTTCTGGCATTTTATTAGGAGAGTCGATACTGATTTTTTCGCCATTTGTTAATTCTACTTCATAAATAACACTAGGACTAGTTGCAATCATTTCAAGCTCGAATTCTCGTTCTAAACGAGTCATGATGATATCCATATGAAGTAATCCTAAAAAGCCAACTCGAAAACCAAAACCTAAGGCATCACTTGTTTCAGGTTCGAAGGTTAAAGCAGCATCATTTAACTTTAATTTTAAGAAGGCTTCTTTTAACACTTCATATTTGTTTGGTTCGATTGGAAATAAACCTGAATAAACCATTGGTTTCATTGGCTGATAACCTTCGATAGGTATTGTAGCAGCTCTTTTCTTTAAGGTAATAGTGTCGCCCACTGAAATAGTAGAAATATCTTTAATACTAGCTGAAATATATCCTACTTCCCCACTTTTTAAAGATTCTTTTTTTAATTCTTTTGGAGTATGCACGCCTAATTCTGTTACTTCAAAACTTGTCTTCGTAGCCATTAATTCTATTTCGTCTTTTAATGTCACTTCTCCATCTACAACTTTTATTAAGGCAACAACTCCTTTATAAGGATCGAAATAACTATCAAAAATTAAAGCCCGAAGTGGAGATTCATTATCAATTTTAGGGGCTGGAACACGATCAATTACAGCTTTTATTAAATCTTCTACACCAACTCCAGTTTTACCACTGCAAAGAAGAATTTCTTCTTCATTAAAACCTAACACTCTTTTTAATTCCTCTTTTACTTTTAAAACATCTGCGTTTGGCAAATCGATTTTATTAATAACAGGAATAATTGTTAAATCATTTTGCATGGCTAAATAAAGATTAGCTAAAGTTTGAGCTTCAATTCCTTGGGCTGCATCTACAACTAAAATGGCGCCTTCACAAGCAGCCAAACTTCTTGATACTTCATAGGAAAAATCGACATGTCCTGGAGTATCGATTAAATTTAAATGATATATTTCATTATTATATTGATAATCAAGATTAACGGCATTTAGTTTAATGGTAATCCCGCGTTCTCTTTCTAAATCCATATTATCTAATAATTGGCTTTTCATTTCTCTTTCTGTTACAGCATTCGTAATTTCTAAGATTCGATCTGCTAATGTACTTTTCCCATGGTCAATATGGGCTATGATTGAAAAATTTCTAATATTCTGTTGTTTCTTCATGTTTTTTTCACCTATAGGTATTATAACCCAAAATAAATAGAAGGTAAATGAATAAATCACCTTCTATTTTAAGTAGATTAACTTGTTTTATTTCTTATGTAACTAAAGATTTTACTAAATCAAACATTTTACCAATACCATTTGTCATAAATCCTTCAACCATTTTTGAGACATTAGCTCCTGCTTTTGACATTCCATTTGAATAATCTTTTGTTTCATTTACAACATAATCATCAATATCAACAGCTTTTCCATTTTTAACATCTTCTTCAAATTGTCTGATACTTTCTTCTGTGAGTGTTGCTTGTTCATTTAGTTTTGCTTCATGATAACCCATCTGCATGGCAATCGTAAGTGAGAGATAAACAAAAAACAATATTAGTAATAATCGCATGAACCAATTTGGTTCTTTCTTTTTTTTATCCATATTTATCCTCCATTATTAATTCATGTAGAATTTTAGATAAAATATCTAGGCTGTTAGAGACTTCTACAATATCATTATATTGTCCTCCTACCTCGATTAGTACTATATTGGAGTCTAAATCTTGATTATAAATTCCATTCACGCCTTCTCCTTCTTTAATGATTACACCTCTAGATAAACTGGTGTCGATTGCTTTTAGCTTTTCATTTAACCTGTTAGCAATATTTAAATTTGCTTGATATCCTTCATTTTTTCCACCAACAACAAACATGAGTTTGGCATATTTTTCATTATTAATTGTTGTTGTTGTATATTCATAAGAAACTGAATCTCGATGAAAATCTATATAGTATTTTAGGGTTGGATATTTTTCTTTAGTGTCTTTAATTAATAAGCGACTAGCTTCATAAGAATAAGCGTATTTCCAATTATTTGCCCTTAATATTTCTGTAATATTGGCGGTTTCGACAATGGTTGGAATTTGTAAGTTATTTAACTTTTCTCTTAGAATGTAGCTTCCAAACATCACGGTTGGAGTAATCTCGTGTTCTTGTAAGTTTTTTTGATAACCTTCCGTTTGGTGAGTATTATAAATATAAACTAATGGTTGATCGATTTTAACGGGGTTAGGATCTTCTACATATTCATAATTTGCTCCGATCACTTCTTGATAATCTGTTTCTAAAAACATTTCATCATTCTTTTGAATTCCCAATGTATATTTGAGTAAGAAAGAAGTACTGTCGTAATTTAAGAAATCCAAAAAACCTTGTGTTCCTGTACTTGTTTCAATTAAGTATTGAAAGATATCTTCATCGGTAATATTATTTTTTAAATGTTCATATAACAAATGAAAAGAAAAAAGAAAAGAACAGCCAATGACCATGAAAAAAAAGATCATTTTAAAAAGGATGTTTGGTTTCTTTTTTTTACTTTTGCTTTTAAAACGTTTTGTCATAGTAATCACCTATTTTAATTATAGTAATTACTTACGCTTTATCCTGTCGTTTTATGAAAAGAAGGTATGATTAATACTTTTTGAAACTATTTGACTAATATTTTTAATATCTTCTTTTAAACTCACTTTAGTATATAATTCATTATCGTTTTGATAAATAAACGTTCCGCCAATACTAATAACAGGAATTCCGAAAGTTTTTTTACTAATTTCTTTGTTATTTCGCATTGCTTCTCCAGGAATGATTCCAGTATCATTAATTTCAATTGTATTATTTAAATATTCTTTATGATTGGTTGCTAAAGAATCAACAATAATTAACATATCTGGTTTTAAATCATTTACTACTGTTTGAATTAAGTTATAAGAAGAAATTCCGGTTTTTTCAGTCATTTCCGGATTAAATATAGCTACTTTTGGAATCGTTAAGAAATCATTATAATGATTGGTGGCAATGATTTCATTCGTTACGTTTACACCAAAAGAATCTGCAAGGATTTCTTGATTGCCAATACCAATAATTAAAAAGATGCCACCTTTATGATATTTTTTAATAAATCTTTGTAATATTTTTGTTACTTCATTTTGAATTCGCTGATTCTTTGGTTCTTTCATAATTTGTTCATCATCAAAGGTAATAGTAAAATAATCCCCTTCTTCTTTGTTTAGAGTTTTTTTATTATTTCCCTCAATTAAAAAATGACGAATATTAATATTTTTTAATTTCTTTTCGTGACATTCTAAATCAGTTTTTTTGATTGTACTTGCTACACTTAAGAATAATGTTTGTTTCATTTTCTCACCCCTAATATTATGTAAAATTATCTATAAATCATGCAAAACAAGATATTTTTTGGAAGTTTTTTCATTTTTCGTTGATTTAATCGAATAGATTTGATAAAATTGTAATTGATTTTAAGGAAGGGAGATTTAGATGGCAAATATTAAAAGTTCAAAAAAAGCGATCAAAGTTATTGCAAAAAAAACTGACAATAACCACGAATTAAAAGCTAGAATTAAGAACTTAATTAAGAATTGTGATAAAGCTATTATTGCTGGAGAAAAAGAAACAGCTACCTCTTTATTAAACGATTTACAAAAACAAATTGATAAAGCAGTAAGCAAAGGATTTATTAAATCTAATACTGCAGATAGACAAAAATCAAGATTAACACAAAAAGTTAAAGAAATGAAGTAATTTATTGTTTACTTCATTTTTTAATGCTAATATTAATATATATAGTAAGGGTGATTGCTTGTGAAAAAAATATTTATTCCTCTAATGTTATTAGTAATCTTTATTAGTATTTTAAATCTAGATACGATTACTTTACAATTTGAATCGATTTTAGGACTTAAGCAAGCAATTCATTATGAAATTACTAATAAAATTGATGATTTTTATTATGTTCAAAAAACAAATGATTTTATACCTCTTAGTAAAGGTGATTTGAAGAATATTTTTTATACTTTAATTTCTAATGGAAATGATACATTTACTTTTTATTGTCCAAAGGAATATGAACTTTGTTTTGAAGATGTAAAAACATTAACACAAGATCAAGAAACTTTAACACATATTAATAATTTCATTCATCCCTATTACAACTTTTCAGAAATAAAGACAACAATTTATGAATCTGGAGAAGTAAATGTAACCGTTAGTTATTTATATACAGAAAAGATGATACTAGAAATAGAAGATTATGTTAATGATTATCTTAAAAAGAATATAACAAATGAGATGGATCTTTATGAAAAAATAAAAACAATTCATGACTATATTATTAATAATACAAAATACGACGTCGAAAGAAATGAAAAAGGAGACTCTAAATATCAATCTTATTTGGCTTATGGGGCAATATTTGAAGGATATGCAACTTGCAATGGATATACTGATATTATGGCGATCTTTCTTTCAAAATTAGAGATTAAAAATTATAAAATAGCAACAGATATGACTATTGATGAAATATTGGTAGGACATGTTTGGAATGCTGTATATGTGGACTCTAAATGGCTTCATTTGGATCTCACTTGGGATGATCCAGTAGCAAGTGATGGAAAAGATTATTTACAACATCATTATTTTTTAATTGACGATGAACAATTAATAGAAGTAGACTCTGGAGAGGTTAATATTAATGAACATAACTATCCAAGACATATTTATTTAGAATTTAAAAAGGCAACTTGATTTCTGATATAATTGAATAATAAATTATTAGATAAATCACAATTTGTAGAGGTGAACTATGTTTAACGAAATATGTATTTATGAGGTAAAATTAAATAAACAAGATGAAGTTGAAGAATTAATGAAAGAAGTAGCTGCGTTTTATAAATCACAACCTGGTGTTATTGAAGTTAAGTATATAAAAAGAACTCATAGACAAAAGGATTTTAACGCAGTGAAAAAAAGCGAAGTTCCTACCCCATTAACTAGATATGTTGATAAAGTAACTTATGTTTTATATTGGGTATTGGAAAGTAAAGAAGCGCACGCAGCAATATATCCGATTGCTCTAGAAAAGTTTTATAAAAGATGGACAAGATGTTTAACTACAATGCCTAAAATTATATTAGGCGAAAATATTGTTTAAGAAAGAAAATACAATTTGTTAAAATTAAAAATTATTAAATACTACAAAAAAAATTATCAACTATTAGATAATTTTTTTAATGTTTGACTTTGTCAATTGTTTTGAGACAACTTAAGTTGTCTTTTTAATATTTTGGAAATATTTTTCCAATTTTAATTAAATTAATTCCTAAGATTTATTACCAATTTCATTCATAACGCTTTCAATTGTTTCTTCAAAGTTATCATAGTTAACATCAAACCATTTTACTTCCATTTTATGATTTAACCAAGTATATTGTCTTTTTGCATAGTTACGACTATTTTGTTTGATTTCGATGATTGCTTCTTCTAGTGAAATTTCCTTTTTAATATATGAAATAATTTCTTTATAGCCAATCGTAGCTTTTAATTGCTTGGAATTCGGATATTTTTGATATAAAGTTCTTACCTCTTTAATTAAATCATTTTCAATCATTTGCTCTACTCTTTTATTAATAATTTCATATAAATTTTCTCGATTCGTTGTTAAACCAATTATAATGACATCATCATAATAAAGATTTTGTCCTCCTTGATTTTCAATTGGTTCACTATTATTAATATATTTTGCATAAGCTCTAATTAAGCGTTGACGGTTTTTTTTGTCTATCTCCAAATCCGGATGGATTTTTTTTAAAGTTGCATACATTTCCTTATCTGATAATGAATCTAAGTCATATACATTGTCTTCTTTACTAAATTGATAATCGTATAATAAAGCACTCAAATATAATCCAGAACCCCCTACAATAATGGGTATTTTATGTTTGTTTTTAATATTTTCGATTCTTTGTCGGGCATCGTTTTGATAATCAAAAACCGTATATTCACTTTCTAAATCGGTAATATCCAACAAATGATGTGGAATGCCTGCCATTTCAGTAACGGTTGCTTTGGCTGTTCCAATATTAATTTCTTGATATACTTGAGTACTATCAGCATTGATTATTTCTCCATTTAATTGTTTTGCTAATTCAACACTCATTTTGGTTTTACCAACCCCGGTTGGGCCTACAATAGCTATAATCATAATTCCTCCTTGAATAATGTAATCTTAAAATAATACACGTAATAATTTATAATATATGATAAGTTTTTAAATCATTTATATTTTTGAGGCTTACTCATAATTTGGATTACTAATTCCATATTATCATCTCTTGCCATTTTATTCTTTTTAATAACACCACAAGATTTACAAACATAAACAATTTTGTAATTCTGTTTTTTCCCAGATTCAATGGCGATAGGAGTCAAAGTACCATGACAAATAGATGCTCGGTCCCCAGGATTATTATCCAAATGTTTTGAAGATAAACAATAGGGGCAATGATTTCTGGCTGTATAACCTAAAGCATTGACTTGTTGTTTGCACACTTCACATTCAAAGTCCTCATCAATCATTGTAAATTTTGCTATATCCTTTATAAGTATTTTCCTCTCTTATTTTCTTAATTAAATTGCTAACTTATTTTTTAACTATTCATTATTTTTTATTGATTTTATCAATTTTCTTTTTAAACCTGAATCAATTAGTAGTTGCGATCGAAATGGCAAATCTAAATTTACTATTTCGGATTTTTCAATTGCTCTTTGTCGTTCTACAGCAATTGCTCTTTCTGTTTTACAATACTCATCCCAACTAAATCCCTTATCATCAAAACCTCTACCATATGACTCTAATGTATCTTTTACCTCAGAAAGATCAGGATAAAACGTGTTAGTACCTCCAAAAATCGAAGTCAATCTAAACAATTCTCTATCAAGTCCATCGCGTCTAGAGAAAACATTTATTTCTTGTAATAAACTTTCTGGAAATCTTATTTTTCCTTTACACGACTTATGTAATAACAATTGAGTAATTAAATCTTGATGAGCAAAAATACTTTTATTGTTCAGTTGATTATTCATTGGTACAATCATTTCTTTTAATCTATTGTCATTATAAATGTTTTTTCCTAATGCCGTTGCGAAATCGCCATTACACCACAAATTATAATCATATACTCGTACAATCGTAGGAATTAAATTAGTATTTAGAGAAAGTTCTTGTACATTGCATGTTATTATTGATGATTCAAATAAGTTATTAATATCTGATACTTTCACTTTAAAATAATATTCAATCACATCTTTTAGTGTTTGTTCACTATCAACCATAATTGCTTTCTTATCATTTAGGTTTTTCCCTGTCTCGATAAAATAATTTTCTAACATTTCCTGATTTAATATAGGTAGAGTTAAAAATATATTTTTTTCATCAATTTTATGAGGCTGCAATAAAACTTGTTCCATATTGGCAGTTTCGCTGACAACTAATACTAAATGACTATCTTCTCTACATCTGAAGCTTTCACAAAATGAAGCAATAGCATTCCTTATGTAGTTTCGTCTATCACGAGATCTTTGTCTATCCTCTTTTAATTGTTTCTCAGCTCTTTTTTTCTTTTTCGCTTCTTTCCATTTTTCTGGATTCGCTTTTTTATAAGGTTCTTTGTCTTTCATCTTTATTTTCCTCATTGATTTATTTTAAAAGATTAATTAATTCATTACTCTCTTAAACATTTTTTCTAAATCATATTTAGTAAATTTAATAATAGTAGGTCTTCCATGGGGACAATTATAAGGATTGTCACAAAGACAAAGATCATTTAGTAATTGTTCTTGAGCTTCATGACTAATATACATATTAGCTTTAATACTCATTTTACATGCCATCGTAATGGCAATTGCTTCATTAAATTTAACTCGATCAAAGGTATTAATTCCACCGATGATTAAATCGATTATTTTTCGAATGGATTCTTCTTCATATCCAGCCCTTAACCATGTTGGGTGGGCTTTAAAAATAAAAGTATTGATTCCAAATTCTTCAAAATCAAAGCCCATATTTTTTAATGTTGTTTCCTGTTCTTTTATGATTAAAAATTCACTTGTACTTAGTTCTATAGTAATAGGAAATAATATGGAAGTTATTGAAACTTCAGCACTTTCTAGAGCTTTCATGTTTTTTTCATAGTTGACTCTTTCTTGTGCTGCATGTTGATCAATTAAATACATTCCAATCTCATTTTCGGCAATAATGTAAGTTCCATGAACTAGCCCAACGGGATATAAAACTAATTGTTTAATTTCACTATTTATAATGATTTTATTTTCTTCTGAAGTAGCAACGCTTAAATCAAATTCTGTTTGGGTATCAATAGACTCATAAATTTCTACTTGTTCTTTGATGATGGAAGATAAAACTTCTTCTTTTTCTTCACTATATGTAGGAACAACACTTTTAGCTTGTGGAATTAATAAATTGTTATATAAAGTTTTTTTAATAGTTTGATAGATAAGTTCATATAGTTCATTCATTTTATTAATCTTAATATCTTGTTTAGTAGGATGGATATTCACATCAATTAAGGTTGGATCTGTGTTTATTTTCAAAACAACCACAGGATATTTGGTATCTGGTTTATAAGTATAATAAGCATCATTAATTGCCCGATTTATTTCATTGTTTCTTATCACTCGATCATTTACAATTATAATCATGTGGTTACGATTAGATTTCAATACTTCTGGTTTACAAATATAACCATGAAGATCAAAATCATCGTTAGAGTCTTTTATTTCCAGCATGTTTTTAGAAATACTGGTTCCATATATTTCATGAATTGTTTTCAAAAGATTATTACTACCACTTGTTTTAAGAATAACTCGTTCATCATTCGTAAGAGTAAAAGCAATATTTGGATGTGATAAAGATAGTCTTTCAATTAACATGACAATATTTGATAATTCATATTGTTCACTTCTTAAGTATTTTAATCTTGCGGGAGTATTATAAAATAATTTGGATACGGAAATATTGGTTCCTCTCTTGGTTGCTATTTCTTCATGTTGATTTAGATTACCACCTTCATATTCGACGATTGTTCCTAGATTATCATCATTTGTTTTTAAAATCACTTTACTAACTGAGGCTATACTTGGTAGAGCTTCCCCACGAAATCCTAATGTGTCAATAAAGAATAGATCATCATTTTTATAAATTTTACTAGTAGCATGGCGTTGAAAAGCAAGGAGAGCATCTTCTTTATTCATTCCACTTCCATTATCAATTACCGTAATTTCTTTTCTTCCGCCTTCAAATAAGTGAATAATAATTTCATCACTCTTAGCATCAATACTATTTTCTACTAATTCCTTAACAATGGAAGAACATTTTTCAACGACTTCTCCAGCGGCTATTTTATTAGCTAATATCTCATCCATTATTTTAATTTTAGTCATTATTATCACTTCCAAATAAATAATTATGTTCAATAAAATCTCTTCCACTAATGGTGATGAGTGAATCATCTAGCTGTTTGGTTGTAAACTGTAAAAAGAATTGATTTGCAGGTAACCCTTGTATACAAAAAGTTGAAACGTTTAAATAACCAAGGTTTTTAAAATAATTTAATGCCAGGTTTAAAAACTCCGTTCCATAACCTTGCCTTTGATATTTTTTTCTGATATATAAAGAGTCAATAATTCCTAAATTATTTCTTGGATCAACAGTTAAAATCATAATTCCTTCAATTTTATTATTAAGTTCTAAAACAAAATAAGGATAATTATTTTCGATTCTTGTTTTAATGTGATTGATTCTTTCATTTGCTCTTACTTCTCTTTTTAAAAATACTTCTGGTTGAAAAAATAATTCATAGGTTTCTTTCCAACAATCAAGATGTGTTTGAAAGAAGTTTTTAGCATCAGAAATCTCTGCTTTTCTTATCATATTTGATTTTTCCTTCCTAAAAAAGATGGTCTAATTTCATAATCAAAAGCTTCTTTACTATTTATAACTAATCGACAGGATTTTGTAAAATATAGAAATCCGACTCCTTTGATTACTAAATCATGAGCTTTTGGTATATGTAATTCCATTACTTTTTGTTCTCTTAATTTATTGTTCTTTGGATAAATTTTTTGATACAGAAAATTATTAGACAAATAAACTGTTATATTCGTATTATCTTTAGTTTCAACACGCAGAAAATCATCAATCAGAAGGCTTTCTTCCTTTTTCATTTGATATACTTTTGGTTTTAACATTTTTTTTATATTTAATTTTTTAATTAAAGATAAATTTTGATATGGAAATGTCTGATATCCAAATCCTGGTGTATCTAAAATTTTCAAATTTTCAAATTCTATTTCTAACATGTCTAATGTTGTATTAGGCATTTCACTTGCAGTTATTATATTATTTTTTCCTTGTAAGTGTAACATTTCATTTAAAAAAGTACTTTTACCAACATTGGTCATGCCAGCAAAGAAACAGGTTTCTATCTGTCTTTTTTCTATGTAATCGAAAATATAATTTATGTCTTCATTTCTCTTAGCACTTAAATAAAGAATATCATTTTTTATTTGTAATGTTTCTTTTAACCAATAGGAAATGTTTTCTGGAAAAATAAAATTGGGAATCATATCACTTTTACTGATAATTAAGCATTTTTTGGTTGTTATTTTTTTAAACCAAGCTAGAGATTCTTCATTTATATTTAATAAATCACAGAAATAAAAACAGAAATGATTGGATTTATTTATCTTATCAATAATTGATTCGACATCATTATTTAGCTTTACTACTTTAAGTTCATGATAATGAATTACTCTAAAGCATCTTTCACATAATTCGTTTTCTAAATCTTTAGTAAACCCTACGCTATCTTGTTTTGTTGTTTGTAGTATCGCTCCACATCCATAACATTTACTCATAATAATGCCCTTTCTTTAAAATTCCTCTTTTTTCTAATCGAGCATAGATTTTATTTTCAATAATTCGATTGAATTTTGTAATAGATGCATCAACATCACTAATTGGGTTTACTAGAATGCTTGTGAACTTCATTCGATTGGCGCCAAAGACATCAGTTAATAATTGATCGCCAATCGCGGCAATTTCTGTGTCTTTAATTTCATATAACTTCATAATCTTTTTATATTTTGTTTTAAATGGTTTTCTGCTTTTACAAGCAGAATCAACATTTAATTTTTCTTTAAATGGTTCAACTCTTTTTTTATCACTATTTGAAATAATGATTATTTTAAATCCTAATATTTCTAAATGAACAAACAAATCTTTCACTTTTGGATTTATTTCATTTGTATTAATGGGAGCAATTGTGTTATCTAAATCAAATAAAAGACATTTAATTTCTCTTTTTAATAAAGACTCATAATCAATTGTAAAAATACTTTTCTGATAAATATCTGGTACAAATAAATCCATTCGCTATCACCTTTTATAATTATAGCAATTTTTTAGTTAAATTACTATTTCAAAATCAAAAAAAACAATCTAAAAAGATTATTTTAATTTATTATATTTCATTGTTACTTTTAAGGAATTCTTTTAATATTTTCATTAACGATCTTTTTTCAATTCGCGAGACATAACTTCTAGAGATTCCTAACTCCTTGGCAATTTCTTTTTGAGTTCGTTCTTTTTGTAGTTGTAAGCCATAACGTTTTATGATAATTTCTTTTTCCCGTTCATTTAATAATTTTAAATATTTATTTAATAAATCGATGTTTAATTTAGTATGTACTGATTCTGAGATATCAGCACTATTATCTTTAATTACTTCAATTAAATTAATTTCATTACCATCTTTATCATAGCCAATCGAATCATTTAAAGAAACATTATTCCCATTCTTTTTATTGCTTCTAAAATGCATTAATATTTCATTTTCAATGCATCTTGCGGCATAGGTGGTAATTCGAGTTGATTTAGTGTTATTATAAGAATCAATTCCTTTAATTAATCCAATAGTTCCAATACTGATTAGATCATCGGTATCATTATTTTTATTTTCAAATTTCTTAACAATATGTGCGACTAACCTTAAGTTGTGTTCTATTAATTTATTTCTAGCCTCTTTATCACCTTGTAACATTTGTTTAATGTACTTTTCTTCATCTTCTTTTTTTAACGGTTCTGGGAAAACGTTATTGGAATAACTTCCCGTGAAAAATAATAAACTTTTTAATAATTCTAACAAAAACATATTTCACTTCCTTTAGGAAAGTATATGTTTTTGGTTGTTATATTATTATTTTAACTTTCTTAAGGTTTAATCATTAATATATTGATATTTCTTACTTTGTAGCAAAAAAAGACATTATTACATGTCTTCTTCAATTGTATCAATATCTTCAAGTTGATTTTCCAAGGCTTGTCTAAATTTTCTTTTAAATAGAATAATTTTTCTTTTAAGATTATCAGTTTCTTGAGCAATTTTTTCACTTTTAAGGAGAGAATCATTTACGATTCGACTCGCATTACGTTTGGCTTCCTCAATGATGCTTTTTGATTCATCTCTAGCCATACGCTTGATTTGAGTCGATGCATCCTCGGCGATTAAAAGAGCACGATTTAACGTAGTTTCCATATTTTTATATTCTAAAATTTTGGTTTGAAGTTCTTCAATTTGTTGATCTTGTTTTTTTAATTTATTTAACATCGAATCATATTCAGACGCGACAGTTTTAACAAATTGATTTATTTCATTTTTATTATAACCATTTAAACTTGTACTAAATTTTTTAATCTTACTCACCTGCTCACTAACTTAAAGAATTATTTTTTAATTACCATTCAATTTCGTCTTCAACTTCTTTGGCTGGCTTCTCATTTTCATCCGTTATTTTACCTTGAATATTAACATTTTTTGGAGTACATAAATAAATTCCTACTCCTATTTTTTGCATCTTCCCACCTATAGAATAAACGCATCCAGAAAGAAAGTCAATAATTCTCTTTGCTTGTTCACTTGTTACTCTTTTTAAATTAACTACTACACTATTTCTATTTTTCAAATGATCTGCGATTTGTTGTGATTCTGAATATGCTCTTGGTTCTAACAAAATCATTTTATTTCCTGATTTATCAGCTTCTTTTAAAGCTTCGTCTTCACTTACGGCATAGTATTCATCTTCTGTACCCATTAGTAAATCCTCATCCTCATCTGAGAATAATTTTTTTATTTTATTAAATGCCATATAAAGTCCTCCTATTTTTATTTACTATTTCATTCTAACAGAAGTTTTTCTTTTTTTCAATGGAAATAACAGACAAAATCTAAAATTAAAAAAACATTAATTTAATTTAATGCATTTTTTTCTATTTTAATAGAATTTTTTTAATTAAAATTTCATCAAAAAAATTTATAGTAATTAAAAAAAGAAGAATTTCTCTTCTTAAAATTGTATTTCCTTATTTATAAAATCTATTACTTCAGCAATTGTCATTGTTTGTTGCTCCATTGTATCTCTAAAACGAATAGTGACCGTACCTTCATTTAGGGTGTTGTCATCAATTGTAAGACAAAAAGGAGTTCCGATGATATCTTGACGACGATACC
>Ga0153938_1000460_pt1 | contig 16421 bp, 12 predicted proteins | sample TSNY022MetaG_FD_104740 | JGI IMG/M metagenome (GOLD analysis project Ga0153938, IMG submission 104740) | Attine ant fungus gardens microbial communities from New Jersey, USA - TSNJ022 MetaG | ecosystem: Host-associated > Fungi > Mycelium > Unclassified | place: USA:New Jersey: Brendan T. Byrne... | reverse complement strand
GTTCCTATCCAATTTTATTATTTATGGTTTAGGCGGGGTTATAGGTAAGATTATCCCGCTGTTAATGTTACCGATTATCACGCGGTTAATGCCGGATATCGCGTATTTTGGATTGAACGACATAGCCAATGTGGTGGTATCCTTTGGCTCTGCATTGGCGGTTTTTGGAATGTATGATGCGATGTTTCGGATGTTCTTCGAGAAAGAGGAAATGGAATATAAAAAGAGCATTTGTTCCAGCGCACTGGCCTTTACCATTGCGACTTCACTTATTGTATTTTTGATATTACTTTGCTTTCGGGGAGCTCTTGCAGAATTATTTTTTAGCTCCAGAGAGTATACCAATCTGCTGATGGTAAGTGCAATGAGTATCTTGATAGGTGCTACGAATTCCATTGTCGCAGCTCCGACGCGAATCAATAATCAAAGAAAAGTGTACCTGGTTACAAATCTGATTGCACCGCTGATTTCATATAGCATTTCTATCCCGTTGTTATTAAAAGGTTGGTATATAATTGCACTCCCGCTGTCAGGCGTTATTTCAACGTTTTCGATGGAGCTGATTTTTTGGGGGTTGAATCGGAAATGGTTTTCTTTCAAGTTAATCAATTGGCGCTATATCAAGCAAATGCTTCGAATTGCGCTGCCTCTGATGCCCAATTTTCTGGTTTACTGGGTGTTTAATTCGGCCGATCGGTTAATGCTTGAGAAAATACTTGGGACGGAGGCAGTAGGAATATATGCAATTGGCGGAAAGATTGGACAATTGAGTCAATTGATTTATTTAGCCTTTGCCGGGGGCTGGCAATTTTTCGCCTTCTCGACGATGGAGGATGAAGATCAAGTTGAAATGACTTCTAATGTTTTCGAGTATTTAGGCGGTGTGGCTTTTATTGCGATCATCTTTTTGACAATGATCAATCAATGGATTTTTAAATTCATCTTTATCGGTGATTATGTAGAAGGTGCTATTGTTGCTCCCTATTTGTTTGCATCTCCGTTGCTGCTAATGTTATTTCAGATCGGAAGCAACCAATTGCTGGTTATTAAAAAAACATGGCCTAATTTGCCGATACTGTCTTTGGGAGCAATATTAAATGTCATACTCAACTTATATTTGATTCCTTTAATTGGTGTTGAGGGAGCTGCCATTGCTACTTTTATCGGGTATATTGTATCGGTTTGTATCTGTGTTGCGGTTTTGACAAAATGGAAGCTGCTGTGCTTATCCAGGCGCTTTGCTTTGGTAGTCTTGCTTACGGTACTTTACTTGATTGTGTGGAGGGTTTGGATCAGAGAAGAAGTCTGGATGACCCTATTGTTTGGCGGTGGAACCATGCTAGGTATTATACTTCTTTTTAAACAGGATTTTGTTAAACTGTTAAAAAATCGAAAAGGCGGTGCTGCATAGGTGGATGATTTGATAAAAGGCGATAGAGTCGTGATTAAAGAGAATATTTCATTGGGGAAAAATGTGATATTGGAAAACGATGTATATATTGATTCCGGCGCCATTATCCGAGACCATGTACACATCAAGCGAGGTACCTATATTGGCTCGCAGTGTATACTTGGTGAATATACAGGAGATTTTTTCCGTGACCGTACAGTTCGTTCACATCCATTGGTAATCGGCGAAGAATCCGTGATTCGAAGCGGAACCATCATTTATGGAGATACTACGATTGGTTCACATTTTCAGACGGGGCATCGAGCCACAATCCGGGAAAAAAATCAGATTGGTCATCATGTCCGGATAGGCACATTGAGTGATATTCAACATAGTTGTCAGATAGGCAATTACGTGAATTTGCATAGTAATGTATTTTTAGGTGAAGAAACCGAAATAGAGGATTATGTGTGGCTATTTCCGGGGGTAACCGTGACAAATGACCCTACGCCTCCGTCTAACATAATTCAAGGGGTTAAAATTCAATCCTATGCATCGATTGCAGCAAAAGCCCTTCTTTTACCCGGCGTGACAATTTGCTCTCATAGCCTGGTCGGCGCCGGGGCGGTGGTAACAAAGAACGTTCCGGAAAAGGCAGTGGTTGTGGGAAACCCTGCAAAAATAGTAGCGGACATAGATGAAATTCAAAGCCGTGATACGAAAAGTAATGCGTATCCTTGGCCTTTGCATTTTTCGAGAGGGATGCCTTGGGAGACCGTAGGGTTTGAGGAGTGGCTAAAAGAACAGCAAACGGATGATGAATGTGGGAGAAACGGACGATAATGTTAACTTGTTTAAAAAACCGGAACAAAATAGAATCCATAATATTTCTACTTTATAGTATTGTGATAGGTGTAGTTTTTTTAAGGTATTTAAGTAATGTGAGTGGAATTCTTGTTGTTAATGATGAGTTTGGTTACTGGGGAATTGCTGCTCAAATTGCAGGAAAAGACTGGACGAGTTTATTAAGTACTACCCCTTACTATTCATATGGCTATAGCCTGTTATTGGTTCCGCTTTTTTTATTGAATTTATCTCCGGTAGTCATGTACCAGGTTGCAATTGTATTTAATGCTGTATTCATTTTGGGAAGCTTTTATTTGGCATATTCTTGTGGGAGAAAGCTATTTCCTAAGATTTCCTCCGTTTTAATGCTGACGATTTGTCTGGTGATTACTTTCTATACGAGCAATATCCTTCAGGCTCAAATTGCATGGTCTGAAACATTATTATATTTTTTGTATTGGCTTTTATTATGGCTTTTACTTCATATAATAGATACCCCTAAATTGAGAAGCATGATTGGGTTCGTGATTTGCAGCTTCTGTTTATATATAGTCCATCAAAGAAGTATAGGTGTAGTATTATCAGTAGGTATTGTAATGTTGATGCTCTTTGTGAGCAGCGGGGTAGAAAAGAAAAAATTCTTATATGTTATACTTTCTGTTGCCATTATATTTTTATTACATGGAGTAATAAAAAATCATATTACAAGTCAGGTTTTTACAACAAAAGAACTGGTTCAAATGAATGATTATAGTGGTCAGATGGGAAAGTTTAAGGTGATTTTCGGTTCGTGGCATGGTTTTTCTGAATTTTTAAAAAGTATAGCAGGAAAATTCTATTATTTGGGAGTATCAACCTTTCTGCTGGCCTATAGCAGTGCATGGTATCTGGGTGGAGAGAGCTGGTTGTGTCTGCAGTCATTTGTGCTGTCGAAAGGTAGAGAATTCGATCGAAAAAAGTTAGCCTCTCTGTTTGTATTTCTATCTTTTGGGGCGACCTTTTTAGTGAATGCAATTTCAATGAATAGTAGTACAGGACGCCTGGACCTCTTGGTCTATGGCCGTTATATGGAGTTTGCCATAGGGCCTGTTCTTCTCATGGGTTGTGCGATCTTGATAGAAAATAAAAAGACTTCTGTTCAGATGGCGCTGGAGATATGTATTTTGGGTTTGATGGCCATTTTGGTGCATACGGAGTGGGTTGCCTTAAACGTCTCAACTTTTAATTATTTATGTGCATCAACGCTGTCTTATTTCTTCCTAACTAAGACGCAAATTTCCTATTTAGCATATTGGATTGCAATTTTCTCGGGAGTTATTGCCACTGGTACCTTTTTGATCCGTAACTTGAGCAAAAAGGCCAAATGGAATCGTATTTTTACTGTTGGCGCACTGGCCGTGTTCGCAGCAGGATGGCTGTTTCTTTCTGCAAATTCTTTTCCTTTACAGCAACATCAAAATGTTGAAGCAAGTCTGGAACCAATCTTGACAGCTGTAAAGAAGTGGAGTCTAGAAGAAAATATCTATGTATTGAAAAACGACGATGGCGCAATTACTTTGAGTACAGCTCTGGTTTGGGGAAAATATATACAGTATCATTTCCCAGATGAATTAGTAAATTGGACGGACGATCCGCAAGAAATCAATGAAGCCGAGCATTGCTTGATTGTATACAATAATGGAGAAACCAAGCTGGATGACTATATAGAGGCTGCGAGGAGCAATTGTTTGTCCGTATTTGTGAGGGTGGATAGTCAGATTGCACAGAGTATACTACAGGATCAGCTTCGCGAGGTGAATCAGGTTTCCTTGGAAGACTTTTCCTTGACACAAGGAAGCTCATTTGTAGAAAAAGATGAAAACACGAGACCTTCCGATGATGTAAGCGATCCTTCCTATATTCTTACAGATGGAACGGAGGCTATTGATATCAATGGGCCGCTGCTTCCATTAGACTCAGGGACCTATCGGGCAACCTTTGATCTTGAGTTTATAGAAGGGGGACAGCAGTTGGGGCAGCTGGAGATCAGGCTGCCATCAAATGAACTACTTTCATGGCAGCCGATTAAAAGAAGCGATTTTGATGTGAATGGAAGACTTAGTGCTACCGTGGAGTTTCCCATCTCGCTTGCAGGTGAAGTGACATTTAGTTTACATCTGCAGAACAAGACAGAAGTTCGTATCACAGATGTGACATACCAAAAGATAGATTCTCATTATGTTTTATTTGGGGAGACATCAAAGTCACTACAGACAATCAGGCAGATCATGGATATCATTCCATCTGATTATGAACTTACCCTTGTAGATACTAAGAAACAACTGGCTCTTATGAACACGGAGTATCTCAAGTCGGTCTTAAAGGCTCGATCTTTGGTTTTACGGGAAAAGGCAGATTGGCAGGCGGATGGAGAGTCGCTTTTATTGTTATCCGATTCTTCTGCAGAAGATATATATGAGATATATAGTCTGTTGGATCGTTTTACGGTATTGGCAAGGGTGGATGGGTATTACCTTTTAATGAAAACGGATTCGGCACTTCAATCGCAGTTGGAGGCGGCTGGTTATAGCCCTTTATCGGATGGGCGGCAGTTAACCTATGAGTTTTATCTTCCGAGCGGAGAGACCAACTGCGATTATACTAAGACTGTTTCATTGCCCAGAGGAGTTTACCAGTTTGACGTACAACTGGAAGGCTCTGATTCTGTAAATTCGCTTACTTATGTGGAGGTGGTCGGTAATCAAGGAGGGGAACGTTTAGAAAATGTCAAGGGGAATGGGTCGTTACCATGGAAAATGCATGGAAAGTATTGTATAGTAGCAGAGGGAAATGACATAGTATTTCAGCTGTATACGACTGCAAATGACGTGAATGTCAAACGTATCAGAATCAAATATTATCCGGAATATGAAAAATGGTTTGAAGCGATTAAAAGCTGCTATTCAATTGTATTGAACAGAGGATCTGACGATGATGGAACATTACACTGGCTTAGGCAGGTTATCAACAATGATATGACAATAGATGTGTTGACGCAATGCTTCCTTTTTAGTGAAGAGAGAGCGATGAACTATCCGGGCATTGAAGCATTTATTGAGGTCAGCTATCGAATTCTATGTAATCGTGAGGCAACGCAAGAGGAAAAGTCACACTGGACGGGATATACAGAAGAAGAGATATTTGAGGGGTTGATTCAATCCGATGAATACCATGAAGTCTGGAAAGACTTCCTTCCCTGATTGCATGTCAGAAACTTAAAAAGAGGAGACCCAATATGAAAGGTATAATTTTAGCAGGAGGAGCGGGTACGAGGCTTTATCCTTTGACATTGGTAACAAGTAAGCAACTTTTGCCGGTTTATGATAAACCCATGATCTATTATCCACTATCTACCCTTATGATGGCTGGAATACAGGAAATTTTAATCATATCTACGCCAACGGATTTGCCGAACTTTGAAAAACTTTTGGGAGATGGAAGCCAATACGGGGTAAAGCTAAACTATCAGGAGCAGCCTTCCCCGGATGGGCTTGCACAGGCATTTTTGCTGGGAGAAGATTTTATAGACGGGGACTCTTGCGCCATGGTACTGGGGGATAACATTTTTTATGGCAATGGATTTCGTAAGCTGCTAAAAAGTGCGGTCCAGGAATCGGAGCAGGGAGGTGCTACGGTTTTTGGATACTACGTGAATGATCCGCAGCGATTTGGCATTGTCGAGTTTGATAAAAATGGAAAGGTATTGTCGGTAGAAGAAAAGCCTGCAGATCCAAAATCCAATTATTGTATCACGGGTCTTTATTTTTATGATAAACGTGTCGTGGAGTTGGCGAAGCAGGTTAGGCCATCCGCACGGGGAGAACTGGAGATTACAGATTTGAATCGCATGTATCTGGAAGACGGTTCCTTGAGAGTTCAACTGTTAGGGCGTGGATTTGCCTGGCTGGATACGGGGACGATGGATAGCTTAATAGAGGCTGCCGACTTTGTGCAAATGATTCAAAAGCGGCAGGGAGTTGAAATTTCGGCGCCTGAGGAAATTGCATTTATAAATGGATGGATTAGCAAAGAAAAACTGTTTGAGGCCGCGGAATTTTACGGTAAATCTTCTTATGGAGTACATTTGCGCAGGGTGGCGGAAGGAAAAATTCAATATTAAATGCAAATGAGGGAAACGAATGGAAATAAAACCCAAATTATTAATAACTGCTTCTACTTTTCCGCGCTATGCTGCTGATGCGGAACCACGGTTTATTCTGGATTTAGCGAAATCATTACTGCCATTTTTTGAAGTTACTGTTTTAGCTCCAAGTGCGCCGAATGCTTCTAAGCAAGAAGTTCTGGAAGGTGTATCTGTTATCCGATACCGATATTTTCCGATAAAAAAATTAGAAACTTTATGTTATCCGGGGGCAATAATACCACGAATCAAGCAAAAAAAGATTCGTGGACTACTGGTTCCCTTTTTGTTGTGTTCATTTAGCGTTAAATTATGGAAAATTCATAAAAATTATGATATTATACATGCACACTGGTTAATTCCTCAAGGGATTGTGCAATCCTTTTTTCGTACCCCATATATTGTTACCGGGCATGGTGGGGATGTAACCGGGCTTAACAATGGTATCATTCGTAAATTAAAGAGACGTGCGTTGAAGAATGCGGCTGCGGTTACAGCCGTATCATCTTACCTGGCTGAAAAAATGCAGAATCTGTATCCGGGAAAGAATCCTGCTATTATCTCCATGGGATGCAATGCGGAACAGTTTAACCCCTCTTACCACCGGGATGATTATTTCGGACAGAGGGGTAAGCCGGTGATTTTATTTGTTGGGCGGCTTGTAGAAAAAAAAGGACTTACCTATCTAATCGATGCAATGAAGGAAATTGATGCGATGCTGGTGGTCGTTGGTACAGGTCCCCTGGAAGAAAGTTTGAAAGAGCAGGCAAAAATAATTAATGAAAAAATAATATTTATGGGTGGAAAGACGCATCAAGAGCTTTCGGTTATATATGCTTCGGCAGATATCTTTTGCCTTCCATCCGTAACAGCTGTAAATGGGGATCAGGAAGGTATGCCTACCGTACTGGCTGAAGCTATGGCCAGCGGTTTGCCGGTAGTAGCAAGTCGCAGCAGTGGAATTCCCGATATCGTACAGCATGGTGTAAATGGCTATTTAGTGACACCCGGCCGGGTGGAGGAATTGGCCGATTCAATTAACAACCTGTTGGATCAACCGGATCTACGTGCTTCCTTTCAATTATCTGCGCTGGAAACATCCAAGCGGTTTTCTTATGATTCACTGGGCAAAGAATTTGCCAAAATTTTGATAAAAGCCGGGCAAAAAGGAGATAAAAATGGAAAGACCTTTAATTAGTTTTGTGGTTCCAGTTTATAAAACAGAAAAATATCTAAAGCAATGTGTTGAGAGTATATTGGCGCAAACCTATCAGAAGATTGAACTTATATTAGTGGACGATGGTTCGCCGGATGGCTGTCCTATGATTTGTGATTCATATCAAAACAAAGATGAGAGGGTTCGCGTGATTCATCAGCAAAATGCCGGATTATCGGAAGCAAGGAATGCCGGAATCGCTCGATCATCGGGTGAATGGGTGTGTTTTGTAGACAGTGATGACTGGATTGAACCGGATATGTGTGAGGCTGCTCTTGCCGGACTCGGAACGGAGGCGGATTTATGTATTTTAGGTCTTCGACACATGAAAAACGGGAATCCGGTTATGCTGAAAAAAGAAACGGGTTTATGTAAAGTTTTGGGAAGAAATGAATTTATCGAACTGGAGAAAAGTCTTTTAAACCGTTACTGTTTCAATGAGTTTAGGGAGTGTAATCTTTATGCTGTTTCTGCATGTGCAAAATTTTACCGTTATGATTTTTTAAAAAGGTTTAATCTACGGTTTCAGTATTGCGTATGCGGCGAAGATCTGTACTTCAATACGCAGTGCTTCTGTCTTGCGAAATCAGGAATCTGGTATGACAAGATAGCCTATAACTACAGAAAGGAAGGAGAATCGATCACAAGTCGGTATCATGAGACGCTCCCCCGGAATTTCAAGGATATTTTATTGGAAATCAGGATTTTCCTGGAGGAGAAAGGGATTTATGAACAGGTTAAGGCAGAATATGATGCACGAGTGCTTTCATCGTTCATGTTTTGTGTTATTCAGTGCTTCTGTCATCAGGACAACCCTTCTTCTTATCGACAACGTAAAAAAGGTTTTTATTATTTTAGAAATGAAGAACCCTATGCTATGGGAATACAGGCAGCAACGGTATCTACTTTTCCGCTGATGAAGAAAGGCATGTGTATTTTGATTAAGCGAAGACTATTTTTATTATTAAATTTTATTGTCTATTGGGCACATAAGAGATCCTATGGCAGATAGAGCTGTCTTAGAGGAGGTATACATGATATCTGTCGTTGTCGCTACGTATAATGGTGAAAAGTATTTACTGCAAATGCTGCAGTCCATTCAGGCTCAGACCACAAAAGCGGATGAGGTAATAATCGCGGATGATGCATCATGCGATCAAACGGTGGTACTTGCAGAGGAATTTATTAGAGTAAATGCTCTGTCAGATTACTGGAGAGTGATTCATAGGAATAAGAATCTGGGTCTTCAAACCAATTTTCTATATGCAATTGCTGAAACCAAAGGGGATCTTGTGTTTTTGGCCGATCAGGATGATGTGTGGCTTGAGAAAAAGATTACAGTAATGAGTCGGGAAATGGCAGAGCATCGAGAGCTGTGGATGCTTGCATGCAGATATGATTTGATTGATGGAGAAGGAAAAGCCTATAATGGAAAAAAGAGAGTATCCCATATAGATTATTCCTCAAAGAGTAGGCTCGCATATCTTTCCAAAAGTGAGCTGATTATTAGCAGCTTTATTCGTGGGTGCTCCATGTGTATACGGGGAGAGATACGCCGGTATATAGATCAAAACTTTGATTCGGGTAGTCTCCTGGGACATGATTGGTATCTTAGCCTGTTAGCTACAATACATGGGAAAGCGGCGTTTCTAAATCAAAAGTTAATGCACTATCGGATTCATGATTCTAATGTTTCAGTAAAGAATAAACCATTCAATATAAAAGATAATAGAATGTTACGGGTGAAGGAATTGTACGAGGTGGTCTGTATTATCAAAGCAGTACTGGAGAGCGATTCTAAGTCCGTTGAGCAGTCAGAAGCTTTTGCTGTATTTTTAAAGCAACGTCTTCAGTTTTTCGAGAAAGCGACCATTGGACGGACGTTAAAGTTGTTGGGGAAAATACGCTATTACAGAATTTACAGACATTCACGTAAAGGTTCCTGGGAAACCTATATTGCGGATGTGATATATGCATGGAAAAGAAAGTTTACGAGGGATGTGTAGTATGTTAAAATTACTTTGGATTTCAGCATATGCTCCTTATGATACGGTTAATCATGCCGGAGGTCAGGTTCATAATTATTTAGTAAAAGCATTTTCACGCAACATAGATATTAAAATCCGTTTACTTTCCTTTTGTTATGAAGAGGAAACGGAAAAACTGGATCTGGATGCTTATGGCATTGAAAATAAAATATTTGTTATTCGAAGAAATTTAGGGAGCCGGGTGAAGCGGGCGATCTGGAAGGTACTGACCGGTACTCATTCTTTTGATTCATGTGCAGGTCTGACTTCCGCTTTTCGAAAGCGTTGTTTAAAGAGGGAAGTAAAACGATATCGGATTGAAAAGTATCTACCAGATGTGATTATCCTTCAATGGACGGAAATCATCATGATGCGTCCCCTGATTTCTCTTTCGTTTCCTAAAGCAAAAATTGTTTGCATAGAAGAGGACGTAACCTTTCTAAGAGCATATAGAGGCGTCCAGGAGGCGGCTGGATTAAGTCGCCTGGTTTTACAGAAAAAATTTCTTCATTTAAAGGCTCGGGAACTTTCGGCAGTGCGAGAGGCTGATTTAATTGTGACAAATAATTCCAAGGATCAGAAGCTTCTGTACGAAAATGGAATCATCCATACTCCGCTAATGGTTGTGCCCCCTTATTTTAAAAATATGAATAGTCTTACACGGAAGCCTAAAAATATGGATCTTTTATTCTACGGTGCGATGTATCGGGAAGAAAATTATAAGTGCGCTCTTTGGTTCATTGAGCATGTTTTCCCAAGAGTGCTAAAAGAGTTTCCTGAGGCACGCTTTGTAGTGGTGGGAGCAAACCCGCCAAAGCAGCTTAAAGAATGTATGAGTGACCGGATTGTAATAACCGGATTTGTTGAAGAGGTAATGCCTTATTTTTCAACTTGTCGATGCTTTGTTGCGCCATTACAAAAAGGGGCGGGTATTAAAGTGAAAGTTCTGGAGGCGCTGTCGGCCGGAATACCGGTGCTCACAAATGAAATAGGGATTGAAGGAATTCCTGCTGAAGAGGGAAGGGATTATTTACACTGTGAAACTCCAGACGATTTTTTAGCTGCAATAAAAGAGATATTTACATCCGATTCATTTGGTGCAGCGATTGGCAGCAACGGCAGGAAATTTATAATACAAAACTATAACATAGAACGTATGTGTGCACATTTTATGGATATTGTGCTAGGCCTTGTAAAGGAAGAGGGAAAATGATTGGTTTTTTAATACTTCATTATGAAACACTGGAAGATACCTTGAAATGCATTGAAAGTATTCTAGCTTTGGACCAGATCAAAATCCCGATCCATATTGTTGTAGTTGATAATGGTTCTAAAGATGCATCTTATGAGGCCTTGCAGCAACGGTATACCAATGATGCTATGGTGACGCTTCTATCAACAGGTAAAAACCTGGGGTTTTCTGCTGGTAATAATTATGGATATAAAAATTTTCCAAACCGTGAAAAGCTGGAGCTATTAATTGTATGTAACAGTGATATTATTTTTCACCAGAAGTCTTTTATACGAAAGGCGTTACATTTATGGAAGGAGGTTCCGTTTGAAATCTTAGGACCAGACATTTATTCATACTGGTGTTGCTTTAAAGTACATCAAAGCCCGAAACGGATGAACCATTATAAGATAACAGCTTTAACTGGAATATTAAAAAAATGGGAAGAGGAATATAAGATTTTATCGGGGGAACTTCCCAACGAACATCCCGCTGTTAGGGACTGCCTAAAAGACCGAAAGCCGTGGTGGAAACAGGTTTTGTCCTGGTGTAAACAATCTCTAAATAATCATAAAAAAGAGCAGGCATTTTTGCAGGGATCGTGTTTGATTTTTTCAAAAAATTATATGGAACGTTACCGGAAGTTATTTGATCCGGAACCATTTTTATACTTCGAAGAATCCTTTCTGTTTTTGCGGGCTCAGAGAGATGGGCTCCGCATATGTTACAATCCGCGGATTAAGGTGATTCATAATGAACAGTCTTCCATTAAGAGGATGTTATCTGATGACAGAAGACGTGAGATTTTTAGGCGGGAACAATTACTCAAATCTGGTTATATGTATCTGGAGCAGTGCAAATCCGGAATGTCTGATTAGAATTTTAGGGTGAGTCTCCTTATGGAGTACATTTATGTAGGGTGGCGAAAGGAAAAATTCAATATTAATAGGAGAACATTATGAAATTATTAGTCACAGGCGGAGCCGGCTTCATCGGAGGTAATTTTGTCCACCATATGGTAAATGCATATTCGGATTATGAAATCGTCAATCTGGATCTGCTGACTTATGCAGGTAATCTGGAGACTCTGAAACTTGTAGAGGATAAGAAAAACTACCGTTTTGTTAAGGGGGATATTGCCGACCGCAGTTTCATTATGGATTTATTTGAAAAAGAAAAATTTGATGTGGTTGTCAACTTTGCGGCGGAGAGCCACGTAGACCGATCAATTATCGATCCGGGAGTTTTTGTCATCACGAATGTGTTGGGTACGCAGGTATTACTGGATGCTTCAAAGGCATATGGAGTCAAGCGTTATCACCAGGTATCCACCGACGAGGTTTATGGTGATCTGCCGTTGGATCGACCGGATCTGTTTTTTACAGAGACCACGCCTCTGCACACCTCCAGTCCTTACAGCAGCTCCAAAGCGAGTGCGGACCTTTTTGTACAGGCCTATTATCGTACTTACGGATTACCTGTGACGATTTCACGCTGCTCGAATAATTATGGGCCTTATCATTTTCCGGAAAAGCTGATTCCCCTGATGATCAGTAGAGCTTTGGCAGACGAAGAGCTTCCGGTATATGGTAAGGGAGAAAATGTACGCGACTGGCTTCATGTCTCCGACCATTGCAAAGCCATTGATTTGGTTATCCACCAGGGAAGAGCAGGAGAGGTCTATAACATCGGCGGACATAATGAGAGAACCAATCTGGAAGTGGTTAAAACGATTTTAAATGTATTGAACAAGCCGGAAAGTCTCATTCGCTATGTTACGGATCGTCCGGGACACGATTTGCGGTACGCAATTGATCCTGCGAAAATAGAAACGGAACTTGGCTGGAAGCCTCAGTATAACTTTGACACAGGGATTCAACAGACGATCCAATGGTATCTGGAGAATAAAGACTGGTGGCAGCATATTCTTACGGGGGAATATGTCAACTATTTTGATAAAATGTATGGAGAGCGTTTGTAATGAAGGTACTGGTAACAGGTGTAAAAGGACAATTGGGATACGATGTATTCATTGAACTTGAGAAACGTGGACATACAGCCATTGGCGTGGGTTCTAAGGAGATGGATATTACCGATCCGCGGTCTGTGCAGTCGGTTCTTCATGATGTGACTCCGGATGCGGTTATTCACTGTGCTGCTTATACGGCTGTAGATGCCGCCGAAGACAATATAAATCTCTGCTGTAAGGTCAATGCGGATGGAACTAAGAATATTGCGGTTGTATGCAGGGAACTAGATATTAAAATGATCTATATCAGTACCGACTATGTGTTTGATGGTGAGGGAACCAGACCGTGGGAGCCGGATGATCTCAGGGATCCTTTGAATGTCTATGGACAGACAAAATATGAAGGGGAATTGGCGGTACAGAAGAATCTTGAGAAATATTTTATCGTGCGTATTGCCTGGGTCTTTGGCTTGAATGGGAAAAATTTCATTAAGACTATGCTGAATCTGGGAAAAACCCGTGACTGCGTGACCGTAATTGATGATCAAATTGGTTCTCCTACTTATACGTATGACTTGTCCCGATTGCTGGTGGATATGGTGGAAACCGAGAAATATGGCCTTTATCACGCAACGAATGAGGGATTGTGCAGCTGGTATGAATTTGCTTGTGAAATTTTCCGTCAGGCTGGCGTAGACGTAAAGGTAACACCGGTAGACAGCAATTCCTATCCGGCCAGAGCCAAAAGGCCGAAAAACAGCCGGATGAGCAAGGATAAACTGGAGGCCAATGGTTTTACGCGTTTGCCCGACTGGCAGGATGCTCTTAGCCGTTACCTGAAAGAAATTCAACATTAGGAGAAAACTATGGGAAAGATCAAAGTGACACCCTGTCAAATTGAGGGGCTTTATGTAATTGAACCAACCGTTTTCGGAGACGAAAGAGGCTACTTTGTAGAGACATATAATCAGAATGATTTTCAGGAAGCCGGTCTGAACATGGTGTTCGTGCAGGACAATCAATCCATGTCGGTGAAAGGCGTTTTGCGAGGATTGCACTTTCAGAGGGAGCATCCGCAGGGAAAGCTGGTGCGTGTGATACGCGGCAAGGTTTTTGATGTGGTCGTGGACATTCGCAAGGATTCCCAAACCTATGGAGAGTGGTTTGGGATTGAACTTTCCGTAGAGAATAAAAAGCAGTTCTATATCTCGGAAGGATTTGCCCATGGATTCTTAGTGCTTTCGGATGAGGCCGAATTCTGTTACAAGTGTACGGATTTTTATCGCCCGGGAGATGAGGGCGGCTTTATATGGAATGATCCGGATATCGGGATTGAATGGCCAATTCCTCCGGATATGAAATTAATAATTAGTGAAAAGGATACCAATTGGCCGGCATGGAGGCAGTAAGCGTATCATAGACCTTCTTTTCATTTTAAGATATAGTAAGCCATACTCCAAAAGAAAGGCGGTGTTTGAATGACAAATTTGGTTATTGTTTTTAAGAACAATCTATTATTTAAAATTATTTTAATGATAGTAATGCTGCTCGTCACAGTCCCTTACCTGAATGCGGTATTGTCGCCTTTTATCCGCATTTTACTGTTATGGGGCTTTGGCTATATACTGTATGATTTTGTGACCGGGCGGAGACTTTGGACGAGCCGGTCGCTTTTGCTGCTTTTGGGATTCTGTGCGGCTTACGCGCTTACGATTTTATGGAATCGGGAGTTGTATTTTGTAGCAAATGTAAAGGCGCTCGCATACATGGTAATGGTCTTCATTCTATTTTATGGCCATGACAATGGAAAGGCCGAAGGGGATGTGAAGCGGGAGATTTCCATTCTGTCTCATGTGTTTGTAGCCGGAACTTTTCTTCTGTCCTTCGTATGCTTTCTTACCTTTCTATTTTCCATAAAGCATGTCTATGAAGTCAATGGAATGTTGGGATATTTGGGAATGTGGGATAACCGCTTGTGGGGCCTGTATAATGCCAATACCGGCGGCACGCTGAATGTAATTTCAATTTTTCTGACAGGAAGTTTCTTACTGATGGGACCGGGAAAAAAACGCACGGTTCGCGTCTTCTATATTATAAATTTAGTGCTGCAGTTTTGCTGTCTGGTGCTCACTTATTCCAGAACATCCTGTTATTCGATGATGATCGCATTTGCGGTGGGTATTTATTTTCTGCTGCCGCATTTTAAACCGGCAATCGTTTCTATGAAGCGGGGAAAGGCGGCCCTGGTTCGTCTGGCAGCGGCAGGGGTGGTGCTGGTGTCCATCTTTTTGCTAAATGATATAGTTCGGATCGGGCTTTCGTATTTGCCCAGTCTGACGCAAAATATAATCCATATTGGAGATTCGGACTATGAGTTTGAACTGACGCAAGAGATGCTGGCCCGAATTGAGGGAATTGAGCAGCGGGAGGGAGGGCTTCTTACCGGAAGGCCGATTCTCTGGAAGGCCGGCTGGAAGACCTTTCAATCGTCCCCCATGCTAGGAGTGACCCGGCTGGGATTGTACGACCAGACGGCCGGAAATCTTTCGGACCCGGACTGGGGCCCTGATCTCAAAGCAGGCGGGGTGCATAATGGGTATTTGACGATACTGATCTCTTCCGGTTTAGGCGGCAGTGTATTTCTGCTGGCTTTCTGGGGGATGACGGGCAGGAAGTTCCTGCAGGCGGTCAGCCGTACGCGAGGTAAGAATACGGTGCTGCTCTTGCTGGGAGGAATCTTTTTATTGATGTTTTTTATCATGGAGATACTGGAAGCCAGAATCTTATATCAGATGAATGTTTTTATGGTAATATTCTGGATGTACTATGGATATATCATGTACTTTGCGGAGAGGGAATGCGATGCAAAAATGGATTGATGGGAGCTGGTTTAAAATTCTATATTTTATCTTAACCGCCTTCTCCTTTAACAGCCTGATTGCCGGGAGGAGCTGGATGACCTTCTTTTCGGCTGCCGTCATGGCTGGTGGTGTTATTTTGCTGTTGTGGCGCTGTCTGCATCTGCGTGAGTACCGGAATATGCCATATCTGGCAGGCTGTATTCTTTTCTGGTTTAGCTATTTGCTTAGTTCGGCTATGAATGCTTCCTATGGCATAACAGGGAATCTTAAGGCGCTGCTTTGGATGGCATTTCAATTCTGTTTGCTTTACTGTGGCCGCCGGCGCCAGGATTCCGCGAAAAGGGAATTCCGGGTGCTTGAATGGCTGCTTCTGCTTTACCCGGGAATACAGGCGCTGGTCAGTTTATTAATGCTGGTTTTTTCTTATAGCGGTGCGGCCGTGGAACGGGGAATGTATATAGGTGTGCAGCTGGGGCGCTTGTGGGGGAGCTATTCCGATCCGAACTATGGCGCGGTTTTGGCGGTGGTGTCGCTTGTATTTTCGATTGCCGCACTTTTAAAAGGGAACCGCACCGGCGGGCTGAAGCGTCTGCATTTCTTTAATATTTGGCTGCAATATTTCTATGTGGTATTCTCCTATTCCCGGACCGGGCAGATTTGTCTGCTGTTAGGAGCTGCCTGCCTGTTCTGGTTCTGGTGCC
>Ga0153938_1000459_pt1 | contig 16429 bp, 16 predicted proteins | sample TSNY022MetaG_FD_104740 | JGI IMG/M metagenome (GOLD analysis project Ga0153938, IMG submission 104740) | Attine ant fungus gardens microbial communities from New Jersey, USA - TSNJ022 MetaG | ecosystem: Host-associated > Fungi > Mycelium > Unclassified | place: USA:New Jersey: Brendan T. Byrne... | reverse complement strand
CTACTCTAAGCTACGTTTTGCTTATTTTGTTAACGCTTCTCTATCAGCACTTTTTCAACTATAACAATGCAAATTTCTTTATCGCTACCTTCTCTATCATAACATACAAGACAATAGAGAATACAACAATAACAGCAATAAAGACAGAAATACCAACCGTATAATCAATATTCAATTTGAATAATAAAAACACAAAACTCGCTATAAAAGAGATCGTTAACATCATAACCAAAAGACTATTTAAATTATTCTTTACTGCTACTTTTTCACTATCCCACAATAATTTTGGATGGAGCACATCAATCAATAATCCTAAATATCCAAGGAATATACAACCAATCGTGCTACCAATAATCGCAATCAGATAATAAATGATTGGTAACTTGATAAACCAAGCAACGATAAACAACATAGGTAGTGACCCCATAGAAGTAATAATAATACTAGATAATGCCTTTGCATCCAATTGCTTTCGATAACTTACTGGAATATATTTCATAAAAGTAAACGAAGCACCTTCTCTAGATATTGCAGTAGAAGCAATACTATTTAAACAAGATGTCAATAATCCAACGCCAATAGAAACACCTAATGCAGTAATCATTAAATTGATTTGATAATAATCAAACTTAATATCTTGCATTGCCACTTTCAGCGTTGCAATCAAATTGTCAATTTCTGGATCACTAGAGAAAGTAAATGTCACATAGAATATCCCACCCATAATAAACCACATAAAATTACTGATAATACAATTCATAAAATACGTCGGTGTTCTAAATAACAAAGCAATTTCTTTTTTTGTATATGTCCATACAACACCTTTACTACTTAGTGATTTATTAATATACGATTCACTTAATTTTTTACGTTTGCTGCTACTATCATTAACACCAATAACTCCTTTAAAATATAAAATATTACTCAACATAATCACAATATAAGCAATACCTAAAGGAATAACAATACTAACAATAAAGCTAATAATATCATTATTTACCATTCCTTTTACTGCAAAAGCAATCGAAGGAATAATTTTAGAAATAATACCAATTGTACTTTTGTTTTCAATTAGTGATAGTATCAAACGATCGGCTGCTTCTGGATCAATTGAACTAGCCGTTAAACTAATCCCTAAACAAGCAACAATATAGATAACACCAACGATCATATTGAATCGATCACGATTTCGCATAATCTTAGAAAATCGCATTAACACCATAATTAGCAACATTGCTAATACCATTGGAATAATAGGTGTCAATAACAATTGTACAAATGCTTGTACATAAAATAAAAATCCAACCTTAATCTTGATCGCATATGCTGCCAGCATCGGAATAAAGACAAGTGCTGTTGTTGCATACTCATAAATCAGTGTCACCAGAAACTTTGATGCAAATATTTGATATGGCTTTAAAGGTAGAGGTAATAATGCTTGTACATCATCCGAAAAATAAAATACAGTCGGAATCATAAATATAGCAAAGAAGAAAATAATAGCACTTACGATTAATAACAATACTTCTAAGCCTAATGATTCTAAATGATAAACTGTAAATACTTCTATGACTTGTCCTGATAGGAAAAAGAACATCAAAGCAATCACTCCAAAACTATATAGCATCAATAATCCTAGTAGTACTTTTCCTATCGTTGATGATTTCTTTTTTTGAGAATTTGAAGTACTAATTTCAAAATTTGTTGTTTTAAAAAGTATCTTCGTTAATTTAATAATATTACTCATATTTTGTCATTCCTATAAAGATTTCTTCCAATGATTTACTTTCATCATATTGACTTCTTAATTCTCCTAAGGTTCCCAAAAAAATCATCTTACCTTTATTTATAATTACAATAAAATCACATAACTTCTCTGCCACTTCTAAGACATGGGTTGAAAAGAAAACTGTTTTATTCATTGCTATATGATCTCTCATCATTTCTTTTAATTCATAAGAAGATTGAGGATCTAATCCAGTTAATGGTTCATCAAGTATCCAAACATTTGGATGATGCAATAATGCAGCCATGATCATTATTTTTTGTCGCATACCATGAGAATAACTTGCAATTTTATCACCTAAGGCTTCTTCCATATGAAATTTACTAGCTAACTCTTTTACTCGTTGCATTCTATCTTCTTTACTGACCTGATAAATATCAGCCATGAAGTTTAAATATTCCATTCCTTTTAATCGCAAAAACATATCAGGGTTATCAGATACAAAACCTAATTGCTTTTTGGCATCAATCGAATCCTTGACAATATCAAAACCATTAATCGTAATACTTCCTTCATCAGGAGTTAATATCCCAGTCAACATCTTAATAGTGGTCGTCTTCCCTGCTCCATTTGGTCCAATAAATCCAACAATTTTACCATCTGGTATTTCTAGATTTAATGTGTCTACTGCTTTTGTTGTTTTTCCATATGTTTTTGAAACATTTTCAAATTTGATCATTCAGCATCCCCCTTTGAGTCAAATTTAATTCCATAATAATATTAGTAATTAAAATAATTACACATAAATTATAGCACTTTGCTTTTTAAGATACAATCATAATCGTGTAATATATCAGGGTTCATACAATCTTTTATAACGTATTGCTTATCTTCAGGTATCTTTGTTATAATATATGGGAGGTGTGATTATGAAGAAAATTCTAATTATTGAAGATGATGTTGATATTAATGAAATGATCTATCGGATGTTACAAAACAACGGTTATCAAGCCTACTGTGCCTATTCAGGAAGTGAAGCACTGTTATTTTTAAATCAAAATGAGATTGATTTAATACTATTAGATTTAATGTTACCTGGTGTCACTGGTGAACAAGTAGTAGAACGATTTGAAAATAAAAATCAAATTCCAATTATTGTTTTAACAGCTCTTAGCGATACCCTCACAATAACCACATTACTTAGAAAAGGTGCAAATGATTATATTGTAAAGCCATTTGATTATACTGTCTTACTCGCTAGAATTGAGGTACAACTTCGTATTTCCTCAACATCAATCAAAGAAGCTCCTTCAATAATAACGCATAAAAATATGACATTAAATTTAAATAACTACACTGTTTCAATTCATGACAACTATCTTTCTTTTTCAAAAAGAGATTTTGAAATACTAAAAGCTTTATTGCAAAATAAAAATCAAGTCTTTACCAAAGAGGCTATGTATCGTCTTGCTTGGCAGGAAGAATATTATGGAGATGAAAATATCATAAATGTCCATATTAGTAATATCCGCAAAAAATTAGCTCAATATGATCCTAATGAAGAATATATTGAAACTATTTGGGGAATTGGAATAAAACTACATCCTTAACAATTTCTTAAGAATTAGCTTAAGAAATTTTTTATTCTTGATCGATATACTTAGTATTGTCATAGGAGGAAATCAGTATGAATAAGCAAAATTATGTTATTGAAACAATACAACTAACAAAAACATACAAAACACAACATGCGATTGACCATGTATCAATGCATATTAAAAAAGGAGAAATTTATGGTTTAATTGGAAAAAATGGTGCTGGTAAAACAACATTAATTAAAATGATAACTGGATTAATCGAACCTACAAATGGAGAAGTAAAAGTGTTTGGTTCTTCTAATAAAAAAGAACATTTAAAGCATTTAAGTCGTGTTGGTAGTGTCGTAGAATCCCCAGTTGCTTTTCCAAATTTAAGTGCTGTTGATAACCTTAAATACTATTGTAAATCCTTTGGAATTGCAGATACTACTATTATTGAGAAAACATTAAAAAAAGTCAGTTTAAACGATACAGGGAAAAAGAAATTCAAAAACTTTTCTTTAGGTATGAAGCAACGTTTAGGAATTGCAATTGCTTTACTTAGTCAACCAGATTTCCTAATTCTTGATGAACCAATTAATGGTTTAGATCCAATAGGAATCATTGATTTTAGAGAATTGCTTGTTACTTTAAATAAAGAAGAAAATATCACTATTTTAATTTCCAGCCATATTCTTTCAGAACTATATCATGTGGCAACCTGTTTTGGATTCATCAATGATGGAAAAATTATTCAAGAAGTAACAAAAGCTGAATTTGATGAGTTATGCAATGAATTTATAGCAGTCACTCTTAATGATGTTGAAAATGCAGCTGTAGCATTACAAAATAGATATCCTGATATTTCATTAAAAGTAATTGATTCTAAAACATTACGTATCTTTAATCATTTAAGCGAAGCTGAAGATATCAATTATTATTTAAATCATAATCAAATTAAAGTATCTTCTATTTATAAACAAGGAACTGATTTAGAAATTTATTTTAAAGAATTAGTAGGAGGAGCACATCATGTTTAACTTAATGAAAGCAGAACTATATCGAGTATTAAAAGGAAAAACCTTTTATATTACATTAGCTTGTATCATTGTCTATTTATTATTAACCATTTCATCACAAACTGCGGGAACCATTGGTATTAATACCCCCGAAATTAGTAATATTATTGATGATATATTATGGAGTGGTTATGCAGTATCTAGGTATCTTATTCAATCAATGAATATTTTACAGTATTTCTTTTTACCAATCATTGTTGTTGTTATGGGCACTGATTTTGCTCATGCTACTTATAAGAATACAATTGGAAAAGGAATTTCTAGAATGCAATATTATTTGACAAAACTACTCATCGTATTTGTCATTTGTATTTTCTATTCATTCGTGTATATTAGCTTTGGAACATTACTTGCGACTATTCTCTATGGATTCCATGGAACTTTCACTGCTCAATACATGAAAGATCTATTACAACCTTATGTTTTACAAATGTTGATTATGTTTGTCTTAATCAGTATTGCTTCTGCAATTTTATTCATTTCTAAAAAAACGACTGCCTGTACCATTGGTTATCTAGTTGTCCCTATGGTCATTCAAATGGCGATTGCAATTATTAGCGATAGTAATGCAGAATTAGGAGCAACATTAATAAAATATGAAGTTCTTTCTGCAATGAGTTATATTGCATATGGTATTTTGGAATATAGTGTCTCTCATTACTTGTTTATTTCGTTAGCCTATATTGTAATAACAACATTTTTAGGAATGTATTTGTTTAATAAAATAGATTTAACATAAATAATAGTCACTATAATTGACAGCAAATATGATATTTAATAAAATTGTTTTATTGTAGAGAGGTTGGGATATAGATGTGGTACGTAGTCGTATTGTTCGCTATTCTATTCGTTATTGCCATTATTTATATCTTTTTACTTAGAAAGAATCAAAACTATATCAATCAACAACTAGAATTCATTCTAGAACATGAAACGAATGCTATTCTTTTTACACGCTTACATGATCAAACGACAAAGAAAACTCTTTCTTTAATCAATCAAACCATTGAAAAAAAGAAAGAAGTGGAAAGAAAAAGTATTATTTTAGAAGGAAATTTACGTACATTGATTAATAATGTTACGCATGATTTACGGACACCGTTAACTGTCGCTAAAGGATATCTTCAAATGGCTAAAAGAGAAAACGTGGATTCCAAAACAAAAGATGATTATATGATAAAAACAAGTAACTCTTTAAATAAATTAACAGAACGTATCAATATCTTATTTGAATATACAAAACTGCAAGAACAAAAAGATAGCTTCCAATTTGAAAGAATTAACTTGTCCAATACCTTAGAAGAACAAATTCTACTTTTCTATCAACAATTTAATGATCAACAATTTAAAGTTTCTTTAGCAATTCAAAAAAATATTAGCATGTATGGTCATTTACCTTCACTAAAAAGCTTATTCCAAAATGTATTATCAAATACATTAAATCATGGAAAAGATGAAGTAAGTATTCACTTACATAAGGAAAATAAAAAAATTGTCTTTGAATGTAGAAATAAAACAAAAGAGCAGCAGATTGATGTTGATGCCATTTTTGAACGATTTTATACAGAAGATATGTCTAGAAATCAACAAAATACTGGATTAGGAATGCCAATTATTAGAGATTTAGCATTACTTCATTTTGGAGATGTGATCGTCAAGTTTGAACATCTTGAGTTTGATTTAACAATTATATTTGAAATTAGATAATATAATATAAACAAAGGTCATAAAGATTCTTTGTTTTTTATTGCTAAAATATTTTGTTGATGTAATAATAATACTAGGTGGTGATACTATGTATAAAATATTAATTATAGAGGATGATCAAGCGATTGCCACATCGATTGATACGCATTTATCTAATTGGGATTTTGATACAAAAGTAGTCACAGATTTTAAAAATGTCATCAATGATTTTGCTGTATATAATCCTCAGCTAGTCTTACTAGATATTTCATTACCACACTACGATGGCTATTATTGGTGTTCTGAAATAAGAAAAATATCAAAAGTACCAATTATCTTTATTTCTTCTGCTTTAGATAACATGAATATTGTTATGGCAATGAGCATGGGTGGAGATGATTTTATTTTCAAACCTTTTAACTTATCTGTTTTAGTAGCGAAAATACAAGCAATGCTAAGAAGAAGTTATGATTTTAATGCAGAAAGCGAATTAACAACCCATCTAGGAATGATTTTAAATCATAATGATGATAGTGTTTGTTATGATGGTCAAACGATTGAATTGTCTAAAAACGAAGCAAAAATACTAAAAGTATTATTAGATAATAAAGGTAAAATTGTTGGTCGTAATGCTTTAATGACTGCATTATGGAAAACTGATGTATTTATTGATGAAAATACATTATCGGTTAATATCGCAAGATTACGAAAACGATTAGAAATGATAGGATTAAACGATATTATCAAAACAAAGAAAGGGCAAGGCTACATAATCAATGAATGAGATGTTAGATTACATAAAAGATCACTATAAATATGCCCTACTACTGATTCTATGTGGTGCTATCTTTTGTTTTGTTTTTTCTCTATATAACTTAGAAATTGAAGCAATTTTATATAGTTTTGCACTTTGTTTCTTTCTTTTACTTATCACTTTCATTATTGACTTTATTTTATATCAAAAAAAGCATTCATTACTACAAACTTTACAATCAGAGATTTATTACAACATTGATCGATTACCAACAACAAATAAAGCAATTGAGCAATTATATCAAGAATTAATTACTTTAATCAATCAAGAAAAGATAAAAATAGAAGTTACCTCAAGCAGTAATAATCAAGATTTACTAGATTACTATACCTTGTGGTTACACCAAATAAAAACACCAATTGCAGCTATTGATTTAATGATTCAAGAAAATCCAAGTGATGAAAATAGTAGAATACAATTAGAATTAATAAAAATAGAACAGTATGTGTCAATGGTTTTAACCTATGTCCGATTAGGTAGTGAATCTACTGATTATCTATTTAAAAAATATGATATATATCTAATTATAAAACAAGCAATTCACAAGTTTGCCCCAATCTTCATTCATCAAAAAATAAGTTTGAAAATGGACCCATTTGACTATCTTGTGGTAACTGACGAAAAATGGTTGCTATTTGTGATTGAACAAATCCTTACAAATGCTTTGAAATACACAAAGAACGGCACCATTCATATTTACCTAGATTCCCATAAACTAGTAATTGAAGATACTGGTATTGGAATTGTACAAGAAGATTTAGAAAGAATTTTTGAAAAAGGATATACTGGATTTAATGGCAGAACCGATAAAGTAGCAACAGGATTAGGCTTATACTTATCTAAAAAAATTATGTCAAATCTAAACCATCAAATTAGTATTCAATCAATCCCCAATAAAGGCACAAAAGTGATTCTTGATTTAGATAGAACTGCTTTCGATGAATTGTAAAAAAGTCAACTACTAGTTGATTTTTTTAATTAAAGTTAATTATAAATCCATTGTATAACATAGTAAAGCAATATAAAATAGTAGTCGTAAGGAGGTTTTATTTATTATGATGATTCCTAAGATTGGACAAACACTATTAATAAAACGTAGAGAACTTAGATTAACACAAGAAGAAGTAGCAGAATACTTTGCTGTTTCTAAAGCTTCCGTATCAAAATGGGAAACCGGTCAAAGCTTTCCAGATACATTACTAATCCCTCAACTAGCCAATTTCTTTAATATAACGATTGATGAATTATTTGGTTATACCCCAGGGATTTCAACGAATGATATTAAAATACTATATGAAGAATACGGTCATCGTTTTGTTAAAGGAAATGATCCTGATTTAATCAAAGATATAGAAGAAAATATCACAAAATATTATGCCTATCCTCAATTCATTCTTTCGATAAGTCAATGGTTTTTGAATTATGCAACGATAGAAAAAGATACCATAAAACAAACACAAATGATTAACAAAGCCTATTCCCTAGCAAAACATGTCTTAGAAATAACAAATAATTCTTCTTTTTTAAGTTTAGCTGAAATGTTATGTACGACAATCTTGCTTTATCAAAAAAAATACAAAGAATGTTTTGAGATAGTAGGTGAAGAACCAAAAATTGTGAATGACGCCGCATCAAATAATTTGTTAGCAAGCATTTATCTTTCCTTGGGAAAAATAGAAAAAGCCAAGCAGGTTAGCCAAGTCAATATTTTCCAAAATATCTCTGTGTTATTAGAAAGTTTAGTCAATTATCAAGCTATCAATAGTCATGATAAAGAACTACATGACATAATTTATCAACAAGTAAAAGCAGTCATTGATAACTTCGATATGCAAGAAATATTATGCAATCCTATTTTTACTACGCATTTAATTGCAGCTAATTCTAGCATCCTAAATAACAATCATCAAGAAGCGATTACTAGACTATACAGTTATTATCAACGAATCAGCAAAACAAAATTTCCTTTATCATTAAACAAAAGTGACTATTTTCATCATGTCAATGATTGGATTGAAGAAAATTCATATCTTGGATCTATCACACCAGTTACGCAAGAACAAGTAAAAACAAATTTTTGTGACGCAGTTCTTGATAACCCGATGTTCGATGTACTAAAGGAATTTGATTCCTATCAACAACTTATCAAAAAATTAAAGGAGTTCAAAAATGGATAAAATAATAGAGTTTTTACCAATCATATTACCAATTGTCTTACTACATCTAACATTAGTCATTATTAGTATTTTAAATATAAGCAAAACAAAAAAAGTAAAGCATCTAACGATTCCTATTTGGATTATTATTATTTTATTTCTACAAATCTTCGGTCCTATTTGTTATCTATTCGTTGGGAGAGTGGATGGCTAATGAATACCATACTTGAAATTAAAGGATTATCAAAATCCTTCCAACAACAATCTGTTCTCAACAACTTAAATATGAGTATTCCTAAAGGTTCGATTTATGGCTTTGTTGGCAAAAATGGTGCAGGTAAAACAACCACAATGAAATTAATCTTAGGGCTAATTTGTGCTGATCAAGGAGAAATTACTGTTTGTGATACACTCGTTACCTTTGGTAACACCAATGTAAATAAACATATTGGTTATTTACCAGATGTACCCGCATTTTATGATTATATGACTGCCAAAGAATATTTAGTATTGTGTGGAAAACTACTGTATCAAAATAACAAAACAATCCATCAATACATTGATGAGCTTTTAGAAAAAGTAGGCTTAACGAATATAAAGCAAACGATTGGTAGTTATTCTAGAGGAATGAAACAACGTCTTGGTATCGCCCAAGCATTAATAGGAAAGCCAGATCTATTGATTTGTGATGAGCCGACATCTGCTTTAGATCCAAATGGAAGAAGAGATATTTTGTCAATTTTAAATTCAATAAAAGATCAAACAACCGTTATCTTTTCCACTCATATTCTAAGTGATGTTCAAAACATCTGTGATTATATTGGAATTTTAGATCAAGGTCATATTGTCCTAGAAGGAAACATTCAAGAATTAGAGAAACAAACTAGCCAAAGCAAATTATCAATTTCCTTTTATTATGCAAAAGATGTGACAACCTGTTATGATTTATTAAAAAATCAGTTTACTTCTAGTCAAACAACCAAAGAAATTATCTATCAATTGAATGATGTTGACAAAGATTCGCTTTATATTATGAATACATTAGTTAATCATAAACTAGTACCTAGTCAATTCTTACTTCAACAAAAGACAATCGAAGATATCTTCTTGGAGGTGACCGCATGAACTACTTCACTACTTTCTTAAAAAAAGAATTGATCGAATATATCAAAAATTATAAATTATTAATTATGATTGCATTATTTAGTTTTTTTGGTTTTCTAAGTCCGATAACAGCAAAATACACTCCAGACTTATTAAATGCCTTTTTACCAGACAATATGCAACTAATTCTACAAGATTCTACTTGGATAGATAGTTGGCAACAATTCTTTAAAAACATTTCTCAAATCGGATTAATTGTGATCATTGCTTTATTTATTGGTATGATGAATCGAGAATATCAAAATGGTACATTGATTAATTTAATAACAAAAGGAGTATCTAGAACTTCGATAGTACTTGCTAAGTATGTAGCAGCGATTGCTTTATTTACTGCTTCCTTTATCGTTTGTACCATCATTACGATTCTATATACTTATATTTATTTTGATCTGTGGATGACAAATCAAATAGCAATAGCAATTATATCTATGTATCTATTTTATTGTTTCTTACTAGCATTGTTATTGTTTGTTTCTACAATAAGTAAAAAAGAGACCAATGCAATTTTGTTTTTGTTACTTATCTTACTACCAAACTTGGTTATAATGATGATTCCAGATGCTGTTTATTATCATCCATTAACATTACTTCTTAATAGTATGAGTATGATTAATCAACAATTACTATTAAAAGATATACTACCTTCTATTTGTATTACTATTATGTTAATCATCACCTTATTAACAGGAAGTGTGATTCTATTTAAGAGGAAAGAGTTATAAGAAATAGAATTTAACAAAGCAGTATATATGTTCGTTGTGGACATATATACTGCTTTTAATTTAGTGTTATTTATAGAAGACTTCTAAAATAAAGATGATTTCCATCTGGATCACAAAAATGCATATTTCTTACTCCCCAAAGCTGTGTTTGTGGTTTTTCTATTATGGTAACTCCCATGTTTTTTAAACGTTGATATTCCTCATCAACATCATCGACAGTGAAAGCTAAGCAGATATTTTGATTATTATTATTCTTAGGCAATCCATCATTATAAATTGATAATGTAGTCCCTTCGGATATTAAAAATTGATGTATTGAATCATTACTTCCGTTATCAATATCTAATAATTCTTTATAAAAATTTGCAAGAAGAATAACATCATTCGTTAATAATGACAGGTAATCAATTACATATATACTGCAGCTAAGCTATCATGGGTCAAATTTACTCATAAAAATATTATGTATTTATTACAGGATCAAAAAATATATTACTAAATGAAAAAGATAGGTTTGATGATCTAGTAGCTGATTTGCAATTTTTACATAATTCATATTTTCTAATACCTTTACTTAAGTCATTAAATGTATTAAGAATATCACTATTGATAATTAGCTCTTTTAATGACTGATTTTCTAAATTTCCAAAAGAATACTGTGATTTCCAATCAAAGTGACATAATCCAAGATCACCATTTCTAGTAATAATTAAATCATTAAGAGGACAAAAGCAAGGAATTAGCGAGTTATCTTGGTTGACATATTCATATATCGTTAATCTATTATCAAACCGCGATGTGACAATTCTAAAGGGTATATTCGTTTCTAATAAAGATAATCTTTCAAATTCCTCAACAGTATAAGCAGTTACTTCAAGAAGTGTTACACCAAAAGAAACTAAAGTATCTAAGAATTTCTGAGTAAGATTATATCCATTAGTAAGTATATAAATATCAGTTTGTGGACATTTCTTTCTAGCATAACCGATAAAATCTAATAATCTAGAATCTATTAAAGGCTCATTATATCTATGAAAGGCAACATAACCCTTAAAATCAAACTCACTCAAACAATCAATTGTTTCGTACACTATTTTAGTAGATAAAATATGTTGTTTAGTTTCTAAATTCAATGGACATTTTTTATGAATATCTGCATAATTACATAAATTTGATAATTCAAAAGTCACTCTATATGTGTACTTAAAAATGTTCTCACTGATACTAATATCTAAATAACATAATTTTTCAATTGCATTATTATGATATACATATATTTCTGTATACCCTAGTTCTTTTAAAAGAGAAACATCAACTTCTCTATTTGTCAAAATAAAAATACTTGTTTTTGATATAGATAAAAGAGCTTCTTCTGTTAAGACGTCAACATCTGTTTCTTTTTTTTCTAGTATATTTTCTTCAATAAAAAAATACTCTGCTTTTTTATTGAATAAAAGCAAATATTTCTCTACATCTTTAAATTCAATACTGTTTCCAACCACTATTGTTGTACTAGCAGGAAACTTTTGCTTGTAAGCTTCATTAACTATTTCCATATTTCCCTCCATTTGGTAATGCACGTAAAAACAATCTATTAACACTGCATAAGTTCTTCATAGTTATTTCTAATTAAAATTATTTTATTAAAAATCAATTTCAATTTTATCATTCTCTAAAAGTTCTTTTAATTGACTATCTGATTTAAATGAATCAAACACATACCTTTTATTAATAGTCTTTGGTTTTGTAAGACCTGTCAAAAACCTAATAATTTCTAACGATTGCATAGATGCCAACAATGCATTAAATGGTACAAAATTTGGATTTTTATATCTTGAGTTTATTGCTTCTACATGCTTATTATCAAACTCTTGATTTGAAAATAATTCAAAGTTTTTTTGGTTAAACTTATCTGGAATTATTATAGGTCCACAATATCCTAAATAATTGATTGTACCAACATAACTATAAGGTATACCTTTTTTATGGCAAAAACTTCGAATCAGGTTATATGTTTCTTTTGAATAATAATCTTTCGTTATTATTACAAAATCTGTATTAAATAGTTGTTCTATATCTTGTAACGAATGAATTCTTTTAGTGATAGAGACAAAATCAATATTTGAATTTAAATTCTTAAGTTTTGTTTTCATAACATCAGATTTATATTTTCCCACATCAATATTCGTGAATAAAATTTGTCCTGATAGATCGCTTTTTTCAATAATGCTATTATCTATACCAATAAAATTCAGAAATCCTGAATTAGCTAATATATATGAAATCCAACAACCAATTTCATTCATTCCCAAAATTGCTATTCTAGTATTTTTTAATTGATTTTGAATTTTGTAACTTTGCTGAGAAAATATTGAATAATAGGATATGTTATTTTGATGATGTTCTTTTTCTGTAGTAGTTAAACCACTTTTTATATCATCTAAATTTTCAATAATATTATTATCAATTAGAACTGTTAAAGTTCTAAAAATATCTTCATCTGATATTTCAGGAAATTCAACAATCATTTTTTCCTTAATTTCAGACAAAGTTTTTTCCCCATCTAATAAAGCTAGTAAATATAATATCTTATTATCGATTACTAATTCATAACTATCTTCTGAAAAAAAACCTAATTTCAAGAATATTTTTTCCCCATTTTCTTCAAAATCAGTTATTTTTAAAAACTCTTTTAATTTAATTCTCATACTTGCCTCCATAATTTTTAAATCAATTTGACTATTTTAACTGAAAATAAGTAATAAAATTATCTATCTTTCAGATATTTTATTTTAGTAATAAGAACCACTAAGATAAAAAATATCAATGTACAGATAATGAATACATATATCGTACTTATTCCAAAATCACTAATAAATCCCATGATTAATAAAATAATAATAGAAAAAATTCTTGTATATAATGATGAAATAGACGTTATGGTAGATCTAAAATCATTATTTATTTTATCTTGTATATTAGAATTTAGCTCGATATAAGCAATTGTTCTAGGTATTATAGAAATTAGTAATAAAACTAGATATATCATTCTATTCGGTGACAGTAGTGAAGTAATTAATGTAATTGATAATATGCTAGCAGTTAATACTAGCCTATTTTTGCCTGTCTTTTCTTTAATTATTTTTTTACATAGAAAAGCACTAAGTATAGTTGTAATTTGCATTATAATATAGATTATATTTAAATAGTTTTCACTAAAACCTTTTATGACAGATACCGGCTGCCAATAGTTAAAAAACGGTTGTAAAATAAATTGTAGTGATGCTGAAAGTGATACTAAAATCAAAAGTTTCTCATTACTAATTAATACTTTAAAGCCTTCTTTTAAATGTATTACACAGTTACTATAAAAATCTAATTTCAAACTTACACTTTCTATACTTTTTTTATGCATATCATCTTTCATAAAGAGTGTAATTATTCCAGAAAAAACAAATAATATAATAGAAATAAAATATACTTTACTTGATAAATGATTATAAAACAAATAAGACCCTAAAAATGATCCTACAATCATAGCAAATGTGCAAATTATTTCAGTTTTTCTGAAAAATTCGTTTATATACTCTTTTTTCTGATCAGATTGATCAAAGTTACTATTTATACTATTCAAGATAATTGCATCTAAACTTCCAGTTTGTAAAGCAGAAGCCACACCATAGAGAAATTGTGCTACTACAATTAACTGAAAAGAGTAAACATTGATATATAGGCTAAATGATATCAACATTAAAATACAAGATAGTAGATATAGCCTTTTTTTACTAATATGATCTGCAAGTACACCACTAGGGACTTCACAAATAACAATAGCAATCATGTACGCAATTTGAATGAGCGATATTTGGTAAATTGAAATCCCTGAATTTAATAAATACATAGTGACAAATGCATGAGGTATTGTTCTTGCTACCTCAAAAATAAAACTTATTAAATAAAATTTTGATATTTCTTTTCTCATATTATTCTTCTTTCTTAAATTCAAAAATAGTTTCAGTATCATCAAAATTAAAATAAATCCTTTTATTCAACACCTTAATATCTTTACACCCAAGAAAATATTTTATTATTTGCTTACTTGCGTATGATGAGACAAGAGCAACCACTGGGCATAAAACAGGTGTAATTTGTTGACTATTTATATTATCAATTTTTTCTTGAGTACTTTTCTCTGCTTTTTCTTCGTTTGGAACTGTTAATGCAACATTTGTTGAAAAATCTGTTACAAGTGGACCACAACTACCAACTTCATCAATGTATCCGGCCTGTATATAAGGTATATTTTTTTTCTTACATGCATTATGAACATAACTAAGCATACAACTTGGTGAATCAGCAGATAATACCACCATATCAATACTATCTAAAGAATCTAAGTATCCTAATACATCTTCAGTCGAATTAATTCTTGCTTTTATATTTATGAATTCTAAGTCGCTATTGTAATTACTAACCCATTTTTTTGCAAGGTCTACTTTATATTTTCCTAAATCTCTTTCCTGATAGATTATTTGCCTAGAAAGATTGCTTATTTCTAATACATCATTGTCAATACCAACAAATTTTTTTATTCCACAAGAAGCTAAATTTGCTAATACCCAACATCCTATTCCCCCCATTCCAATTAAAAGAATTGTTCTATTTTGTATTTGTTCTAGCATTAGGTGCTCATCAACACCTAGCGATGATAGGAATGATTGTTGTCTACTATAACGACTTGTTTTGTCTATATCTCTTTGAGTAGCGTCAAAAAGGATGTTTTTATTCATTAAATCTTCAATAGTTTCTAATAAATCATTTTTATCAAATTCAGATATTAAGCTCAATTCTTCAGCAATTAATTCAATATCCTTTGATCCATCACATTTGTTAAGTATATCGATTATTATTTCATTACCTTCAAATTCGAATCGATTTTTTGGACTAGAACCCATTAAAAATTTAATTTGCTTACCCCTTTTTTTATAATCATACATGAAATAATGTCTTTTAACTTTTGGTTTCATTGTTCTATTTTCTAGTATATTGTAAGTACCATATCTAATAATTAATATACCTTTCCCCTTTCCTTGTTCTATTTTTATCTAACTATAAATCAAATCATGGAAATATTATTATATAACTTAATTGATTGCTATTTGAAAATAGGAGGATACTTAATCCTCCTCAGATCTAAAACTTTAACTTTAGTTAATTTTGGATAACGTAAACAGTTTTACCATTAACCGTTTTTGGTTTTCTAACTACTACTATTTTTTCCATAAAACAATCACTCCTTTCTTTTACTACTTAGTTGCTAAGTATAAAATATTTTTTTATAAAAGTAAATAACATTTACCGCCATTTTCCATTTATTTTTCGCATTTTTCGACACATATCGATAATTATTGAGAAAAAAGAGAAAAAATATCGTTATAATTAATTTTTAAACAAGAAATTACTCTATGATTCAACATTCGCCGTATATCGACATCTATTGTATAT
>Ga0153938_1000457_pt1 | contig 16467 bp, 15 predicted proteins | sample TSNY022MetaG_FD_104740 | JGI IMG/M metagenome (GOLD analysis project Ga0153938, IMG submission 104740) | Attine ant fungus gardens microbial communities from New Jersey, USA - TSNJ022 MetaG | ecosystem: Host-associated > Fungi > Mycelium > Unclassified | place: USA:New Jersey: Brendan T. Byrne... | reverse complement strand
TATGGCCTTACCTAAGCCATAATTACAAAACCCTGAAAAACCAAAATGCAATTTTTGTAGGTTCCGTTTACCCATATTCATGGAACATACAATACGAACACGGCAACATGGACGAAATGGCCCGCGCATACAGCGAGGTTCCGCCGAACCGCTGCCTGTCGGAACAGATTAAGCTGCGTACATCGATTATGAAGGATTACAAATGTGATGGCGCTTTGTATCATATGAACCGTAGTTGCAAGTTGTTGGATATGATGCAGCAGGGACTGCGTTCGGGGGTTTATGAAAACACCAGCGCGCCCTATATAGTTTTTGACGGCGATCAGGCCGACCCAAGAAGCTTTGCAAAAGCCCAGTTTGAAACCCGGGTGCAGGCGTTGATAGAAAATATGGAAGCTGAAAAAAATGGAATAGAGGTGAAAAATTGAAACCGATTGATGATCTCTTATATGAAATGAAAGTTATACTTGTGGATATTCCCGCGGCGGTAAAGGCACAGAAGAATCAAGGCAAGAAAATTATAGGCGTATTTCCCGTGTATGCCCCAGAAGAATTGATACATGCAGCCGGCATGTTTCCTGTGGGCTGTTGGGGCGGCCGGGTAAACATATCGAAAGCGGCAACGCTTTTGCCGCCGTTTGCTTGTCCGGTGATGCAAAGCATTACTGAAAAATGTCTGACCGGAGGATATGACATGCTTGATGGCGCTTTAATTTCCGCACCATGCGACACATTAAAATGCTTTACACAAAATTTTAAAAAGACCAATCCGAATGTAAAAGCAATATATTGTGTCTATCCGCAAAATAATAAGCTGGAGGGTGGCGTTCGTTATCTGTACAACGAATTGAAAAAAATCGGAAAAGAGCTGGAAGAGCTTTCCGGCAGCAAAATTACGGAACAAAAGCTGCAAAACAGTATTCGCGTTTACAACGAAAACCGTGAGGCTATGATGGAGTTTACGCGTATTCTTTCGGAAAAGCCGGGGCTGCTTACGCCATCACAAAGACATACGGTGGCAAAAGCCAGATATTTTATGGATAAAGAAGCCCACACTGTCTTGGTGCTGGAGCTGAACGAAGCGCTTCGCGCCGATCAAAGCCACTCGAATCCAAACAGAAAAGTATTGCTTGCTGGCATTATGACCGAACCTGACGGTTTATTACAGATATTAGATGAACTCAAATTTAACGTGGCAGCCGATGAGATAGCGCATGAAAGCCGCCAGTTCCGCAATCCTGTGCCGCAAGGAATCGACCAGTATGACCGTCTTGCAAGACAATGGCAGAATGTTGAGGGATGCTCAGTGGTATACGATCCCGGCGGCAAACGCGGGCAGCATATTGTAAAACTTGCTAAAGAAGCGGCTGTAGATGGCGTGCTTTACTGTCAGATGAAATTCTGTGAGGAGGAGGAATTTGACTATCCTTATGTAAAGTCGGCGCTGGATGAAGCCCAAATCCCTGTATTAAATATTGAAATAGACCCGCTAAGCTTTGGGCGGGAGCAAACCAGAACAAGGCTTCAGGCTTTTATAGAGCAATTGGAAATTAGGCTGTAACGAAAAGAAGTTGGATTTTGAGTTTTTACGGGCCAATATCCATAACCTCAGTATTCATAAATACTTTAATAGGAGATGTTTATTTAATGAAGAAAACAAAAGGTATTTCTATTGTGCTAATGATTACCATTTGCGTTGGCCTTTTGGCCGGATGCGGCGGCAGTAAGGACAGCGCCGGAAATGGAAGCGTCTCCGAGGCTCCCCCGGCTAATGCGGCGGGCGGCACTTCTGACAATGCCCAGCCCGCCGCTGGAGATTCTGAATATAATGGCCCCAAGGTTGTTATAAAAGTAGGTCTAGGCGCTGCCAGCACCGGCCACAGCGGAATTGCGCTGACTAACTTTAAGAATGGGGTTGAGGCCCGCTGCGGCGGAAATGTAGAAGTACAAGCCTACGCCGACAGCCAGCTTGGCAGCGAACGTGAGGTTTCGGAAGGCGTAAGCATTGGTACGGTTGAAATGTCCACCATCGGCATGGGCACGTTCGCTACGTTCTATGAAAAACTCCAGTTTGTCAATACGCCTTTCCTTCTTTCAAGCCGCGAACAATCCTATAAATTTTATGACGGCGAATTTATGAATGGTTTAAACGAAGAAGTAAAACAGGCAATTGGCATACGCATTCTCGGCTATGGTGAAAACGGAACCCGCGGTCTTTCCAACAATGTGCGTGAAATCAAATCTCCTGCGGATATGGCAGGCCTTAAAATACGCGTGCAGGAAAACCCTCTTCATATCGGCATGATTAATGAATTAGGCGCTTCCGCTACTCCGATCGCTTTTGCAGAGTTGTATACCTCGCTATCACAAAAGACGGTCGACGGGCAGGATAATGGCATTCCCCTGACGGTTAACAACCGTTTTTATGAAGTACAGCCGTATTACACTACGCTGGCTCACTGCATTGATCAGCTTGCCTTCATTGCAAATGACGATTGGTTTAACAGTTTGGATCCTGTGCTGCAAAAAATTATTCAAGAAGAAGTAGATAACTGGAAAACTGATATTCGTCAGCTTGCTGCGGATTATGACATATCAGGCATTGAAACAATGGAGGCGGCTGGCGTTACAGTGACTGAACTCACCGATGAAGAACGTCAAGCGTTTACAAACAAGATGGAACCTGTTTATGAAACCGCTCGCGGCCTTGTTGGTGAAGAGTTTTTTAATTCGGTACTTGAAGCCGTTGAAAAAGCACAATAATACAAAATCGTATTTCTCCCTTGCAGGATGGTTTGGCGGGGCGAGGCGGCGCCTCGCTAAGCCTTGTTGCCTACAGGCTGAGGATTTCATTGAGGAGGAAATAAATGAACGCATTATCAAATGTTATCCGTGTGATAGATAAAGTATTTGATACTATTGAAAAATACTGTACAGCAATTCCTCTAATTATATTTACGCTCCTTATTTTTGCCAATGTAGTTGGGCGATATGTGTTGCTTCATTCTATTACATGGGCTGAGGAGCTTAGCCGGATGTTAAATATTTTAATGGTTTATCTGGCAATTTCAGCTGGGATCAAAACAGGCGCGCATATAGGGGTAGACGCGATTATTACCCTATGTATCCCTAAGCGGCTCTATAGAACACATAAGGTTTTGCGCATCATTAAATTTTTAATTACAATGGCGTTTTGTGCTGTTGCAGCTTATCTTGGGTTTGGGCTTGCGGCCAAAGTAAGCGCGATGAAACAGGTGAGCGCGGCACTCCGTATCCCTATGTTCATTCCTTATATTATTCTTCCAATTGGCCTTTGCATGACTGCTGTGCGCTGTTTGCTGGAAATCATACAGGAGTGCATCATACCGGCCACGCCAGCAGATTCAGATGACAACGATATGCTTCAGGAGGTGTAAGACCAAATGATATCCATTTTATTGGTTGTACTAGTACTAACGCTTTTAATAAATGTTCCGATTGCGGTTTGCTTGGGATTCGGGAGCCTTGCCGCGCTTCATTTCGGCAGCAGCGTTAATTTGTCCCTTGTGGCGCAGCGTATGTTTACCGCCTGTGACAGTACTACTTTACTGGCGGTCCCCCTCTTTATCTTTGCGGGCAAAATATTAAGCGAGGGCGGCATTTCCAAACGGCTGGTGGACTTCGCACAAGCGGCAGTTGGCTGGATTCCCGGTTCACTTGGAATGGTTTCCGTATTGGCATGTATGTTTTTTGCCGCGTTGTCAGGCTCCGGCCCCGCCACAGTGGCGGCTATTGGGGGCATCATGCTTCCCGCCATGATTGATGAAGGTTATCCTGTTGGTTTTGCAACGGCGCTTATTTGCTCAGCCGGGTGTATTGGCGTTATTATCCCTCCCAGCATTCCATTTGTTAATTATGCCACCATAGCCGGCGTTTCCATAGGCGATCAGTTTATGGCCGGTATGATTCCCGGTATCATGATGGGTCTCAGCCTAATGATCCTTTGCTATATTACAGGCAAACTCAAGGGCTTTGGGCAAAATACTACGCCGTTTAATCTTAAGTTTTTTCTGAATTCATTCAAAGATTCGTTTTTGGCGCTTTTAATGCCGGTTATCATCCTCGGCGGTATTTACGGCGGTATTTTTACCCCTACCGAAGCGGCGGCTGTAGCATGTGTTTATGGTTTATTTGTCGGATATTTTATATACCGCGGTTTTAAGCTGAAGGAGTTAATTGAATTTTCTTTCGATTCTGCTAAAACTACCGGTATGATTTTCTTTATCATTGCGACTGCATCCATATTCAGTTGGATTCTTGCTACCGAACAGGTGCCTGTTATGATTTCAAACGCGGTATTAGGTCTCACACAGAACAAGGTTTTGATTCTTCTGATCATCAATGTTTTGCTTTTGATTAACGGCTGCTTTATGGAAATGACGGCTTCGACCTTTATTTATACGCCTATTTTGCTGCCGATTGTACTTTCTCTCGGCATGGACCCGATTCATTTCGGTGTTGTTATGGTTATGAATATGGCAATCGGCTTTATTACGCCGCCATTGGGCATTCACCTGTTTGTTGGTGTGGGATTGGATAAGCGGGTAAAATTCAATGAGCTTGTGCGTGCGGTTATGCCACAGTTTGTTGCTTTGGTTGTGGTATTGATGCTGATCACATATATTCCAGAGATCAGTATGGGTCTTGTCAATCTTTTTAAAAAATAAATTACAGTAGGAGTAATGTATATGGACTGGATTAAGACATACAAAGAACGTCTGACAACCGCGGATGAAGCGGTAAAGCACATCAAATCAGGAAGCCGCGTTTTGCTGCACGATACCATTGCGGGGCCTAAGCTGCTTGTAGACGCTATGGTAAAAAACAGGGAGCAATACCGTGACATTGAGTTTACACATATGTTCGGTCTGGAGCCTTATGAGGAATATTTGGATCCGGGTATGGAACCGTATTTTCGTTTAAATTCGTTTATGCTGGGCAAAGCAAGCAGACAGGCGTTTTATGAAGGCCGCGCGGACTTTTCAGTCAGCCATTACGGCCAATTGCCGAATGTATACCGCAAATATAAACCTTTAGACGCTGCGCTGGTACAGGTATCGCCTCCTGATGAAAACGGATATGTCAGCTTCGGCGCCTGTGTCACATATGTAAAGCCCGGCGCGGAGGCCGCAAAAATGGTTATCGCCCAGGTAAATAATAATGTGCCTTATACATATGGCGATTCGTTGATGCATGTATCGCAAATTGATTGGTTTGTGGAACATGACAGCCTTCTTTATGAATTTCCACAAGGGGTCATTAACGATGTATCGCTTAAAATCGGCCAAAATTGCGCGGATTTGATTGAAGACCGTTCCTGCCTGCAATTGGGTATGGGTTCGATTCCGGACGCGGTGCTGGCATGTCTGGGAGACAAAAAGGATTTGGGTATTTTTTCAGAGCTGTTTTCCGATGGCGTATTGGATTTGTTCCGGAAGGGGATCATCACGAACAAATACACCGGCGTACATCCGGGTAAAATGGCAGCAGGGCTTTTAAATGGTTCCCGTGAGTTGTACGCATGGAGCCACCGAAATCCTGATGTTGAAATGTATCCCATTGATTATACAAACAATCCTGTACGGATTGCGAAAAACGATAGAATGGTTTCAATTAACGGCTGCGCCGCAGTGGATTTATACGGGCAGGTGGCCGCGGAATTTTTCAATGGCCGGCAGTATACCGGCATCGGTGGCCAATTGGATTTTATTCGCGGCGCCGCCATGTCCAAAGGTGGAAAATCTATCCTTGCCATGCCTTCTACAACTAAAAATGATACGATATCAAAAATTGTAACCGTTCACCCCGAAGGCACTGTCATTACCACGCCAAGATCGGATGTAGATTATATTGCAACCGAATACGGACATGCCCATTTAAAAGGAAAAACCAATAGGGAACGCGCCAGGCTGCTCATCAATATTGCCCATCCTAAATTCCGGGAGCAGCTCACCCGCGAGTATGAAGAACGCAATCATGTAAGGCTATAGGAAAGGAGAATATTATGTACACGACAATTCAATATAAGATTTCTGATCGGATTTTGACCATTACGCTGAACCGCCCGGATCAGATGAATGCATTTAATGAGACAATGTGTGCGGAAATAGTTGACGCCCTTGACAGGGCCGACACAGACGATGATGTGCGCGCCATCATTGTAACCGGCGCAGGCCGGGCATTTTGCGCGGGAAGTGACTTGGAGGGGGCGCGTCCGTTTGATTTTTCCGATACCAGTGTTTTTGAACACCGTGATACCGGCGGGCAAATTGCTTTGCGGCTGTATGACATGAAAAAGCCTGTGATTGCTGCTATCAACGGCGCGGCTGTAGGCGTAGGCATTACAATGACATTACCAATGGATATACGCATCTGTTCTGAAAAAAGCAAGCTGGGCTTTGTATTTGCAAGCCGCGGCATTGTGAATGAAGCGGCAAGCGGATGGTTTTTACCGCGGATAGTGGGAATGTCAAAGGCAATGGAGTGGGTTTCAACCGGCCGCCTAATTATGGCGGACGAAGCGCTTGCCTCCGGGCTGGTAACCTATGTCGTACCGGCTGAAGAGGTATATCCGAAGGCTTTGGAAATCGCGCGGATGATTGTTGCCAATACAGCGCCGGTTTCCGTCGCGCTTGCAAGACAGCTTATGTATAAGATGTTGGGCGAACAGCATCCCATGACTTCGCACAAGCTGGAATCTATGATGCTGCAATGGATAGGTTCCAAGAAGGATGCGGATGAGGGCGTAAACTCCTTCCGCGAAAAACGGACTGCCAATTATACCATGAGCGTCAACGACGACATGCCTGAATTTTATCCGTGGTGGGCGAAGCGGGATTTTCCGCGCACAGTGTAACGGAGCGGGCAGGAATAAAACCGTGGGGCTCTGCCCCACACTACGCAAGGGGACTCATCCCCTTGACCCCTTCTTTATGCTCACGGAAGTTTTTTGCACGATATCAAAATAGATGGAGGTTTTTTTATGCAGTTTAAATTAGATGAAAATCAGCAGGCGGTTCAAGATTTAGTACGTGATTTTGCACAGGGGCGGTTATTGCCGCGTGTGGAGGAAATTGAAAAAGCCGATAAGTTTCCGGATGATATATTTAAGGATATGGTTGAAAATGGCATTATTTCTATGAACTTTCCCGAACAGTACGGCGGCATGGAACTTGGTTATGTAAATTTAAGCATTGCCATTGAGGAAATAAGCAAGGTTTCCGGCAGTGCGGGGGCGTTTGTGTGCGTGACGGTTTTGCCGCTGGAGGCGTTTGAGCTTTTTGGTACGGAGGAACAAAAGCAAAAATACCTTGTGCCGGGGTTGCAGGGTAAATTTAAAGGCTCTTTTGCGTTCACCGAAGCAGGAACAGGCTCCGACCCGAAACAATTGACGACTACAGCGAAAAAAACAGGCGATAAATATGTCATAAACGGCGTTAAGCGTTTTATTTCAAACGCTGCTTATGAAGGACCTATTGTCTTGTTTGCGAAAGAAGCTGAAACAGATGGATGTACTGCGTTTATCGTAAATAAATTCTGTGAGGGCTACAGCATTTCTACACCATGGGAAAAAGTTGGTTTTCATGGAAGTCATGTATATGATGTGTTTTTAGATAACGTGGAAGTTTCCGAGGAAGATGTCCTTGGCAAGCACGGACAAGGATTTGATATTTTGCTGGCGGCGACAACCTATGGCAAATTGGCGTTTGCATCAGTCTTTGCAGGCACGATGGGCGGAGCTTATGAGTTGGCTGTAAAATACGCAAAAGAAAAAATGCACCGTGACAAACCTATTTCAAAATTCCCTACTGTGCGCTCAAAAATTGCGCAAATCGCGGCCAATGTGGAGAGCGCACGCCTATTGCTGTATAAAGCGGCTGAAGATGCGGATATGATTAAGGGCGATATGCAAAAATTACAGTGCAGCACAGCTCTAGTCAAAGGATACATTGCGGATTTGGCGATCGCTACGAACGTAATGTCCTTAAATATTCTGGGTTCCTATGGCGTAGCGGAAGAATATCAAGTCGAGCGCTTTTTGCGTGACTCCTTGATTGGCCCTAATATTGAAGGTTCCGCTGAAATTCAGCGACTGATTGCAGGCGGGTATATTTTAAATAATTAACGAAAGGATGAGAGAGTCAATGCAAAAGCCGGATGTAGTAATCGCAGGTATGGTGAGAACGCCTATTGGCAAATTTATGGGTGGTTTATCCTCACTGAGCGCAGTAGAGTTAGGCGTTATAGCAGGGCGTGATGCAATAAACCGCGCAGGGGTTTCCCCAAATGATATTGATGAAGTACTGGCAGGCATGGTTTACAAAGCGGCATTGAAAGGAAATCCTGCAAGACAGATTCAACTCGCGCTGCAAATCCCTATTGAAAAGGGTGCGGCCACTGTTGAACAGCAATGCGCTTCCAGTATGCGGGCACTGGAAATCGGGATGCAGCAGATACAACTGGGGAAAACGGAAACATGCCTTATTTGTGGCATTGAAAGTATGTCTAATGTTCCCTATTACGATACAAAAAGCCGCGCCGGTTACCGGCTGGGGCCGGCAACCCTTGAAGATGGGTTGCAAAAGGATGGCTTATATGATGCGTTTGATAATCTTTCTATGGCCATTACCGCTGAACGGCTGGCGGAACAATATGAAATCACAAGAGAAGAGGTTGACCATCTGGCAATGATGAGCCAGGAGCGGGCGGCGGCGGCGATTGCCACGGGAAAATTCAAGGATGAAATCATTCCTGTGGAAATTACGACACGCAAAGGCGTCGTTGTCATCGATACCGACGAGCATCCCAGAAAGACGTCAATGGAAGAGCTTGTGAAATTGAAACCGATGTTTAAAAAAGACGGTATTGTCACAGCCGGTAATTCATCAGGTATGAACGACGGCGCTTGTGCTATGGTGATTATGAGCGCGGAAAAGGCGGAAAAGCTTGGCATAAAGCCTTTAGGACGGATACTTTCCACAACAACGGTAGGTGTACCGCCTGAAATTATGGGAATCGGCCCGGTGTATGCAGTGCCAGAAGCAGTGAAGCAGGCAGGGCTTATAATGGATGACATACAGTATCAGGAAATAAATGAAGCCTTTGCGGCTCAATTTGTCGCATGCCAAAAGGTTATGAAGCTGAACATGGAGGATGTGAATGTTAACGGCTCCGGTATTTCCCTTGGGCATCCTGTGGGCTGCACAGGTATCAGGCTTGTGTTATCGACAGTCAACGAACTAAAACGCCGTGGACAAAAATATGGGTGTGCCTCCTTATGTGCCGGAGGGGGGGTTGCTATGGCTACCGTTGTTGAAGTAATGTAGGCGCGGATGGATAATTGTAACGGTATGCGTTGGAAGTTAAAAAAGGGGATGAGTTTATGGCTGCTGTAACAGTGACCTATTCGGATTATGTAGCGGTTGTCACAATTGACAATCCGCCAGTCAACGCGCTTAACAAGGATTTAATAGAAGAAATCAGCAAAACCTTCGATGCGGTTGCAACAACAGACAGCCGTGTCGTAGTGATAACCGGCGCTGGAGAAAAGGCGTTTGTGGCGGGGGCGGATATATCACAATTCCCTGCTTTAGATGATAAAGGCGGTTTGGAGCTTGTCAGCCACGGGCAGTGTGTGTATCAAAAAATAGCGGACTTCCCTCTTCCGGTCATTTGCGCGGTTAACGGCTTTGCCTTAGGCGGCGGTTGTGAACTGGCTATGGCATGTGATATTCGTGTGGCGTCAAAAAAATCAAAGTTTGGATTGCCGGAAACGACGCTGGGCATCTTTCCGGGTTATGGCGGAACACAGAGACTTCCACGACTGGTAGGATCCGGCATGGCAAAAAAAATGATTTTTTCCGGCGAACCAGTTTCTGCTGAGGAAGCTTACCGAATTGGTTTGTGTGACGTAATTACAGAGGAACATCAAGCTCTTTCCGAAGCATTAAAGCTTGCCGGAAAAATTGCCCAGTCTTCAGCGCCATTGGCTGTATGCGTGGTGAAGCGCCTCATTAATACCGGTATGGACTTGCCGCTTGAAAAGGCGATTACACAGGAAACGGAGATGTTTGGCCCGCTGTGTCTGACGGAAGATAAAAGTGAAGGCGTAAAGGCGTTTTTTGAGAAGCGTCATCCGAAATTTACTGGAAAATAATTTAAAATAATTGTAAAAGTGAGGTTAAAGTTGTGAAAATCAATAAAATTGGCGTAATCGGCAGCGGGATTATGGGCAGCGGCATTGCGCAGGTAGCAGTACAGTCAGGTTTTTCCGTACTGTTTTACGATATTAATGAAAAAAATATAGAAAAAGGCGTTGCTTGCATAAAAGGTAATTTAGATCGCATGGTAGAAAAGGGTAAACGTACCCGAGAAGAGGCGGACAGCATTCTTTTAGGACTATCCACCACCACCAATCTTTCAGATATGTCAGATCGTGATGTAGTATTTGAGGTCGTATTTGAGCGTATGGACGTCAAGAAAGAGTTGTTTGAAAAGCTGAAGGATATTTGCAAACCAGAAGCAATCTTTATTAGTAACACATCAGGATTGAGTATTACGGAAATGGCAAGCGCCAGCGGCCGCGATGACCGGTTTGTAGGTATGCACTTTTTCAATCCCGTTCCTGTGATGAAGCTGGTAGAGATTATCAAAGGCTATTACACATCGGAAGAAACAATGCAAACGGCGATGGAGCTTGCATCCGCAATTGGCAAAGACCCGATTCAAGTAAAAGAAGCGCCTCTGTTTGCTGTCAACCGCATTTTGATTCCTATGCTCAACGAAGCCGCTTTTGTTCTTCAAGAAGGAATTGCCTCGAAAGAGGATATTGATAAGGGAATGGTATTGGGTACGAACATGCCGATAGGCCCCCTTGCTTTGGCGGATTTAATCGGGCTTGATACGCTGCTGATGGTGATGGAAACGTTATACAACGAAACAAAGGATTCCAAATACAGGCCTGCGCCTATATACACACAACTTGTCCGGGCAGGCCGATACGGGCGAAAAAATGGAAAAGGTTTTTATGATTATAAATAAAAGGGGGTTATCGGTATGGAATATAAAACAATCAGCTATGGCTTTACTAATGGCATAGGAAAAATTGTTATGAACCGTCCGAACGAACTGAACGCGCTTTCTACGCAGATGTTTGAAGAAATGATTTGTCTGTTGGAAGAGCTCGCCAAAGCGCAGGATCTTCGCGTATTGGTGATTACCGGCGAAGGCCGGGCCTTTTGCGCCGGCGGTGATTTGCAGGAAATGAAAAAAGGGTATGATGACAATTTCGGCTTTTACGATCATATGCTGCTGGCAAACCGCTTTACCGCTATGCTGGCAGATTTTCCTAAGCCTGTCATTGCCGCTGTAAACGGCGCGGCAACCGGCGCGGGTATGAATGTAGCATTGGCCGCCGATATTGCCATTGCATCGGAAAAAGCAAAATTTTCTGAAATATTTGGAAATGTAGGGCTGATTCCTGATGTGGGCGGCACATACCTGCTTCCGCGTGTGGTAGGAAAAGCGAAGGCGAAGGAGTTGATTTTTTCCTATCGTATAATTGACGCCAAAGAAGCGCTGGAGCTTGGCATCGTAAACCGCGTTACCACTCCCGAAGATCTTGAGGTCGCCGTTTCAAAGCTTGCGGAAAGAATTGCTAAGGGTCCTACCTTTGCTTTTAGTATGGCTAAAAAAATCGTTAACCGGAGCTTTGAAATTGATATAAATACCGCTTTGGATATGGAAGCAATGGCGCAAGCGCTTGCAGGCAATTCTGGAGACCACAAAGAGGGAGTTGCGGCTTTCTTTGAAAAACGAAGCCCTGATTTTAAAGGGCGGTAAAGGATAAGCAGGGAGGCTTCATTTGCGTTATGTATATGAATAAAATGGGTGTGTGCAGTAGAATCAAAGACAGGGCATAGACAACCATTTTTCTTTTAGATATAATAGACTCAACTTTTGCATTCATATTCCTAAATGGACTTGATGCAAAAGTTGAGTGAAGTATATTTAAAAATGAATCGTATACTGCTTTAGGCTTTAATTAGACAATTTTCCACAGGAAAGTACCAACGCTTCAAGGTATTATCCTGTGAAAAATTGCACTTTGATCCCTAAAGCAGAATATTTCAGGAGGCGTACCAAATGCTATCTGTTCCTTCCGATTATTTTGAGGATTTTCTTTCGGTTTTTCGTGAATTAAACTCCGCCATTATTATTACAGACGGCAATGGCATAATTATGTTTTGCAATCAGGAATATTTGAACGTTTGCCGGTATAATTCCTTAGGTATTACTTGTGATAACATTGTGGGGCTTAGTATTCAACAACTCTTGGAAATAGGTGGGCTGACGGAGCAGAACAGCTCTATCATTCCGTGCATACGGCAGAAGAAAAAAATTACGGCAATTTTTCGGGCGCCGCTTTATAAAATTGTTATGTCAACAGCAATCCCGATAATGGATAAGGACAAGAAAATTAAATTTATTTATACGGTGGTACAGGATGAAAACGCAATTTTTCGGCTCATATCCAATTCTAATGGACACGGCAATGATGATATCAGGGAAACATATGACCGTTATTTACAGGAAAATGAGCATAGATTAACAAATAGCGCTATCCTTGTTAGTGATCAAATGAAACGGATTGCGGAACAGTGCTACAAGGTGAGTAACGCCGATATTCCTGTCCTGCTCTTGGGGGGATCCGGTGTAGGCAAGGAAGTGATAGCAAGGCTTATTCATCACAGTGGAAATCGCAAGGATAAGCCGTTTATTGCACTGAATTGCGGTGCCATACCGGAAAATCTGATTGAATCGGAGTTGTTCGGTTATGTGCCTGGCGCGTTTACAGGGGCAAACAAATCAGGCAAGGTAGGGGTGTTTGAGGCCGCTGATTCAGGCACCATCATGCTGGATGAAATGGGCGATTTACCTTTGTCTACTCAAGTGAAATTACTTCGCGTACTTGAAAACCGACAGGTTATCCGGGTTGGGTCAGTAAAGCCCATACAAGTGGACTTTAGTCTCATATCTGCAACGAATAAAAATCTTATAGAAAAAGTACAAAGCGGTGAATTCCGACAGGATCTTTATTACCGGATAAACGCGGTTAAAATAAATATTCCACCTCTTCGTGAGAGAACAGATGATGTGTCCGCTTTGGCACTGCATTATCTTTCTCTGTACAATTTAAAATATAAATTGTACAGAAAGTTTGGAGATGGCGTCATGAATGAGTTTATACATTATGAATGGCCAGGCAATATCCGCGAGCTTAAAAATGTAGTAGAACAAATGGTAGTTTTGAGTAAAGAGGATATGATTGATATTGATTTTGTCCGTTCTATATTATATGAAAATAATGAGGCAAATGATGGGAGTGCTGCCGTTTCGGTTAAAAGAATTATGCCTATCAAAAACGCAGTGGCCGAAACGGAGAAACAACTGCTAGAAATGGTAAAGCAAGTGGAAACAAGCAGCTATAAAGCCGCAAAGTTGCTGGGCGTTGATCAGACAACCGTGTTACGCAAGCTTAAAAAGTACAATATTCGAGGCTTTCATTCATGATAAAGTGAACAGGCAAAAGATTGATTTTTATGACATTATGATTAGCAATACTAACAATAGGAGGAGGCGGAAGATACTTTTTGAGTATTAATAAAAATACCCTTAAAAAAACTAAATATTCTGATTCGATCTGTTTCCTGATTCCAACGTTAGCTCGCAAAATATTAAGATTGCATAATAAATCATATTCTAAATATAAAATTACTGCCGGGCAATCATTCATCTTATTTGATTTATTAGAATATGAAGGCAGCAGTATGACAGAAATATCAAACAGAGTACAATTAGATACTCCGTCGATTACAGGTTATATTAATCGTCTCATAAAGGAAGATTTGGTCATAAGAATTGATGATCCGAACGACCGTAGGTTATCCCGAATATCGTTAACAGACAAAGGTAAGGATATTACTAAACTTTTATTGCCAAAGACACAAAAAGTTCATAATAACATTATAGAATTATTAGATATCGACGATTTTGAAACCTTCGATAAATGTCTATTGATTTTAGAAAGAAATCTTTAAATCCCATATCAAGTAGTTACATCATTTTGCACAAACGAATTAATTAGGAAATATTTTTTCTTTATTAATAAATGTAAAACGGTTAGTTCTAAATTAATCCGAATAAACTTTGAAAGGGTTTCTAGTTCACTTGCTTTTACTGCTTTGAACGGAAGTAGTATTGTGGATGTTTCTATATCTCCGTTCTGTAGATTCTACGCCGAAAACCTACAAAATAGGCGTTGCCTTGCCTAAACAAAAAAATAAAAAAGACTATATCATTTCAATTTTGCCGCAAATACATCGGCATTGAGATATATAGTCTTTTTTGTATTCAGATTTATTGAAAGGGAGAAAAGAATTTCTTGCGCTATATCATATACCATTCTTCATATTTGGCATGAATTTTGCTTCATAAATTTATTAAAATAAAACGGTTTTAAGATATCATAAAATAACAAAAATAAATATTTTGAAAATTCAAAACCATTTTATTAACAACCTCTGACATCATTTTTTTACATTAAATTCTTATCAATGTCTAAAATTTCAATGTTTTACTGATATTCAATGAATTTCCGACGGTTTTCTACTGCATAATCCCCAGTACAAATGGAAATAAGTTTAATTTATTCCAGCGAAGCTCCATTTTTTTATAAGAGATAGTATGAGACTGATAATTTAGACAATATTAATTAAACAATATTATAAAAATAATTTAAAAAGCGCCGTAATTCGATATAGGACTACGGCGCTTTTTTATTATAAAAGAAACCAGATATGCGTTCTTATTTAAATCAAAATGCAGATCCCCTCCTCTACATTGTTGTTTCTGAGGTTTTTAGTTTTATATCGTAGGAGGTGGGAAACCGTAAAGTTAGCGTGGCCTGTATAGGTCCCGCCGAGGGAAATCTGATACCGTTCTCCTTGATTTTCAACGATCATGGCCATGTAGCCGCAACGAACGGCCCTGGCACGGTGATGGGGTCAAAGAAAATTAAGGCGATTGTCATTACAAACGACAAAAACGAGGTGGATTACAGGGACGAAGCTTTTAATACGGAGATTCGCAAGGCGTTCCTGGAAGCTTCGGACGCCTCGCATACGGCACATTCTGTAAAGGCGGCCGGTACATGCGGACATTTCAGGAGCTTGGGCAAACTCTACGCCCTTCCGATTAAGAATTACGGGGAGGATTACTGGCCTACGTTAGAATAATATTATGGCGACGTAATCCGCCAAAACACCTGGGATAGAAAAGTGGAGCCATGCTGGGCTTGCCACTGGGGCCATTGCTCTACTGTTACCGTCAAAGAGGGCAAGGCCAAAGGGTATGTGGGAAAAGAGCCGGAATTTGAAATCGTGGCAATGTGGACAATGAACATTGGCAGTGACGACATAGGCGAGGCGGTAAGGCTGAACGATATCGGAAACAAGATGGGGTTTGACGCAAAAGAGCTCGGTTATCTCGTATCCATGCTCATGGAATGCTTCAGCGAAGGGATACTGACACTGGAGGATACGGGAGGCTTGGATTTGAGTTGGGGCAACACCGAATCGGTAGCTAAGCTGATCCCGGAAATCGCTTTTAAGCGGGGTTTTGGCGCGAAGCTTGTGGGCGGAGTCAAAAAGACTGCTGAATTGATTGGCGGGGAGGCCCTCAACAAGGCGGTGTATATGGGGCGCGGTTTGGCTCCTCATGGAGTAAACGGCAGACCTTTCTGGAGCTTGTGGTACAACCTGAATCTTTCAGACACAGGTTCTTTCTACGGCGGCGCCGCAATGGATCCGGACATAGGGAATACGGAACCGATTGGTTTATATGACGCTGATAAAATCGGCAAGTATATGCCTAATAACGCCAATAAAACAATACTATACGACACTCTTGGGGTTTGCTATTTCATGGTCCTCGGTGCTACTCAGCCTACTATTGACGCACTCAACGCCGCAACAGGAGGGGATATGACCAAAGACGAATATTTTGAGGTTGGAAAGAGAATCAGAGCGATTTCCAGGGCTTACAACATACTTAATGGTCTGACTCCGGAGATAGAAATGTCCGTTTCGCCCCGTTACGCAAGGGATCCCTCGGAAGGGGCCGCTGCCGGTAAGGCTATAGGAGTCAACAGGGAAAACATATATCGTGATTATTACGAAGTCAGTGGCTGGGACAAAGAAACAAGCAAGCCGCTGTCTGAAACACTGCGCAATTTGGGTCTCGGATACATGATCAAGGATCTATGGCCTGACTATGCAGGCGAGACAAAATGATAAAAATACATATTCTGCCGCCCCTTTCCGTTTCCCTTGGCTTGTCTGAAAAAATAGCGCTTTAGACGCTTTAGAC
>Ga0153938_1000452_pt1 | contig 16635 bp, 16 predicted proteins | sample TSNY022MetaG_FD_104740 | JGI IMG/M metagenome (GOLD analysis project Ga0153938, IMG submission 104740) | Attine ant fungus gardens microbial communities from New Jersey, USA - TSNJ022 MetaG | ecosystem: Host-associated > Fungi > Mycelium > Unclassified | place: USA:New Jersey: Brendan T. Byrne... | reverse complement strand
TCCTTCGCTAATCTTTCCTGCTCCACCTTTGCCAATCTTTCCTGCTCCTCCTTCGCTAATCTTTCTTGTTCTTCCTTCGCTAATCTTTCCTGTTCCTCCTTCGCTAATCTTTCCTGCTCCTCCTTCACTAATCTTTCCTGCTCCGCCACTCTTTCCTGCTCCGCCAACTTTTCCTGCTTTTCCTGCTCCTCTTTTTCCAATCTTTCTTGTTCCTCCCTCTCCAGCCTTTCCTGTTGCTCCTTCGCTACTCTTTCCTGTTCCTCCTTTGCTAACCTTTCCTGTTCCTCTCTCGCCAACCTCTCTGCTTCAGCCACTGTAATCCGCTCTCTCTCAGCTTGCTCCTCAGCCTCTTTCGCTGCAAGTCTCGCTTGTTCCTCCTGTTCCAATCTAACCCTCTCCCTTTCGGCTTCAGCTTCTTCTTCTTTAGCTTGCTTCTTTTTCCTCTCTTCCTCCTCCTCCTCTGCTGCTGCTGCCGCCGCTACTGCTGCCGCAGCCGCAGCAACAAGATTCCCCTTCCCTTTCTTCTTTTTCCCTTTCTTTGTGGTTGTAGCAGTAGGCGTAGTAGGCGTAGATACTTCGGCACTCCCAATATCAGGTGTTTGAGCGACTTCACTCGCTGGTGTTTTTGGTGTTTTCGACCCGGTGCTCTTGGGAGTCTTCGCAGTGACTTGGCTTGAAGTATCGATAGGAGGTGGTGGTGGTGGCGGTGGCGGTGACGAAATTTCTCGAGTTGATAGTTCGTTTTGAGCCAAGGATGAGGATGGTCGATCGTTCAAATCCTGTGCATCGTTATCTACATGATTATCGTCGGCACCAGTGTCCCGATGACCATCACCACCACCACCTTCTCCTTCACCCATCGATGGTTGATCACCGTCACCGCCACCCACATGAGTATCAACAGGAGGTTCTTCTTGCGTCCCAAGGACAGCAGCAGAATTCGAGGGACTCAAAGCATTTTTATCAGGTAACGAATGACCATCAATACCAGGAGCACCAGCTAACAAATGCGGTGAACCCACCACGCCTTCACCTCCACCTTCACCTTCACCTTCACCTCCGCCTTCACCTCCACTATTGACCACAGATTTCACAGACGGAGAAGCAGCCTTAGCATTCGACAACACGCTCGCAGCAGCAGAATTCTTCCTCGATCTCTTTGATCTTTTCGAACTCGTAGTCGACAGTGCAGGTGTAGCAACCGTAGCTGGAGGAACGGGCGTTTGCATAGAATCACTCCACTGCTGTTGCTGTTGCTGTTGTTGTAAAGCAGCAGGATCATCACCGGTAATTTCATCAGCAGAGGCAGGGTTAACATGGACCGATCGAGGAGTTTTCACATCTGATGGTACATCATCCGCATCCAAAGGAACATCACCACCACCACCACCACCACCACCTTCACCACCATCCCCATGTACACCATCTCCACTCAAATCAACACCTCTACTCAACGTCTCTGGTGGTGGTAATTCCACATGATGTCCCGCTTCAGCAGGTGTAGCACTCGACAACAACACAGTCGTACCATCTTCATCTCCCAACGGATGTGACACCTGAGCCGGCGTCTTTGTCCAAGGCGTCTGTGGTCGTTCACCATACGCAGAAGAACGTGGTGCGTCATCCCAAAGTGACGAAATTCTCTCCTTTTCTGATCGAGGAGTACGCTCGCTCGAGGCGTGAGCATGAGGCGTATGGACCCGACTAGGGCCAGAAACATTGGATGTAGTCCGAGATCGAGGATGACCACTGTCAGGTTCTGTACCCCAAGGAGAATGATCTTTCGGATTCGCGATCGTCGTAGATATAGTTTCAACGAAAGGACTCTTGTTATGGTGTGATCCAGGATGCGACGATCGTTGACCGGGACTCTTGGCTTTATCACTCCCGCTCCCACCATACACCGAACTTCCACGTGTCGTAGAACCACCAACAGGAGCAGGAGGAGCAGGAGGAGGATCCGTCACACCTAAAGCAGGTGAAGGTTGTGCGCTATGTCTCGGTGACACATGTTGTGAACCACCACCGGCACCCCAAACAGCCGTCAACGCTTCGCCAATCTTCGGTGTAGCCTTGGGCACCTCATTTCGACGATCTCTATCTTTACTCCGCGACGAAGACGAAACAGTCCTTCTATCACTGTCATACCCATTCTTCGAAGAAACAGAGTGTGCCCTGGAAATCGACCGATCCCTATCCCTATCTGATAACCTCGCAGCATCAGGTATGATAGGGGCAGCTCCAGAGGCATGGGATATTTCACTACGAGGACGACTTGTTGAGGGACGACGGCTGGGTATGGCTGATGGTGGAATACTCGGCTGCTTCCTACTGTGTTCCGCACCAGGTGTTCGAGTGCGAGACACAGGTTCGGATCGATTGGCGGCAGTTGAGCGAGGCATGCTATCGAGAACCAGAGTATCAGCTTCATCTTCTGGGAAGACATCAGGTTCGTCCTCATCTGCTCTATGCCCACGTTCATTGTAGATGATAGACGCCGGTCCACTGGAGTACAAATGTCAGGATGAGCAGAAGATAAAGAGAACTAAGGACCGCTTACTATTTCGTCATACCCTGTGAAAAGAGAAAAAGTCAAGGGAGAACAACATCTTATGATAATAACAACGTACATTATCTACCCACTTGATTCTAGCTTTAAATTCTGTTAGTCCAAACTGGATCTCAACAGAGAACACAATCGTCCAATATGTCTTCCCACCCTTCCCCTCCTTTGACTCAGCACTACCTGCCAAAGGGGATAAATCAGCGCGCACAACGCACAGTGTTGAGAAATTATCTGATGACAACACCCAATGAACATGAATGGCGAAAACACAACTCCACAAGTGCGCACCAGCTTGTCTAATTATCCACAACGGTATCGTATCGCCACCACCTCTATAGCACCAGATCTCGACTTCAAATACAGATAACATCGAAAGACTCGTCAATTCTGTACAGTACTTCCTGGTGAACACAGTCGATTCTTTCACTCGCACACCCTACACGAACACTATGGTCAACAACTCAATAAACCGTAGTCTATTCTGTGCTCACCCTTGATAGAATACAATCAAACGCATCAGGCAACAATTTGGGTCCACTCGGCAATTCACACAGCCTCTCCTTCCGGGCAACATGGTCCGGATCACTGGGATCCATTTCTCTCAGAAATTCAACACCGTACATAAACTTGGACATGCGAGCTGAAACATGATGATCGCAGTAAAATCCAATGGCACCGTCCGCAACCGCTTTCGATCTGATGAAGGACAGCGTGACAGAAAAATGGTTGAGTGTGAAAAATTGGGAAGAAAACATGGGTAAACGCACGTCTGAGTATCGGGCCTGCTGACAGCGACTCCGTATGGTGCTAGTCGTTCCTGTAGTTGTCTAAAGTTATACTGAGGGGTCAGGAGGTGGCAATGGCAATAGAAGGGCGCAACGTGCCCAAATAACCAGGGTGAAGCCGCATATCCACCAACTAAAAATACAGACTTGATCATTCCCCGAGAAGCTTCGATTTGTGCTTTGATGGCACTGAATGCAGCTAACAAGTTAACAAGGACAATGAGATCATGAAATGATGTGGTATAGAGCACGCACCATGAACAGATGGTTCAAATAGATCCGCTACTTCTTGTCCTGTCAATTTCAACTGTCCACTGCGTATACCGACAGCGGGGTCTTTATCGAGGGGAGAGCCAAAAAGCACGAATTGCAGGTCTTTACGTTCACGGAAGAGACGTTTAGTCGTTTCGTCGAAACGGCGTGTGATATGATCAAGGGAGTCTGGGGTGCCATAACGCGAGTTTTTGAGTTTTTCTACATAATAATAGTCAAAAATCTGAATATCCCGGTAACTGCAGCGGACTGACCTTGTAGGAATTCACGAGCACGACGAGATACAAACACAGAGCCAGCAAAGATACAGTCTGGAGGAGCGATTTCTTCTATAACAAGAGGAGACATGGCTCTGATCGCGTATGCGCTGATATCAAGAGTGCCGCCTCCGGCATCAGCTATCAGAAATCCATGCTTGGAAGGGTCCTATGATCAATGACATACCCACAACACGTGTCAGGTTCTGTTCACAATATGACGGAAAAAAGGATCTACACTCACAGAAAGAACATCTGCAGCAAGGCCGTTTAGAACACAGGCGTGGAGACTTGCTTCGCCTTCTGTAACAAATCTGATTCTAGCCTTGCCTTCATTTGATTCGGGAATTAGACCGCCGTATATGGCTGCTCTTCGCATCTTGCTCTGCTGAGCGCCTTCCCATCCGTTCGGATGTGACAGGACGAATTGGATGTCATTCTCGACCTGGTTCCAAAGAACCGCACCGTTGGCATGGGTGTCGGTAATGAAATTGCGTGTACAGCGATAGAGATATGCAAGAAAGTCGCCAAAGACGTGGACGGCGGTCTTGCGCTTGGGCAAGGGCCGAGGCGCATACCGTTCATGCTGAGGCGCATGGTGCGGGGGCGAAGACGAAGTTTGAAGCTGGGACATGGGTGAGTGTGAGTGTGCCGTTGAGAAGGGAGAGTGTGCACACAGTTCCGCCTTGATCCATGCATCGTCCTCAGCCTGGGCCTGGATGGCGACGGTGTCTGCTTCAGCGCCAGCAGCCATCATCTTACCATGTCTGTCGTAGTATATGACGGAGGGAATTTTTGTGTTGCCAGCGACATGCTCCTGGCCAGGGAACCTGGTTACGCCGTGTATCTTGGGAATAGTATCTGGCTCGAGGATGGCATAGGAGACGCCGCTGAAGGTGGTGCCGATGTCGATGGCGATGACGAGGGAGCGAGTCTGGCCCTGGTAGGGCTTGCGTGTGTCTGGAAAGTGGCGCGGCATGAAAGGAAGAGATATAAAAGGGATATAGATATTATATTTTGTATGACCATGGCCTTCCCACTTTTCAACTCTCTCTACCATTATCTTACAGCCTATTTTCCTCTCCCGGCTTCCCTCCGCCTCCCCGCCGACGACCGACCCTGCATTCCGCCCGGAGATCCCGAAGCTCGGCCGTCTCCCGCCCGGCCGTCCTCGGCGTTGCCGGTCACGGTGGTTGGCGACATGCGGCGTGAACTCGACCACACAAAATCTGACCTCGCACGCTCAAATGCTGAACTCTCTCGTCTTCACGACCGTTGTCGTCGCCTCGAACGCTCTCTCCGCGACTCCCGCGACGAGCTCAAGAACAGAGACGATGAGATCGACAAACTCAAGCGACATCTAGACAGACCCATCCTCTCCCCAGATTCTCTGTCCTCACCATCACCCGCTGGCGACGAACAACAGGCAAGGGCCCATACAGCCGATGTCTATCTCACTCGCACAGATACCTGGTCAGGAGCCGAGGTCCTCCAAGCTGTACACGATATCAATTCAGAAATTCTCCAGTTCGCTGCAGCTGCTACCGAAGTATGTACATTCGACAGGAACGCTCGGCCCTCGTCGTCTCGTGCAATACAGGCCATGCACGACACCTCTGCTCGTCTCGGTCCCAATCTCGCACGGATCCTTGCAAACAGGGATCACTCACTGGATTCCATTCTGGTCCAGCTCGCGCTTCAAGGCTGCCTCACGCTCTGTGTCACCCGCGCACTGTCTTCTTTTTGCGTCGGCTTTCCCTCCAAGTCTGATTCCCTTCTTCATCAGATTCATCACCGTATGGCTCTTGCAGGTGAGCGCACTGATCCACTCTTTCCCCATCATTTCACTTCATGATAATCAGAGCCCCAACCAACATCATCAAAGTGGCGCGCGCTAACCCATCAGCATATCCATGCCATGTACCCCTCTCTCACAGAATACTCCATAACTGAACTTACAGATACCGTCCTCCGCTGGTCATCTGACATCTTCCTCATAGCTGGCTGCCTCACCTACGAATCCACCATCTCGTCATCTTCATCGTCTTCCTTACCAGCTGCCTCACCCAACACAAGTCTCCGTTCACGCTTCGGTGATCACATTCGGCGATTCTCCAAATCTGTCATTCACCTCGCCAAAATATTGCGCGAAGAAATCCTCTCCACTTCTTTTGAACTCATAGCCATCGATCCAAACGACTGCAAATCCTCATCCTCATCCAACGGTCTGTCTGGACCTCCATTCCATGAACGAACGATGGTAGACGCATTCGGTGAATACGGCCATTCCCACGGTTGTGTCTTAGCTACTATGGAACTAGGATTGAGATGCGTCACGAGGATAGGTACGAGAGAAGGTGTAGGGAGCGAAGAAGAAGTGTTACTCGAACAAAGAGTGTTGTTAATGCCCAAAGTCGTGCTGGAGAGTGTTTTGGATGTTCTCGATCAATAACAGGAAGACGAAAAGAAATTGACAATTCTCATATACCCCCACAGTTGGACGCTACAAAAAAACAACAGTCCGCTTTTTTTGATACCTGGCCAGGATTTTTCACAGCCTGTGCTATGGTCGACTGGCCGTCAGGGCCAACTGATCACTTGCTATCGATGACTCACAACACAAAAAAAAAGATAAAGCAGCTTTCTATATAGTATCTTTGACATATTCTCAAGCAAACTGATCGTAGTACTCGTGTCAAGTGTTGATAATCTCAAGTAATATAGTACAGCAGACCACCATAAACTCGTGATCCATGGCAAGTCAGTGTCAGTGTCAGGTTAGGGTCAAGTGAGGATCGTTCTTTATCTCGAGCACCAACAAAAACAATAAAAGTAAAAGTATATCTGGATCAACAAAGTCAACAACAGTACCCTATTGATCCGATCTTTTTGTCCTATTTTCGTCACATCTTTGTTTTTGTGAGCGAGTCCTCCGCCCTCACAATAGCACAAGGTCACGACAACCAGAAATAGAGAACAAAGTGGACCTTTTGTGTAGACGTTAGCTTCCATTTTCTCATCAGTCCCGATCCGTCTTTTCGAATGACTTTTTACCAAAGTACCTGAAATGATATCGCAAATCTTCCATTCCTCAATCTAGACATGAGGCCAGCTTTCGGGTCCTGTTTCAAAAATACCATCTACCATAACATCCAAGATCCATCCCACTTACAGGCAAGCAACAACAACAACTAAGGTAATCACAGACGCACCACCCTCCCAAAGGCTTACGCAACACACCACCAATTTTATCTTTCTCTCAAACACCAGATCGGATAACAAGATTCATTGATCTACATCCGGATAACAAAAAAAAGCAAGCCCAAAAAAATACAACACACACATACAGACGCATACTACACACTCACTCAAGAGACCAATGAAAAAAAAGGAAAGGATATAATGACACAATAGAGAGAACAATACACAACAAACCGATAGAAACCATCAAATGAGCCAAAAGGAACGAGACAGCAGCAACCTCGCTATCTTCCCACTCCCGCAGGACTCCATCGTGGTTCAGCATCAACACCTCCGGAGCTCAATATAACTCCTCAGCCTAATGTAGGTATTTCTCATTGAGAGCATGTACCTCCTTGGCGAGATAAGGCCAACTCAGTGTCCTCGACAACTCTTGCTTCAGTCTGCTCTCATCTCCACCCGCACGCTCTCTCGCAAGCTTAATCTCCCATCCACAGAGATTATACAACAATCGCATATTAGGCTGAATAAGAACAGATAGTCGGCGGGATCGGACAATCAAATACGCATCGACCAGAGGAAGGTTCAAATACTTCATCACATACGCAATCTGACATCATCATCATCATCAACACCTCGAAACAAAAAAAGGAAAAAAAAGAACGAATAAGAACTCACAGTCACAGTCGCACTCCTCGATACACCCACACGACAATGTACAAGCACTTGTCCACCATCCTGCCGTGCTTTATCAATCCACTCACAAATCGGTCCAAGCTGCGGCTCAAGCGTATCAATCCCATCATCACAAACACCCTTGATATCTAACACTTTGATCCTCCCTTCTCTTTCCTCGATCCACAAGTTGCCCTGCATCCATGATTCTTTTCCAGCATCATAGTGCACAGAAGGAGGAGCGGGACAACCGTATGTACCTGACGTCACAGCAGCCATGTCATAGTGACTACCGTCTTCAGTAGATGGAGGCGAAGGCGTAGGGGGTGGGACAAGCGCACATTCACCAACAGATACAACGTGTGTGATACCAAGCGCATGAAGCATATACGCATTCGCCGCATGATTCCTACAGACGACCAAAACGTGAGCTTAACAGACACCATTCATAAGACAGTAATCAAAACGTACAAATTCCCCAGATACAGAAACGGCAGCACTCGACTCGGGAAACTCCCATCAAACCTAGGATCATTGAACCATGCTTGATGATCTCCACTAAACGTACTCGGCAACCACGGACTTGTCTTCGCTCTCGGTCGACCCTTCAAAATTGAACCACTACACGGCCCTCCATTCGTTATAGGACTACTACCATTCCCGCCCTGTGACATCGCTTCCATCTCCCAAGCCGTTACACTATTCTTCTCAAGAGCCGTAACCTCCGGCAACATATGCACTTGCTTCTGTACAACACCAGAGCTTGCCAGCGGTTGTGGTTGCACCATAGCAGCAGGTAACCGAATCGTCCCAGAGATAGGCGGAAGCGTAGCAAATGATACACTTTTCGCAGTAGGTCGGTTCCCTACTCCCACTCCTCGTAAGCTTCCACGTGTACCACGTCCAGCATCGGCACTTCCAACAGAGCTGTGGTTAACTTGTGCCCCACTAATCCGTTCTCGATCTTCTTTCAACCTTGCTTCAATTCTTCGTAATATTCCGAGGTCACTGCTATACACGAAGAAACTACGGCGTTTTGCAACTTGAAGTTCTAGATAAGCTTCAGGAAGGTCGAATCCTCTTACAGCCATGAGTAGAGATAAAGCTGGGACAGAAGATTCTGTATACCCATCAGAAGAGTACATCAGAATTTTGAGAGGTCGCGTAGATTGAGGTCGAGGCCTGGGTTTCAAAGTAGCTGGTATGGGGACGGTCGAAGGGGAAGTAAGTGATCGATTTCGGATAGGCAGTATCGTGGTTGCAGGTGTGCTTCCGGAAGATAATGATAATCTCGACGCTGAAGATGCAAATGGTCCGAATGAAGGCATGAAAGAAGACCAACGTCTTGCACATGGATTGTCAGTCGTATATGATGACGACTGGGGCGAAACAGGAGGGAGTAAAGGAGGGGAGGGCGAGGAAGGGCGAGGAAGGGTATACGTTGGAGGAATGACCGGTCTTAGCCATTTCTCCAAGAATCGGATCACGGGCATCAAAGAGCTCATTGTAGCTTGTGTATTCGCAGGCGAACTGGGCAAAGTTAGGTGAATGACGGCACGGGCATTTGGAGGAGGCCTAGGCAGTATATCTCCTTCCTCAACTTCCTGACCGCTATCAAAACGTTCCTGCATTTGACGCTCGTACTTCTCTGTCCACAAGAGGTCCAACGTACTCAGATGTTCATCGGCTTTTCGAAGGTGGGCAGCACTAGGGAAAGTAGCAAGTTCATGACATTCAATACAGATATCGAACCCAAGACCTCTTTTCGGGTCGTTGGTACCGTCAAACTCGAAAAGACTATCTTCGGTATCATTGGTTTCCGGAGCCGAAGGCACATCGCTGGAGTTTCCAAGGAAGACTTGACCAACAGCAGGGTTAAAATAGGACAAGGTCGAGGAGAAATCGATATTAGAGGTAAGGGGAGGGGAAAAGGTAAAATTCTGCTGGTGCGCTATGGGAGGCTGAATTTGAGGCAAAAATTGGAGGTGAGATGGTCGGGTGGAACGATAAGGATGATGTGATGATGCGAATGAATGGGACCGATGCCTCTGCTGGGGTGTGTTTGTTCTTTCTTCGCGAGAACTCATACCAGGAGAACCGACTGGAGTGTTGGCAAGAGACGTCGGGAACAAGCTGATGATTTCAGAGGCTTTCGTCAGGTCCCGCATCTCCTCTTTCTCACGCTGTGCAAAGTCAACCGTGTTATGACAAAGACGACCAGACAGAACTTCTCCTGTGGGTGTGCGTGAGGGACTATCGACGTCCATAGCCATCAAATCAATGACATCGCCACTGGTTTCCCGTGAAGGATCAGGCTTGAGAAGTTCAACGACGTGGCCATCTGGTCCATCCGTGTGTGCACCATGCGTGTGGATCCGTCGACCAAAAAGGCCACCGGTGACTGGCTCAACACAGATGCGCATCATCAGATGAGATAAATCCTTCTTCATATCGTCCTCCGTCGCATCAAGGACAAACACATTGTACTTCAAGAGTCCATGGATATCCTCTTCATCTGGTAATACTGAAAACCCAAGGGATTGAAGTCGTTCCTGGCGCTTGATTTCGATTGCTCGAGCAAAGCGCTTCCCTAGATTGATGGCGGCCGGGGAAGCCCCTTTAGGAGAGTATACCACGATGTCAGAAAGGGTTGCATATATAGGCTAAAAATAGACATTGAATTCGAAAATCCCGAAACAGGGGTATAATAGCATACCACCTGGATACCGAAGTTCCGGAGGGAAATTCCATTAGGAACGTTGGCCGGAGCAAATTCCCACTCGAGAGAACCATCCCGCGCCTTGGCACGCCGCAAGAGCTCCTTGGGTCGAAACGTACCCGTGATAAGGGGAGGTGCAGCTGGATCTGTGACCTTTGCTGGGGGTAGAAGAGCTCTAGATTTGACGTCCGATGCTGGGCTGTGCAAGTAGACGTGTCAATTCATATCTTGACATGCCATTCAGGGGAAGAGCAACGAGCTAGGTTGAAGAAACTGGACACTAAGTCTTTGTGAGAAGAAACACAATAGCCGATGACATCATGAGCTGCTGAAGCTATTGACGACGACCATGGCCAAAGCCTTGGCTTCATTCTAGCCAGGTCGATTGGGGTGGGCCAGGGTCGACGAAAGCAAACCACGGTTTCGGAAGATATAACACTCACCCTAACAAGCAGCTTTCAGGAGTGGCATCGAGGCTAAGCGGAGCCGAAGAATCCGTAAGTGAGGGTGGTGAGGGTGTTGAATTGTCGAAGAGGAAACTAGTACCACTTGAAGCACTAGTAGAGCTTGAGAGGGAGGACGGGAGAGTAAGAGGGGCAGGAAGGGGAGGGTGGACAGTGCGATGGGATATGGGATGCATATGTGACTGACTGTTATGATCTGATGAAACAATCTTGTCTTTGGCTTGTTCATTGAAAAGAGTCGAATGTTGATGTAGCACCGTCCTATCGTCAGAACCAGCAACACATATGTGATTGTCCTGGCTTGTGCCGTTGGAGAAACCTTCCATGTCGAAGTCATCATCAAACGACTCTGAGCTTGTGGAATAGGTTGAACTCGAGGGAGATGGAGCGGTGACTGTAGGTCCGTTCTTTCGACGAAGAAGACGAAGTGACACCACATCTCCGTCTGTTTCAATGTCTTCTTCACAGACAACGCATACGAGCCCTCTGTACTTGGGGACCTTCACCCGTGGCTTCTGTGTATTTAGGAAGAAATGGGTCTCCCGTGCGTTTGGTGCAGTAGCAAAGAATGAGTTTTGAGCTTCATTCTCGCCCTCTAAGCCGTGCAAAAACGGAAAGAGAACATGGTCCTGGGGGTGGGCAAGGATGTGGGAGAGATAGAGCTGCTCAAAGGTCTTTGCGGACAGCAGACGGACATGGGAAGCAAGCTCTGGAAGAGAGCTGGGAAGACCAGGAGGATAGACAAGGCCATGAGCAGCGCCAGTGTGCATGGCTGCAGATTTATGCCGGCACTTGTTCTCGAGTGCAGGAAACAGCCACTCCCAGTATCTCGCCGTTTCACTCCTTCCAAAGTGGGAATCACTCCGGCTATCCCCGAAAGCATCTCAGATCAGCACCGCCTCGTGTTTATCACATGACTATGTCAGAGATCTTCGCATCCCTGCAGTAGCTGCCAAACGGCCCACCGCCGTATGGTACAGCAGTGCTACGATTTCCAACTCTCACGATTGTCTTCTCATCATCCACCTGACCTCACCTTAATTCAACAGTCTCGGCCCCACAAAAGGTCCAGGCAAGAATTATTAACTCTATATGTAGCTTTAATCTCCTTTCAGTGGCGGAGCTGCGGCATGATGTTGCCTTCCGCTTGCTTCTTCACCCATCATTTCCAACACGTTTAGGTTCCTCGCTTGCGTGTCTGCTGACCGACTACGGTTTCTAAGAAGATTGATTACTCCTCCTGGTTAGCAGTAAACTATGGTGTAGATCATACACTCGACTCCAGGCTTGCTCAACGTGATGCTTGTCTTGCCTTGTACTCCTAGCTCAACCAGCCAGAAGTATTCATATATGGAATCTAATATTTCGAGGCCATGATCGTGGCGATCTCAGGGGTTTATAGCTATCAAAACCAAAAGGCTGGGGACGAGGACGAAGCTCCCATTCAGATTCTAGACGGTGAAAGAGGAAGGTTAATCGACAGCACCGGCACCCTTGAACCAGCCCAGGCAAAGTTGACTGTAAATAAGAAGGATCCTTTTCTCCTTCCGCAGTATCCCCCTTTACCCCATCTTGTCGCGCTTCTATCGTTCTCGGAAGTTTGCGCATTTCCATACCCAAAAGGTCCGAACTTGAAAACAGCAGACGATCCTTCTGCCTCCACGATATCACATCCTCGAAGTTCATTGCTCCGTGGTTTGAAGTGGATGGATGTTGAATAACGAGACTCATTTCTACCCAGGACTCATATCACCGAGTAGTCTGAGATCCTTGATTAACCTCATGTGTAAATGTATGATAGGATTGTCTTTTTATGTGATTCAGATCAGTACAAGAAGCTGTGAATTGACCCTAAGACGTATTAGGATATTGTATTTATGTAGTTACAGAGTAGAGATAGAAGTCTTATTAACGACAAGTATTCCGTCCCTTCATCAATCAGAGCCCGAGTCGCCGTTTGCAGATATAGAAGATGGACTTGAGTCTCGACTGTCTCTCCTCCATAAACGTTTTGTGGTAGCCATCTGATCTGAGATGAGCGCTGTGATCACTCGCCGTCACTATCGACATGAGATAGAGTAGTTGCATAGTTACATAATGAGAGACCTGTTGTGGAGAATTAAACTTCAGGGTTTCGGTGAGAAAGGAATGTCAGTGTTAGACTCATCCCAAAATAGTCAAAGAGGAGGCTAGACTTGGATACATCTGGTTCATCTGGGGACCGGTCCCTGGACTGTAGGAATCTCTGTACCTATTCACCATATGGATCCAATGTGTTTCCAAAGCAAAGTACAATCTGAGAGCATAGTGGTCACCATAATTGATGCAGTATCTTCCTTTCGTATGATCGTCAATACGTCTGAATAGTCACCACTTGTCCGCAAGTTCACTTGGCAACACGCCGCCATTACCGGATCTTTGCCGAAACAGGATTACAACGTAAATCTGTGGATCACTAGATTTCGCCGGAAACAACATGGTCGGTGAATAATTTCGATGATCGGCCTGTATGTCATGATTTATAACCGGCTTCTTCGCGCATGGGCGGAAATTTTGGGCACGGCACTGCATAAGAGCGCCAGGGGAAGAAGAATCTCACGCTTGCGAGTCATTTAAATACTCGACAGTCCCCACACTGGCAGAGGCAGGAAACCTTATGGACAAGCGGAGAATTGAAAAACCCATCACAAATATCTAATATTCACGTGACATTATTGTTCTTACGTAGCGTTCATCTCTTCTTGGTCCTCAACGACGACGATTGTTGTCGAACGTAGCAATGGCAAATGACCCACCGCTGCTTTCTTCTACTACACCGTCTACTGTGGCACCGGCGAATGTTACGATAAGGCATATGTGAGTACCTGGCCCCGTAACCATAACCCCTATTGTCTCTTGCAAATAAAGACTTGGGCTAACATGAAGCTACTAGACAACTGCGGGACCTGGTCATATGTCCTAGAGAGCGTGGTGTACTAAACTATCCACACGAGGAGAGCATCATTGAACATGATATTTTGAATGATTCAGTCAGTTTCCGATCACTCGAGTGCCAGGTACATCGCCTCTGAACACATTGTAGATCCGACCACTTGTGGACTTAAACTTTATCCCTAACACCCTCGCTGCTTTACCTCTCAATTTCCACGACACATTAGTGGCTGCTGGCGGGCAAGATGCCGAACTACATCTCTCTTATCACACTGTCACACCCTCCAAGCAATTCCGCAGCAAGCTGGTGTGGCAAACTGAGCAACAGTTGACAGGATCTATCAACAACTCAGTTTTTCTCACTTCTCTGAGCCTCACCCGCTCAAATCAAAGTGCTGTAGAGCCGAGAGTGGGAATTAGCAATAATGATTGTACTGTGCGGCTTTACGAGGTGCCCATCCGTGTTCAAAGTCAGAAGCGAACGCCAAGGCCTATTGGGTCCCTTCGATTTGATGTGCCGGTTAATCATTGTATATCTATCCTCTCCATCTCATGTAGGGTTGGCTGATGGATGTCTTAGCTTCTATCTCTCCCGATGGACGGACACTTCTTTCCGTTGGAGATTCATCTAAGATTTATTTCCATCATATGCGCGGCGGAGACCCAGTCACGTTCGAGCAAGTTCACACCCTAGTGTTGCCGTCTGCTGATTCTTTGCCTGTCATGTATCCATCATCCCTCGCTGCTTCTTTCTCGACGGCATTTTCTTCTGATGGAATGAAATTCGCGGTTGCTTCTCAGGAAGGTGTAGTTGCTGTTTGGGATGTTCGTAGCACGAAGCCTATGAAAGTAATACAGACAGACAAGCATCGAGGCATACCTTCAGATGACGGTTACTTGTCTGACGACCCTACCGACTGGACTCTGGGACAGTCGAAAGCTCCAGGTTTTAGTGTACGCAATGTCAAGTTCGGCAGCGGTGGTGCTTCAGGAAAGGAAGTGATGACATTCACTCAGGTACGAATTGGTCAGTGCTCTTCACCTGAAAATTCATTTCACGATTTTTATCTAGCACACATCGCTGCTGCATGTCGTGGACGCTCGGACCTTTGAGACAGAGGAAATCCTAAAAGTGCCCTTTGTCCGTCGATCCGGGAGTCGTTCCGATCCTCCAGCACCCTCTTCACCACAAGTATCAGAACGGCGACGGCCTTTGTACCGACATATACTCTCGTCTTTCACCACTGTTCCTCGCTCTCCAGTGGCATACATAACAACATCTCCACCGTCACAACGCCGGCTCAGTGCTCCGATAGTGCGGCCTCAGACCATTGAAACATCAAATGACGCTCTCCGTATTTCCACACCTTCCTTCTCTCCCCCATCTTCTATCTCGGATTCTACATGGCGGACTTTACGTTTGAGTCACATTCGCAATGGCAATGATCATGAGGAATCTCCAGGTGTTCGGTCACAAGGGGATAGGTTTTTCGAATCTGAAGTTCATGCATTGTTGGATGATGGGAGAGATGAGGTTGATGACCCGAACACTGGCTCTTCTCACGGAGACTATGCTTACCGGCCGCCTCACTCAAGATCAACCAATCGATCTATAAGGCCTGAGGACGGCAATGAAGTAGATGAACTCGAGTTTGACTGTGTATCGACGCATACATCCCGCAGCACTTCTCCTATTTTATCTCAGTTGTTGGACTACCCTCCCTCTGGTCCTGCGCAAAGTCGTTCCTACTCAAAGAAAGTATTACCTACAGAGATTGGGTACAGAGATGACCTTGACATTGCAGGGACATGTTTTGATCCTACTAATGGGTATATCTATGTTGCCAGCCAGGAGAGTGTTGTGGAGTGGTCACTACATGATGCCGATAAACGTTGGTGGCTCGAATCAAGTTGGCGGTAGCAAGAACAACTAGGGGTCACAACCTCAAGTATTGCCATTCCTTCTGTCCTCTTGTGTAAGGCTTTGACCTCAGTGTGGTTTCTGACTCGTGAGAATTTTTGTGGGAATGCTAATCAAGACCTGGACTGCTTCCACACCCATTTGTTGCATAAAATGCTTTTTTCGCTTGTTCTATTTATGTATTGTGTCCCAGCTCTGTAACCTGATCAATGAGGTTTCCTTGCTGACGAGAGAGAGAGAGAAGGAGAAGGGGGGTGCCGATTTTCAAACCTCACTTTGTTGCCGAATGATGTGAGTGCTTCTCACATCGGCGCCTGCACTCTAATCCTCCCTGTTGACGATAGTTGATTCAGTCCCTCTACGTTTCTTTGTTTTTTTAAATTTTGCAAGATAATCTGTATTAGGACATTTTTTTTTTATGCATGGGCTTGTGTGTTGTAATGAGTGGTTATGCTAAACAGAAGTTTAAGTCATTCAAAAACCCTGCAATGATACCTGATAGTGATGGAAACTACACTCAAGATAGGTTAGGTTTCATATCAAATGTTCTGTTTTATTGTTCTAGTTACAGGTAAATAATGAATGTAGTAGAGTTCATTGCATGTTTGCAATGAGTTTTTCACCTGTATTGTGTTGCTTGTCCATGTCACAGTCCCCCTGTGACACACAGTCACAATGGTCTCGTGTGAGGACTTCGTCACCTTAGTCACACTGTTTACAGTGATTTTCTGTCCTTTGCACTGGTTTACCAAAGCCTTCAGTTATAAGCTAGTATTTTGTAGATACCATTCTAGCTTTGTTCTCCACCTAGTAGACTTCTCCAGAATATCTTTCTTGTCCTGT
>Ga0153938_1000441_pt1 | contig 16894 bp, 25 predicted proteins | sample TSNY022MetaG_FD_104740 | JGI IMG/M metagenome (GOLD analysis project Ga0153938, IMG submission 104740) | Attine ant fungus gardens microbial communities from New Jersey, USA - TSNJ022 MetaG | ecosystem: Host-associated > Fungi > Mycelium > Unclassified | place: USA:New Jersey: Brendan T. Byrne... | reverse complement strand
CCAGGGAGATAACTAGGACGGACAGGTTCTGAAAGCTCCCTAGAAATTACATTGTAACGAAGCGAGGGACGACTACGAGGAACAGAAGAATCCCGACGCTCATGTGGAGTGGACATTCGACACGGTTCTGGAGAAGTGGTTTCTGGATGAGGTGTAGATGCTTTTGCAGACTTGGGAGACCATGGGTGACGATACACTGGACGACCAGGTGAAGGAAAATCATCAGGTGCCACTGGAAGTTCTTTCGTGTGTTCGAATGGTGTCGGTGGCCGAGCGGCTGTAGACCTAGAAGACTTTTGACCAGAGGGCTTGGTAGATTTCTCAGGCCGAGAGCGAAACTTGCGTTCCCTATTACGAGGTAACGTTATGTTCTCATCGGGACCAACCGGTGTTGGGGGTACGTCTGGTCCTACGAGAACTGTCTGTTGGGTGGCATCTACCCAACGGGCTATCCGGGACTGTGTGGCAAGGTATTTCTCGTAGGCTTCTGGGGAATAGTCATATTCTGTCATGGTAGAAATAGATAGAAAACAGAAAAGAGTTTAGGGCGTTCATTGTGATCGGGGTTACCCGGTGGGAATTTTGAACTGGATCAGGATCGTAGAGGCGCACTGAGATCTGACGCCAGAAATAAAGACAACCGTTTTGGATCTCGCTGTCTTTCAGACATCTCCACCATGGACAATGCTGGCTGGCGTGCTCAAAGGCGTGCTGCAAAGGTTTTCTTCTCAGCGCTCAGACAAAGCTGTTACTGATCAAGTGGTCCAGGGATTTCAGTATTATGACCCAGCTGAACAAGTAGGGCCGATGGAGCCCTTCATTGGCGGTTTCGTCAATCCTCAGCTCTCTCTCGTTCCACCGCCAATCCCGCCGAAAGATGGCTTGTTTGTGCCCCCACAACCTACTGACGGGTTACTCGACGTAGGACCTTTCCATCATCACGGTCCCACGCATCACCCTCAATCTCCACCTCAATCCCAGCTTACAATTGCGACCGATCAGCTCTCACTGTGCACCGCTGTCGAACGGTCTCAGAAGTTTCAAGTTGCCCGAATGGATCCTCATCTACAGGCACGTTGTATACATGTTTCATGTTAGCCACGATATTGATCCGAAATATAGTTCATGTGTGGACCGTTACTCAAGTCGGTTTTTCTTGTGGAAAAAAAATGGCATTCTTTGACATTTTCCTAGATTTGATACAATCGACTCTCAACAAACCTGGCTTGGCGCGGCACTCATCGTCACCGCAGATTCTGGGTCCATCTATCAGCCTCCTCCCATGCTTTCATACCATTGGGACCCTGACAAAACGACGGCTACGACTCTATCTTCTGGCGAGCGGGGGTATCCTGCCTCAGATCGGTCATCCTCTAGCAGCCCTCAAAATGGAAACGGACAGCTTTCGTTCAATTTGGGACCTCACCCCGCAGATCCCCACTCTACTGGGCACCCTGGATCGCCTATAAGTGTATCTACCTCCACCAGTATGATGGCCAGCATGCCAGGTCCCAATTTCAGGAAAAAAGACGCATACGGTCAGGACATCTGGTTTTATACTGGTCCTGGAGCGTATGTCACCCTTATCTCAGTTCCTACATTTGTCAATTAACACGAGTTTCTCAGTACCTATACTTTTTGGCGGTTTATGATCCGAGTCCCGCTAAGTGATCACGAAATGGAAGTCACATACCGGATCAATAATGGACTAACGATGAATTTTTATGTACCCGGCCGACAACAGAACATGAGATGGGCTGCTCATTCTGTGCGTATATTGTGCATTCTTATCTCCATAGCTTACTTGTCTTAGTGTAATGGTTTTTCTGCCGGCGTCAATCCTGATAATTTCAGAGGTCCTGGATTTCAAACAGGATATGATCCGCTTTGGGTTGATCTTCTGAGCCATCATGCCCGATTGCCATTCCATGCTCTCGTCGGGGGTGGCGATCAGCTATATTGTGATCAATTAACTCGCGAACCAGAAATGCAGGACTGGGTGTCAAAAATGAGACCTGAAGAAAGGAAGCAGTATCCGCTGTCAGAGGAGATTAGGGTTTGTATCGACAGGTTCTTGTTCAATCATTACTGTCAGTCTTTCAGGCGAGGTGCCTTTGCCCGAGCCAACAGCTCCATGTGTGTCCTCTAATCCCTTGATGTCGAAAATGCTCATTCATGTTACTAGCCCAATGGTGAACATGCTTGGTATGTAACTTTATATATTGTGTCTTCTTATAATAATGTTCCGGTCTATCGCCGAATTTCTAGATGACCACGGTGTGTTGCCATGAATGCCTCTCTCCTGGTCCTGCTTAACTGATTCGTATCTTTTTCACCAGACCTTGTATGCTACATATGCCATTTAATCATATATCTGATTCATTGGTTGCTCCAAGATTGATGGTTTTGGCAGCTGTGAGATAAATCAACGATCCTGATTCATCTCACTCAATCTCACTGTAGATCCTGATGATATGCAGCAAGCACCAGTATTCCAACAGTAGGTGTGCTGTATATACATGAGAGAGCAACATTTTGACAATACCTGTAGTATAGGCGCGCGTGGTTATTTCTTTTTCCTACTGTTCCAGTGTTTCTTAAATCGTGAGTTTGGTTCATTCATACATCCTTACGCTATCACTTAGGATATCAGCTGATGTCGACGGATTGAGCGATGCACCTGGAAAGCATGTTTATCAGTCACTTATACTCGGCGAAGTGGGTCCATATATCAAAGTACCTTCACATTCGTTTTTGGTCAATATGGGACCGCAGACAGCGTTGTTGATGTTGGATTGCAGGTGAAAAAATTTCAGCAATAAGTGCCGGTACTTATTACTCTCACAGGGCTGAGCGGCGTAAAGACCAAGTATGTAGCCCGTTCGAATATGAGAAGGTATTTCAGCGGATAGGTACCTTACCGTCAACGATGGAGCATCTCATTGTCCTGCTTGGTATTCCTATTGCCTATCCTCGCATGGTTTTCCTAGAGTCCGCTCTTGAATCCAAGCTCAATCCGTTGGTTGCTCTCGGGCGAAATGGGAGCTTCGGTCTATCCGGATTTGTCAACAAGTTTAATGCTGATGCTGAACTATTGGATGACTTGAATGACCATTGGACGGCTCGGGCACACAAGGTATTCGGACTTGTCGATTGTGCTCACTTGCGTGCTGACATTTGGCAAATCTATGAGCATGAGCGTAATTGGCTTATTAAGCAAATGCAAAGATTAGCCTTGGCTCAGCGAGTGCGAATATCGTTCTTGTCTGGAGATGTTCATTGCGCTGCTGTTGGTGTGCTGAAGACGCATCGAACTAAAAAAGAGGCCGAGATACCTATTGGTCTAGACCATAGGTACATGCTCAACATTGTGACAAGTTTGTGCTTCTTTGTTCGATGTTCGCGTCTCCTGTTGATGCTATTTACTTTCGCTTCAGGTGCCATTGTTAACACACCTCCGTAAGCTCTACCAATTGCTCAATAAGTCATGCTGAGCATCGAAAAACTGTCAGGCCTGGTGGTGTATTAGCCATGGTCAATTCGCTTGCCACCAAGACACACAAGACTCTTCATCACGCATAAACTGACGAAACTATGGTGCGCTTTTCCCTCAGAAACGAGTACATTTAACCTAGTGATGTTCTACTCTCATAGATGCCGCTTTTTGAGTCAGATACTGATAACTCCTCACGCAAGCAGAAATACATCATGGGAAAAAGGAACTGGTGTGCCGTTGACTGGGATTGTAACGACGGCAAATTGCATTTCACATTGCAAATTGAAAAAGACAAGGGCAGTGGAGTGACCTTGGCGTGAGTTTTTTCTTTGAAGAGTAAAATCATTATTTATTATCGGATAATTAGTTATCCTACATATTCGCCGCCTCCTGGTTGGGCTCGTGGGCCCCATTAAAAACTTGGCACCTCATCCAAAAAGTTTTCTCTGTATTTAATATTTAATTTGTTGAAATTCCACATGGTTCAGATAGTGTATTCGTCATTTCTATCTGACTGTCGAGAACGAGGAAAGAAGGGGAGGGGGGAAACTCGCTGCAGATGCACAGCGAGCCTCATCTCCCTTGCTGGTATTTGTCTCTATCTACCATCTTGAACTGAAACATTTGGTAGCTGAGAGATGAAACATAACCTATTTTAAATGTAGCGTTCGATATTCCAACATGGTTCCCATGCCATCTCTTCCTGCCCACACCCTTAGGATTTGTGAGAGGAGGGTACAAGAGCATAGCGCAGTACACAATTGCACCGGCAAACTCACCTAGGTAAGCCTTGAGTGATATATTGTGAGTTAAAGGCAAAGCGAAGTCACTTCCATTATTTTATTGTAAAGATGAGTTATATACAAAACAGAGAGTAGTGATAGTAGTGCAATAGTAATGATGAGAACAGCGAAAAATGATCTCAGAATCTATAGATAGCGTCCTAAAATAAACGCGTTGGATTTGAAGCCATGCTAGGTGGGTTGTCTCGTATCTTTAGCACCCAATTATCTGTCAGGCAGGAACAAAGAATGATAGAGTATTTAGACATAAGAATGTCACTGTCTTTCGATCAGTCTGACCCAGATACTTGGACTAAAGACTGTCCGAAATCGACGACTCTGGTAAAGTGCAAGGCATGGAAGGATCCATTGACAGATTCGCGATGTTATTGGGAGTTCTTGTTGTCTTAGGTGCGATCGTGAATGGATCGGTTCTGCCTCGAGCTAGCGATCCCTGTGCGGCCATAGGCGGACAGAAGTGGGTTGCTCCTGGAGCTGTTAGAGATTGTTACAGTGCGGTCAAGGTCAATGAGACTCTAAAAAATAATGTTAGTCATTTTCATCAGTTTCCTCCTGCTTTCAGTGACACTTTAGTTGGTAGATTCTCGACGTTGTCGGCAGAACGTTGAATTTCCATGCTTCTGTGAACTATCAAATTCAAGCACCTCCACCATTTAACAACGACGTCCACGAGGACCTTTTTAAGGATTTGGATAGGATTAGAGCGACAGATTACGCTAGTGATTATGACCTGCACGTTGATCTTTCCCGAACTCTCAAGAGTCTAAACGATGGGCACTGCGTCTGGGTCAACAGTTGCTATGTGAGTGCCAACTCAACCACTTTTCGGAGATTTGCTCATTCGTCATCTTAAACTATAGGACAGTATGTCTACCACTCTATCTGACTTTGAAATTGACTCGAAAATAAATCAGGTTTTTTCATCAATTATCTTCCTACGCCCTTGGTTCTGCTGTCCGACTCTTGTGGAAAACAAGCAGTTCACATTGCACCTGAAGCATTCGCAGTCGCCTCGGCCGAATTTCCTGATCAGATTGATTTCTGGCAAGATGCTCTACCAGGAGATTTGAAAGGCCAGCTTGAGTCTGTGTGTGATCTTTTTTTTTGTTTGACCAGTCCCCGTTTGACCTTGCCACAAGCTCTCCGGTGCAAAAGTTCTAACTATCAATGGAAAAAGTCCCAACGTCGCGATTGATGCCAATGCTCTCATTACTGGCACCTTCCAGGGGATCGGTACCCGCCAAAACTCGTATGTTACGCGGTGGATGATCTCTTTGGTAAACTGAAGAATACTCTAGGTTTTTTGCCAGCTACTTGGCCTCGGGATCTACGTGGACTTACATTTTGGGGAACTTCGCTCAGCAGGCACTGCCGCTCAGTGATCAGGTTACTCTCGAGGTTCAACTAGTCGGAAGCTCTCACACGGATACAATCACTGTAAAATCCAATTTGATTATAGCAAAACACATAACTCATCATATGGAAAGCTGCCATACAGGTCTCGAATCTCCGGGTCTGGGAACTTCACCGATGTTACAACCTTCTTTGATAGCCACTGCCTCGCTCAACTGGGCACAAATGGAGTTGATCTCAATGCTCCGAATTCCCAGGAAGTCCCACCTCAAGAAAAACCAGTGGCTCGATTCCAACAGAAACCGGCCTTCTCTTCCCCAGATACGTCTAAGGGACGAATCAATGTCATGCTCGATACTTCACCTTTAAGTGATGTCGTCCTTCCTCCACACTTAACACCTATGTCTCCAGTCAATGGAAGTAGAAATGTTGCACAGTTTTTCCTGTTGGATGACAATAAGACAGGAGTTTTGGCATTGGGTAGTTTCGATGATCCAGATTATGACTCATTCCTGGATAGTTTACTGACCGGCTTGATTACCCTGAAGTCTTTGGGTGCAAACCAACTCGTGGTGGATTTGGTACGTTTTTCCCTGTGCCTTTGGAGTTAAAATGATGAATTACGGGTCGTTCCAGTCGAACAACGGAGGTGGTTTTGTCTGCGCCGCTTATGTGAGTATTCTTTTCCTATTCGATCCCTCTCTGAGATTGACAGAAACATGATAGTACTTGCACCGTATCGTGTGTCTTGTTGATTTCTCCAGCCACCAAGCTGTTCACAGTGGAGTTAGATTATAGGGTCAAAGGCTACCACTGTTCCCCAGGCTGGTTTCAACACCACAGTTCGTGATGGAACCCTCGCTCGAGAGATCGTGCAACAGCTTGTCGACCACCCAGATCTCGACCCCGACCTTCAATTACTCTACAACCCCCAACAATGGAGAGATGAGAACAACACGTTCTTCCCTGCAGATGATAACTGGTTGCTTCCGCCGGTCCAAAAGGAGATCAATGGTCATCCGGATGCTTTCAGTCAGCAGTAAGTCTCCACCATGTTTGGGCCGACCCGAGTGCTCAATGTCCTTGTAGGCTAGGCGAGGAATGTCAACCTGAATACTTTACCTCACCTACTCCGAATGAGGCATTGTTCGACCCTAAGAAGGTTGTCATCATCAGCAATGGAAGGTGTGCGAGCTCGTGTGCGTTATTTAGTGTGTGTATATCATATTTTCTTGCCCGCGCGAATTTCTGGATGAGTACATTCAGGTAACGATGGCAAAGGAGGAAGGCGTCAAGACTGTTGTATATGGAGGCAGGAAAGGCGTACAGCAACATTACTGCGGTACGGTTGGCGGCCAATCCACAGACTTCTCAACCATCGACACAGAGATCAAGGTAAGACCCATGAGTCCAAAGTACAGGTTTGAAAAATTTGTTCATGTCTACCCTGTCAAGACGACACAGCTCAAGAACGATCCCCTCGCACCATTTGACCTGTGAATATATATTTTTTCAATTTTTTTCTGTTGGCTGACTGGCCGGCAGCCTCGTTAGTGGTGTACAAGGAATTACATGGAGACTTGCTTTTGGCATCGATGATCCCACACAGCCTGAAGGTTGACTGTCTACCGGAACATAATCTGAGTTTATCACTAACGGTTCTCTTTTAGAGTGGCAAGATCGTCCAGCCGACATCAACTTACCACTAACCACAGAAATGTAAATTGATGATTTCCATGACATGTGGTCGACATTAACTTCCTGTTACAGAGTTAATAACCCAGTCGCAATCTGGAAAGCAGTCGTCAAGAGAGTTTTTTCATAAATTATATATGATACCGCGAGATATGAAATCTAAGTGCATCTCATATCTATTTGTTATAATTCCTGATGTAGCTAGGACTTTGTTCCACTGTGGAAGTGAAATCACACTAAATATCACACAGTCTTAGTTATTACCCACTGTTGCATTTGGATACCGGAGTCCACCGGTAGTTCTCTTTCCGAAAAGGGTCATCATCACGCAATATTTTTTATCTATACAATGTAGAAGCACCTCTCCATCTTCCACCTACTACTGCAAACTATGGGGTATACTCTCTGTGTCCTTGGTGTGCTCTTAAGGTTCCCCGAATCTCAGCAATGTCGATTCTAAAACACCGTGTGTTAGGGTGTGGTACCATGGGCATCGCCATCATCTCTGGCATGATTGAATCCCTTGATACTGCCAAACGGTCCCTCTCCAATGGTGCTCCAAAATGGGAGGTACACACGCCGGGTACTCTTACACCTTCCGGCACACCAGATCCTTCGATGCCCTCACGCTTCCTCGCCTGTGTGAAACGTGAGTCAACTGCACAAAGGCTTGTCAACGTGTTTGCGACGAATGGGAGCGATAAAGTCGAAGTTTATGCCTCGAAAAACGTTCAAGCTGTCACCCACTCTGATGTTGTACTTCTCTGGTAATGTAGTTCCCATCCAGGTGCTTGATGAAGAGACATTAAATCAAAAACAATCCTCTCTTCTTCTTTACTACAGTTGCAAACCTCAGCTGGCACAAACTATTCTAAGCGAGGAGGGAATGACCGAAGCACTGGAAGGAAAACTTCTCATCAGTATCCTCGCGGGTGTTACCATCCGCCAACTCACAAGCTGGGTTTTGCCCTCAACTCGAGTCGTTCGAGCTATGCCTAATACCCCATGTAAAGTATGTCATCTTAACCTCTTTCTCACATATGCAAAAAAAAAGTCCACACCCTCCTGATCATTCTCACTTTTTTTCATTTTTCATTCATCCCATAGATTCGTGAAGGCATGACCGTCATATCAAATCTCCCACCCTCTCCACACCACGAGACCGACAACAACATCATCCTCAACATATTTTCGTCCATCGGTCGATGTCGTTTTCTGGATGAAAAACACTTTGATGCATGTACGGCTTTGGCGGGTTCTGGTCCGGCGTTTGTATGCACCTTTTTGGAAGCGATGGCGGATGGTGGCGTGATGATGGGGCTGCCCAGAATGGAGGCTTTGGAACTTGCTGCTCAAAGTGAGTAACAATGCCCTAATAGAAAAATTCTTTTTTGGTGATGTGTGTATGTATAGCGTTCCAAGGTGCGGCTCGAATGGTATTGCAGGGAAACATCCACCCAGCACAAATTAAAGATGCAGTCAGCAGTACGTTCTTCTCTTTCATCTCATATCAAATCCAAAAAAAAATAATTCATCTTGCAATATGAAGCCCCGGGAGGATCTACCATTGCTGGAATTTTAGCCCTAGAAGACGGTCGCGTTCGATCGACGATCGCGCGTAGTATCCAAGTCGCTACAGAGCGCGCTAGTCAACTAGGCCAACCCACAACAAAAGAAAAATCAAATTGAAGGTGACATCTCAATCTGTATGGAGATATATATTCATCTGTTAAGACCATTGTACACTGGAGAGAGAGAAAAAAACTTGTCACCCTCAGACTTGCCATCCCCTTCTTTTATCCAACGAAGGAAGTTAAGCAGAGTACAGGGGACTCGAAAGTCAATTGTCACTTTAGCTCCCGTAAAATGAGAACGTCCGTAGTTGTTGTCAACGTCGTTCAGAGTGTTGAGGAGCATAGGTTGGGCATGGACAAACGAGAATAAAAGAGGAAATCTTCTTTTTTCTTTTCTAAAACACAAGATATATAAGCCGTCATCGACAATGCATCAAAAGTAGGTCCTACCTAAAAAATCATTCTGGCTCCCTACTCTTAAAATACAGACAAGCAGGTGATAACAACAAAACAATACCGTCCCAAGTATCTTGAGAAAGTACCATCACATGAATTTCACGGAAATCACAATCAGAGGCACAATTCTCATCCATTGTCAAATCTACAAAGAAACAGCCACTTGAGCCATCAACAAGAACACAAAAAAATCGGTACTCACACACACACGTACATAATCTCTTCACAATCTAAAGGAAAAAAAATGTAATTCAACTCTGCAGGGTTCAAACCTCTTCCTACTCGGCGCAGTCAACTGCAACACCAAGCAAAAGTTCAAATCGCGAGTCAAAACAGAGATCAATCAATCACTTTCATCTTGCTCATATGAAATGAGCATCCATCTGTGGGCAATTTTCGGAAAAAGAAAAGCAGATAGATGCCAAAGTGAAAAGAGCGAATATCAATATCATCAGAGGGGGGCCACGCAGGAACATCAAGAGAGAGAGAGAGAATGGGATTGCAGATAGATAGAATACATGCGAAAAGGGAGAGGAGAAGGACCTGGTGATCCATCAACATCAGCTCAGAGTTCAATACGAACAAAAACGAAGGGACACACCAGTCAAAAAAACATCACCGATCTACAAAAAGAAACGAGTCCACCCATCAGACATGATCAACGGGTAAGATAACAGAACTTACAAAACTCGTGTGTCTCATCCGTCCTCTTGACCGTTTGCTGTCATCGTGGGGGAAAAAGGTAAGGAAGGAAGTAAGGAAAACACGTCAGCTCAAACGTGATGGAAAGCTGGCGCCAATCACAGCCAAACAAGACACATAACACATACCTTCCAAGCTTCCTCAAAATCAACCGGAAGAATGACATATCTATTTTTTCGAACCGCTAATAAAATCATGTCATCTATCAAAATCCTCAAATAAATAAAGGTTCCGTTCGCTTACCCTGAAGACCAGCCGCTTGAGCTATCGATGCAATTTCCGCTGACGAGAGACGATCTGGCCTTGAGACATCTTTTGAAAAGAAAAATCAAAAAATACAATCAACGAGAGGCTTGAAACAAAAACACACAGTCTTCGAGATCAACGTCAGGACCAAGGTTCATCTTGCTAGTCACAGTTTGGAAAATCAATCGCTTCTCTCGTCTAGCCGGTAGTGGAAACTCAATCTTTCGATCAAGTCGACCAGGTCGGAGTAGAGCAGGATCAAGGGTATCCGCACGATTCGTCGCCATAATAACCTTGCGTTTATTTGATCAAAGAGAACGAAACGCGAAAGAAAAAAACAACCAACTTTGACATTACTCCCCTGATCAAACCCATCCATCTGGTTCAACAACTCCAAAAGAATACGCTGAACTTCACGATCAGCACCTGTCTGCGCATCAAACCGCTTCGTCGCAATAGCGTCAATTTCATCAATGAAAATAATCGCAGGCGCATTCTCTCGCGCCAGTCTGAACACATCTCGAACCATACGAGGCCCTTCACCTAGATACTTTTGTACGAATTCACTGCCGACGACGCGGATGAACGATGCGGTCGTATGGTGTGCGACGGCTTTGACTAGCATCGTTTTTCCCGTGCCTTTTTCGAGAAAAAAAAACACACAAGTTCACTCGCCAAGCATCATAAGAAAAATGAAGAGTCATACCAGGTGGACCATACAGCAAAACACCTCTCGGCGGATCAATCCCAATCTTCTTATACAAATCAAAATGAGTCAACGGCAACTCCACCGCCTCCCTAATCTCCTGCTTCTGCAAATCCATACCCCCCACATCCGAATACGACACATCCGGCTTCTCCTCCTGCCCCAACATCGCGATCGACGAATCCGCTTCCGGCGGCAAAATATCCACCAACGCATTCGAATGACGATGCAACGCCACCGACGAGGACGGTTTCAACAACTCCCGATCCAGCGTCGACAATATCCGCACAACGTAGTTCGACCCCGTCGTCGATCCCACAATCCCCGTGTGTTGGTCGATCGGCTCGAGGAACTGCCCAATGACGAGCGGTACGGATTGGATCCGCTTTACCTCTTCTTGTGCGCGGATGAGCTCGCGTTTGAGGTTGGCTTGTTCGTCTTTAATGTAGGATTCTTGAATGTCCAGCATGTCGAGGTGACGGGCGAGTTTTTGGTATTTGATGTAGTAGTCTTCTTCTTCTTGGAGTTGTTGGTAGAGAGCGGTTTTCTCGCTCACGACCGACTCGAATGTCGGTTCCTGTACAGTGTTGTCAATAAAAAATAGACACCACAGCGAGAAAAACGTGCATTGCGCTGTATCTCGATGCCAACCTGGTCCATGGTGAGGAGACAAGAGTAAATTATTTTGTACGCAATGACGCGTCAGATCGTGGGAAAAGGTATACTAAATGAATTTCCAGCGCACAGCACAGCTAGCACCATGGCTCACACTATAGCGCCTCTCGACCAGCCCTCCAACTACAAAGACTCTCAAGCACGTCTCGACCGAGGAAGACAGGCCGAACTATTGTCCAAGTCAACCACTCTCTACGTATGTCCTCATTTTTCTAATCAAACAGGAACTAACAGCGAACAGATTGGTAATTTGAGCTTTTATACTACTGAAGAACAGATCTATGAATTATTCTCAAAATGCGCCAACTCGGAGGACGGAGGAGGTATCAAGCGAGTCATCATGGGCCTCGACAGGAACTCTCGGTGCGTCCGCCCTTTCGTAACAAGCAATTTATGGATATGATACAGGACACCGTGTGGATTTTGTTTCGTGGAGTATTATACCCACGCCGAAGCACTGGCATGCATGAGATTCGTCAGTGGAACAAAACTCGACGAACGTATCATCCGCTGCGACCTCGATCTGGGCTACAAAGAAGGCCGACAATTCGGTCGTGGAAAAAGCGGGGGGCAGGTTCGTGACGAACATCGACAAGATTACGACCCTGGTCGCGGCGGCTGGGGTGCTCAAGCTCAACGACTCGAAATCGAGAGACGAAGAGAAGTCGAAGAGCGGTATGCAGATGTTCAAGATGGACCTGGGGCTGTCGCCGGCGGGGGTGACGACTGGAAAGACCAGGGCGGTTCTCACTATGAAAATACGCGGAAGCGTGGTCGTTCGCCTGACGACGAGGACGAGAGCGCACGACTGGTGAGGGTCGTTCTCTGATAATCTAGATGCATTGCTCAGCGTATGCCACAGGCACAGCGGGTACGATTGGAGGACGACATAGACAACGAGCGTATGTAGTTATATATACTAAAGAATGATTTTTGCTGTGACGAGGTACTTTTCCCACAAAAAGGTAAAGTACGACGCGTGCAATTTCCTGACGAACCGGTGGGCCTCGGTGACTGAAGTGAGCGTGACCAAGTACTTGGCCGATAAAGAAAAAGATTTTGGAGGTCTAGACGACGTCAAGCACAGAGACGTCTTGTGAATCAGGAAAAAAAACTCACAGAGGAAGTCGGACAATCTGCGGATCCCCCTTGTCCGAGCGTGCAATCTGGAAATTGGCAAGTAGGTCTTCCAACCATGATTCAGACGAGCTGCGTGAAGACAGTCCTCCGAAGACGACGGTCCTTCCATCGTTCGTAACCCCAGCACTAGGCCCACACCCAACCAAGACACCCCTGCGCGCAGCCTCAGACCGGCCGCGTTGACCTCTGGTTCTCAGTAGGATGCGGGGCTGTGTCTGAGGGTGATACGGGGACGCGCGCACTGGGATGGCAGAGATGGTGAGATCCTTGAGTGCTTGGAGGTTGTCTCGCATGTAGTCGGGAGAGCTGAGGGTGAGGATAGCACGCTCTGCAGGTTTGAAATACTCGTAGTCTACGGCGACTAGAACAAAAAATGAGAACAACAAAAACGCAAACAAGCAGACTGACTGTCAACGACGCCTTTTGCGCCAGCCTTGTTGATCCCTTTCAGGATATCGCGGGGAGTAGCTGTTCTCGGGACATTTGTCAAAAGAATCTGGCCCGATTTCTTCAACACTGTTATTTGTCAGTTTTAACCAGGGAGGAACAGCCAACGACATGCCTCTATCCAGCATAAGATGAATGTCACGCTGTTGTGACGGGCGACATGTCCTCTCGCGGAGAGTATCGCAGGGACGAAAAAGAGCGGGGGCGCGGAGAACGAACAAGAGAGCGCCATTCTCGCAGTGAAAGACACAGAGACGAGCCGAGGCGAAGAAGATCCAGTCGCTCGCACAGTCCCCGGGATCGTCGAGGACCAGACCGACGAGACTACCGCAGAGACCGAGACCGAGACCGAGACCGAGACAGGGACAGAGACAGCGAGCGGCACCGCGAAAGGGAGCAAGGAGGACGAAAACGAGAGGAAAAAAAAGAGGAAAAGCCGGCAGCACCGACAGACGAGCCAGAAGAGGGCGAGGAGATGGAGACCGCCAACGAGGACACTCAAGCCATGATGTCTGCGATGGGCATGGCTGCCTTTGCCTCTACCAAGGTCACCCTCTGCACCATTTCTCTCATCCATTTCCAATTTTTTTTCAAGGGAAAACATGTCACCGGCAACCAAGAGGGCGCCGCCAACGTCAAAAAGTCTCGCACCTGGCGACAGTACATGAACAGGTCCGTCTCTTTTGTTTTATCTTGCAATCACTCATGTGTTTCCAGACGTGGAGGCTTCAACAGACCACTCGACAAAATCAGATAGAAAAACATTAATAGTACCATGTACACCTCTTCTCAGAATCCGTGAATCTTTATAGACGACCTCTCTATCCCATGTTCAACCAAAAAATTGGACACATTCGTACGCTGGTCTCCCTGCAGCTGGATCACCGTCCCCATCGCTTCATCCTTTATAATCGTCCCATTGCATGCAAAGTCCTGCCAAACACGTCAGTCTCTCCATTCTCAGGAAACCAAATCCCTACCTTCTTGAACGCCTGGAGCAACTTCTTGTGGTTGTATTCTTCAAACCCTGCAATCAGCAATCCTCATCACCACCCCAAGATACACACATACCCTTCTGCAAACCCTGTAGCGTCGTCAGTGTCTTGCGTCCATTGCGTTGTTGAATGCGGATATGAAGGTGATGAGACTGCGATCCGACGTCCTGACTATTAGCAAGAGGATCACCCTCGTTTGCAAAAGGATCTCCACACAACACATCAGCCATCCTATCGCTCAAACAAGCACACCCAAGTACCTGTCGATGCAAAGCTCATGCGAAGAAGGAACTCTTGAGTGCGGGGAAAGAGGGAGGAAGAGAGAGCAAGCCTCCACCTAATAAGTCCTGTCATCATTACGTAACTGCACTGCTTGTCTCGGCTTCCGCTCTTTTTCAGGCCGATCGACCATGCTGCCTGGCAAAACACCTCCTACTTTCCGCTATTTTCCGCCCAACAGAGGTACAAACCCAGCTTTCACACTTACTTCAAATGCTCATTCTTTCTCCCCAGCGAAACAGCTGAAAAAGGCATGGATCGAGACAGCCAAGATCAAGAGCAGATGGAAGGCCCATAAACGGGGAGAGGCTGTTCTGTCATCGCATTCTGGACTTGAGGGCGATACTGCTATGGCCGATCAAAGTGACTCTGAAATCACACACGAAAACAAGTCCCGTCCATCACACGAAAAAAAAACAAAAACAACGCATCCCGAGGGCAACGCCAACGTCACAAACAAAGAAAAACAACAGTCGCTGCGTGATCTTTTCCGAAAAGCTTATTCAAAGGAATCTCTGCATACGTACAAGTCAGATCCCTTAAAGAAGGGACGACGACAACAACAAGGAGCAGGGCGAGGTGGCAATGCCGCTTCCAGGGGGCAGCCTAATATGAAACTCAGGATGAATGCCATGCTGGAAAAGATCAAACAAGATTATTCTTGAAAGTCGTAGATAACCTCTGTCATTAGATATCCTCACTTGGAAGTTGTAGACAGTCATTGATCACTCCTACTCAGACTGATTATTCTCCTTATTCTCATCCACTATCATCGTATCCGACGCTGGTCCCATCAACCCAGACCTGACAAACCTCTGTTCTAAACTCCCACCAAATAGCGGACGAGCTGTACCAGGCCCAATCGTTGGAGCAGCGGCAGACTGCTGCAGAGTCGACGACGACGACGACGGAGAGGTAGGACTAGACACGGAGACCGTGGCGCCATGATGAGCTGCGGATGCACGATACTCTCTGTTCAATCCAGTAACAGCACTAATCGCCTGAAGATGATCACTCAAATGTCCAGGCCTAGGATCATCCATCTCATCGACCAAACCCAGCGCCCTAGTCTCCAACGGTTGTATATGAGCATCACCCATCGATCCCACCGTCGCCAAAGCCAACGGCGAGGGCGGGGGGCTAACCGACTGCGAGCGTCGAGCATCTTTATGTAGGAAAGGTAGAGGCGAGAACAGCGGCGTTGCAGGTGCCGATTGACGTGCTGGTCCGAGCAGAGTCGCGCCTCGCCCGAAAGCGTCTTTTTCTTGTTGTTCTGTGAGCGGTGGGAACGCATCGTGGGTAGAGGTGACGAGCGTCGATCGTTCGACAGCACGCAGGTATTTCCCGACGCAGTTGTAATGAGCCTTGGGGTTGACGCAGAGCTCGCAAAGGCGTTGGACAGAGAACGGAGTGCTGAGAGGAGGAGGAGGAGGTTCAATCATGGATATGAGACTCCAGAAGAAAAGAACATACGAATCGAAACTGTCCAATTGTTCAAAGATGTATTTTTTGGCGTCGTGCGCTTCCTCGGGTTGCATGAAACTGGCAGGTTTTTCGTTGAGATGAACACGGAGTGCTTTGTGAGGGGGGAACGGGGCGAATCGAAGGCCTCCATTTTGCGTTGCGACCGGGTTGAAATAAGGAGGTCGATGAGTCGGTCTCGTCGTCCCCAAGAAGAACTTGATGTTCTAAAAAGAGACAAGAAGAACATTCAGTTCACCGGGGGGCGACCTTGATAAGAAGATTTTTGTTATGAAACGGACTTCGTTAATTTTATGCTTCACGGCATCGCGTATGACAGACCATTCATCTCTATATATCCGCGTGAAAAAGATTGATGTGATGGTTGTAAGGGAAGAGCAAACTCGACTGTGTCGCTCGAGGCTATTTTCTCGAGGAGAACCTGATGTTCTGTTTTGTGGTGAGATTTAGTCTAACTGATTCTGGATGCGGGTTACAAGTGATTTTTCTAAATTTTATTCACCTGATTTCCATTTGAATGTGTTGGAAGTCATGAGGGAATGGGTGGGAAACAAATCTCTCTCTCTCTCTCAAGTGATCTATATTACTAGTTGGGCGCGTAACTAATGCCTGGATATACGCAGCTCGACGATCACACTCTCCACGCTCCCCGCCAACATCTTCCTACCCCTCCTACCCCTCCTCCCCTTCCCTCGTCTTCTTCATCCTCACGAACGATGCGTTTCTCCGTCAGGCCCACAAACTCTTTTCCGAGGATGCCAGTTATGTCTTCGGCTAGACGGAAGCGGCTCATATGGTCTTATGCCCCCGACTGGTGAGTGTTTTTTTTTCTGTCTTCTTGTCGT
>Ga0153938_1000438_pt1 | contig 16935 bp, 19 predicted proteins | sample TSNY022MetaG_FD_104740 | JGI IMG/M metagenome (GOLD analysis project Ga0153938, IMG submission 104740) | Attine ant fungus gardens microbial communities from New Jersey, USA - TSNJ022 MetaG | ecosystem: Host-associated > Fungi > Mycelium > Unclassified | place: USA:New Jersey: Brendan T. Byrne... | reverse complement strand
GATGATCCTGGCGCAACATCTGCAGCTCAGTGCCAACCAGTGGCTTTCCCTCCGTTGCAGTTTCTTCCAGATGATAGTAGCAGAGCAACTCAGAGTAGCATGTAGAGCCTGAATCATGGTTTAGTTCCTGGTACACCGACAGGCCGAGTCCAGCCATTCGAGTAGATCCCCTCGTCCACAATTGTCCATCGTCGCATCATTTTTCTTGGCCCAGATTGAGCAATCCTTTCTGTAGCAAGTCCTGATTTACACTGGCTAGCACGAGGTAATATTTGAGCCCAGATCTCCAATTTCCAAAAGATGTTTCAAACTTCAGGGTGTAAAGATGTTAGAAGATGACCCTGTTGATCAAGGCTATACGGTGATATCTGAGAGGGTATTTCTCATGACCAGATTGTCTGCGTCAAGTTATTGGGGTCATATCAACGAATGCCAACTCAACCCCTGTTTAAGGTAATAGTCCTCCTCTTTCAATGTTAGATATCAGCTCAAAACCTTGAACCAGAATCTCTCACAGGAAGCACTATTATGGGGACAGTTATCACATCTGAATATCCTCCCATTTTATGGGATTCACCTCAATGAACCGATGGCTCGGGCTGGTTTCGCCATGGATGAGGCATGAAACATTCTCAATTGCTTGAAACAAATTCTTCGACATTTTGGTATAAAATCTATAGATGGGCACAGGGTACAGAAGAGAACACATGTAAACAAAGTCTAGACAGAAAAATGACCACCTGGTCACATCAAGATGCTAGGCTGACTAAAAGATCGAACAAAGTAGCACTGCACGAAGGGGAACGGATAAATGGTAGGTTGAAATCGAAGGACAGGTGATCCAGCAGGTGAACTCGTGACAAGGCAGGTGAATTATCGATTGAGGCATATGATGAATTGGAAGAAACGTAATTAGAGCATGTCAGTTATTCTAGGTGGATGGGCACACAGCAACAGCAAACTAAAGGCGTGAGGATATCGATACAGCTATCGAACGTCACTGGCATAACAATGTGAAATGATAATCGGACAAGGCCAAAAGTCCCTTGTATAAGCAGAACCGGGAGACGACCCTATAGAGGATTGAACGATCGATCATGCACCGGAACATGTTTCAACTGCGCATCATCGTCAGTCATTTGAGTATCCTCTCCATCTTTTCGAGTGCTGCATCGACACCCTTGATCAACCTTGTGACATGACGAGGAAACAACTGTTTTTCATTTTCCCGGGCAGTCTCACGCGTGAAAGCTTGGCGACCAAATGCTTGCTCTAGAACAATAGGAAGGCCGAGAGCAATTCGGGTTATTTGGATTGTTATTTTCGTGCGCCCGAGAATATCGAAATACGATAATACCTTGAAGGCATGTTGTACTTCGAGTAATCGTGTCAGCTCAGCATGAAGTGCGTTTATGCATGCTCGACATGCTGAAGTCGAGGTCAACTGATGAATACTTTGTGAGCAAAGATTCCACGTACTCAACGCTCGTTCACGAATTGCCTCAAGAGTAACCAAAACGGAGTTTATGCCATCCTCTTCAAGTCGTATTGAAGGATTGATCTCATTCAGAGCTTCTAGGTCCCGTAAAAGATCAGTCAAACGCTCGTAGATGGTCTGAATTATACGGACTCAATAATGTCCGGATAATCTCCAGATCACCATCCAAGAAATCATTGAAAACACTCAAAATGACTCCCTTGAATGTCTCCTCAGCATGGCTGGATGGATGTATTGCAAACACATCATATTCGGAGTCTGTCGAGCGTGTATCATATACGCGTTTATGCGAAGGTTTGCTCAGAACTTCATAGGCGACAGCAACCTTCTGAAAAGCTTGCGTGGCATCAGGATTGTCAGGAAATTTACTGGTGATAATTTTAAGGAAAGCACGAAACCACTTGGGAGGAAGCATACTCTGGGTGACATGCTCGACTCCGTGCGAGATACGCCCTTCGCAGAGTTATTTTGTCAAGGCTGGAATGCTTAGGTACCCCGAGTATCTCATAGAGACAATTAGTGGAGAGAACTATTTTCAGCGTTTCCAGGCGCTCAGTCTCTGCCGAGATATCCAGTTGTGCTTGGGACTGGCCTGAAGTTGTAGATGAGAAGTTTTGGGGAGCTGAGGGCTCTGCAACCCATGTCAAGTATTTGCGTTCGTAGTTTTCTATGTCCTTGTCTTCATCCTCGTCGATGGGTAAGTGAAAGTACGTGCTCGCTACTCATAAGTAGATGTGGCAATTCATGTTGTGGAATGGTTGACACACCTGTGTTGAAGGCATAGGAAAACATTGATAGCACTTCAGGCGAAGGAAAGACCAAACACGATTAAGAGGGAACTAAGGTGTTGAATAAAAGATGAGATGATTAACAGGGCACTCACTTATCACATGTCAAGTTCTGAACATGATTTGCCAGGATCCATCATTCTCACAGGCCCAATTTGATGCTGATAAATGTGATCAAACAGCTATTAGAGAATACTGGCTCCGATATTGTCTGCAAAGTTCCGTGCTACCCTCGCAATCTCTCCTGGTTCCCCCATCATTGTGAGTCTGGTTATTTCCTGATCTTTCAGGTACTTATGGGCATTCTCAGGTCTGACCGCGCTGAGCTCGGAACGGCCGAATGCCCAGTTGAGAATATGGACCGAGGAAGTAGGAGAATCCTTATCAATCAACCGAAGGAATCCCTTCAACCTCCATGTGTTTTCTTTAGACAATAACTGGAGTGCTTTGATCAAAACTTCTCGTTCTAGACCCTTGGCTGCATGCGAGTGGTCATGAGAAGAATGTTTTCCAAAATCGGAGCACTCATATCTCTCCAGTGCCCCTCCCCTGTAGAGAGTTGCAGTTTCCACTTCGTTGTGATGTGCTCTATCTGTACAAGAGATAGGCTTGAGAAACAACTTGGTTTGGTGACCAAATATAAGATCTGGGTCAACACCATTTCTACCTTGGCATTTGATTTTCGGTGTAGCATCATTCAACGTATTCAGATGGTCGATGACTTCGTCGAGTTGCCTTTCCGAAACATGTTCCCATTTATTCTGACCTTGATATCATTCACGACTCTTCAGGGAGGGTAATTTAAAGCTCACGATGAGGATGATATCGGTATACGAAGCCTGCATTCGTGCAGTTGGAGATTGATCCTCGTACCCCGCGAAATTCTCAGCGTCAATCACGGTGATTATGGCATCAAGCTTGAGGTCACCGTCTGTCATTTTTTCAATTTCTCTGATCTGAAATGCTAAGGTTGCAGGAAATGCCGATCCACTGTCTCCCAGGGAAAGCCTGGTTAATAACGTTTTTAATAGGGCTAGGGAAATTACGAACGAGCATTCGATGAGTATACGGTCAGGACGGAATTTGTCTACTCAATCAACTTTAGTGGCTCGGAAAGCGGACTCGGCACGGTGAACCCACCTCTGATCTCAAGAAGAGCCGTTTGCATTTGGCCGACAAGAACACAACACCTGTAACCGTATTTCATGGACCTGCTCTTGAGTTGATAGCTCGACCATACTCACATACAACCATTCAAGATCTCGCTAACCCCAGATAAGCTTGATTCGTTTGCAAGCTTACTGTCTACTGTTGTGGCATCAGAAACGTAATCTCCGAAACCAAGGCCAACTTCAATGCACCTTCAATGTCACCATATTCGTTTTTCAATAAGACTGCCTTGTAGCCAGGTGGTAGTTTAGGCAGAAGAGAAAGAATGACTGAAGTTTTCCCTGCTCCGAGAAAGCCTGTGAAAACAGTGATGGGTATAGAATTGTCGCTAGCCATAGTAAGGCAATAAGTAGTATCTGCCGTGGACACGCTCGGGATCACGTGTATTACTTTTTTTTGGATTCAACGTATATTACATCGTGATTAATCTGGGCGCGTTCGCAGCGACCACCATGAGCAACTCTTTCCCTATTACGCTCAGGGCTGCATCGATTGCTAAGGCCCATACTGTTCTCGCGTGTGCTGCATTTCTATCTGCGTTGTTCATTGGATGTCTTCTGCATTATGAGAAGATCGTCAAGAATGGCGTAGCCGGATATCCACAGGAATGGTTTCCTTCGGTGTCCGCGACGTGAGTTGAATAACCAATGAATTGATATTGTCTTGATATTTTCTGCAGAATCGGCGATTGGTATCCTGAACGCAGTGTTTTTCAGATACTGATCGCGTTAACGTCTGGACCTCGGTTCGCTCTCGTTTACTTACAATATCAATACCAGTCGCAAGGGTCCAGAACTTTTTTCTGGCCCAGAATACTCTTCTTGATAGGCCTCATCCGGACTTTTTCCTGTGGCGGCTGGGTGTACATCACGTCTACTGATGATCATGATGCCCACGATATGTTTATGATCTTGTACATGGTTTTCAATCTTCCGTGGATGATTGGTGGTGTATTATTCTCTCGGAAGAGAGTTATTTAGAGACGCAGGTCCGGCATCTGTGATTTCTAGAAAGAAACTGGCTAAAATTCTGATCATAGAGCCTGGGTTGCAGCTGCGTCAGTGGCTTCCTCAATCTCCTTTCCTTCAAACTGACATCGTCTCAGCTTCTTCATGTCTATCGTACCACTTGTCTATTTTTATATCCAACACAAGGTCAACCGTATACCTGGAGGTCAGTCTGGCTTGAATTGAACTGGATTGATGGATCAGATTGGGCAACTGATGATATAGCTTATACTCAATATGCTTTCTTCGAATGGGGTCTTATATTCTTTGATGTGTTGTATGATTCCATAGCCGAACGAGACTTTGCTGAGGCAGATCTTAAGGTATGCCTATCATTCGGTCTCTACTCTAAAAAGGCCCTCATTAATGATCCAGATAATCATTGGGCCATCAAGTGAAATGACAACACAAATGTACCAGAGTCTCCATCGTCTTGCATGAAATGCTTGGCTGATTGCAATTGACTTATCTCAAAATCAGAAAATGTGACATCTTGTCCAATGAAGAGGTTGCAGCTCAAGAGACAAATGTTGAGATTAATGTCGACGAACAAACCAAGAGTCAGAGCAATCTTGGGTTTTCAATCGAAAGAAAGCATCCTACACGGTTGACACTGCCTGCAGCTAATCTGAGATCTCAGCTATCTTTTGTATCTGATGTGTATCTCTGTATGTTCAATCATCTTCTAATTGGGGCATTATTTGATATTCCTCCTTAGCATTCGTCTTTTTGACCTTGTTTACTGCCCTCATTCCGACACTCTTCTATTTTTCCATCTGGGAGCTAGGGATTGCAGGACAAGAATTTGCCCTTTTGGCTGTTCTTTCCCCTTTCCTTCTTGGATTCTCGTCTTTTAACGATTTCTCTCAGAGTAAAAGGGGTCAGATCATTCTTCAGAGCTCATCACTAGTCGGGCTAGCAGCCTATGCCTTCGATAAACCTTTACATAGGCTACTTGCTGTAACGCCGGCTGTAGCACTTGGAACGCTTGCTGCAACGGTTAAATGGATTGGAGATAAGCCATGCTACCAGGCATTTGGTAAGATAATTAATCTAATGTATGAAATAAGACTTCTCACTCAATAAGTGTTTGGATTGGGTTGGGTCGTGACATCATTTGTGAGAATCGTGAACCACACGAACAATCCCCGTGAGTGAATTGTGCTCCTCATGTGTGGCAAGGGTTTATTGTCACTTGGCAGTGTGGCCGTTCATCAATGGCAAATCAGGAGGGTTCAATAAAACCGGCATATCATTAGCCATTTTGGCCATATTCGAGCTGTCCACGCGAAACTCTACAGCTTTCAGACTTGCTGCATTGCCCGTAATGCCAAATCATCGTTCCTGGTTGTCTCCTGCACTGGCACTCGGAAGCCTCATTTTCACTATTCATAACCTGCTCGCTGATTCGAGTACTTTGATTGCCTGGTCCTGGACTGGATATGAAGGTGGTCTTCCTCGAGGACCTGTGCCTCATCTTCATTGTGGATTAACCATCATCGTCCAATGTCTTGGCCTCGCTCTGGGCCTTTACGCTTGTACGGAATCTTATCAAATTACTGCACCTGAATCGGAGCCTTCTCAGATAAGGATTAAAACCAGCAGATTCATTGGCCAAAGTGTTTATATCCGCGTGCTCATTACTCATCCAAGTTTTTATGCCTTCGGTGCTACTTCTGCTTATGTTCTCTACATGTATGAAAACTGGACTGGGTATGCTGGTGGTCTAGGAGTTGGATTCTTTATGATGTGCATCACTCCTTTCGTATTCGAGAAAGTAGCTGCTATGAGAATTTACGCAGGACGTATGCTAGGCACAGCATTCGTCGTTTATTGTTTATTGATTCTCGCTAGTATCTTCACTGTGGCATACGCTTTTATTACGGGAGGTATTTACTTCCGGGAAAGGACTAACTGGTAAGCTTATCAACCTTGCAATGGTTAAATTGTTTGTCAACCTCTTCTGCTTCTGCAGGGTGCTCTTTGCTCAAGTAGTGCTCTTCCTCCCATTCTTTTCGAATGCTACCAATGACAAGCTCTTAGCTCCCATCTCCCGTACTAAGGCATCATACGTATATATTTTTCTTGTATTGATGTCTGTCTTTTCTGGTCTTGTCACGCTATTCCGGTTTCCACTTTCCGGTTCGCAGCCCTACAAACCAGGACCAAGGATAATTCAAGCTGGTATATGGACAGTCCATTTCGGTTTTGATAACGAAGGTCATGATAGTCAACGAGGAATCAGGAATTTAATCCGGGACATGCAATTGGACATTGTAGGCCTCCTTGAGACGGATTTACATGTACGCCGACGTATGCTTTGTTTTCGATCAACCCTGACTGATGGTTCCTGGATCCTATCCTTGAAGAGAACTTCTTTTGGTCACCGTGATTTGTGAGTGCTTCCTCGGGTACAGTTTGACCATGAGTAGTTACCTAACTTGGTCTCAGGACAAGGGTGGCCGTTGAAGATTTGGGTTATGTTTGTATCAAAATTCTCAATGATCTCACCCGGCTCATGGGCTTTCAACAGAATGTGGATATTGGACCTGGCCCCAATCGACACACATGGGGATGCGCCCTTCTATCGAAAGTAAGTCATGATAATCTGATTGCATTTGCTTGTAACTCTTGTCGGCGAACCAGTTTCCCATAATCCGATCTACTCATCACCTACTTCCCTCGCCGCATGGTGAGCTTGCGCCAGCGATTGAAGCTGTTCTAGACATCTATGGTACCCAAGTCACCGTGGTTGTTGCTCATAATGGCCAAGGTACATTCTTTTTCACTGTTATACTGTGACTGAATTGTGTGACCTTTTTAAGAGGAGGATCCCTTAGATCGTGAATTGCAGAGTACTGAATTGGCCAGGATCATGGCTGCATCCTATCCAAAACCCGTTATCTTCTTGGGCTATGTGGTCACAAAACCTCTGGCCATGCGTCGTAAGTCTGGCCCTCGCTGTGCATTTTTTGGAATTACCTAATTCGCCCAAAGCAAATCCCTACGAAATTATGGTGACGGATGGGCGTGTCCACGATATTGATCAAGATGATCTAGACAGGTGGTATGTCCCGAGTGTCAAACGCCTCAATCCTAACATAGTGCATGACTTCGTGCAACTGTTGATCTGATTTGTATCCCAGGTGCGAATATATATTTTATCGAGGACTATATCGGACCTCCTATGCGCGAATATCGCGGGGCATCATCACAGACACAGAGATGCAAATTGGTCAATTTGTCTTGCCACGTCATGGAACTCCAATCGTAGATGAATCAGTTTCTGCAAGATACTCTCGAGCTTTTAAGGAACAAATGCCTATTGAATATGTACGTGAATCACTCCTATTGATTTTCCTCGCAAATCTGCTTAATCGAAATGAAGTGGTTCCCTATGGCGTACTATGGAGGTCCCGGCCATGGCGGTGTGAACGGCCACTACTATCATGTCTTTGGCACAGTAAGGAACCTCCCAGTTCCGCCTCACGACTCAACTCAATCCTGCGTAGCCCCTATACTATCTTCTACCATTGAATGCGACGGTTTGAAGTCTTGTATTTTGTCCTTGTCCACGTGTAATTACACTGATGTAAATGTTGAAGATAACACTTGTAGTCAAATCTTGGGTGTGTGACCAATCTGGTTGAAATTTCTATGAGACATTTGAAGAGCAGGGATGGACGAGTGGAATCATGTTCGTGCTCAAAACCGTGAAGATCTGTTTGACGCGGTCAAAAAAGTCGGAGATGCTGATGCGGAAATATACTATAGTCATGGAGGATCCTGTGATACTATTCACTGAGATAATTTTTGAATACTTTGGATAGCATATCCTTTGTCAAGTCACATATTTTCTATCATTCACTGCCTGTGCTTGATAAATGAATCCCGAAATCTTTCATTTTATTTCCATCAGACACTGCATAGCGGAAGTCTTTGATCCCTTATACTTGATCTGAGCTTTCCGCCCCCCTTTTGCACCAGAAAACTATATGATTCTCCGCAATTCCTCTCTGTGCACTCGCATGAAAGTGAATCTTCCGGTTGTCGTCTAAACGCAGCGCTAAAATAATTACGTGATTGGTTGCAAACACTTGGTAAAGGATTCTGTGACACTGCATGTGTTATGTACCAAATCAACATTCAATCTGGCACATGCTCATGCTCGTAACACAGCACAAGCTGATGTTGGACACCCTGCTCCATTTCTTGGCGTTCGTCCAGTGACATCGATTTGCACATCATTTTTGATGAATGGAACCTCTCATCGAAAACGATAGTTCAGTGTTACTGATTAGACAAAAGACGACTGTTGGCCTTAGCACCGCTAAGGCGGTCGATCTTGTCTAGTGCCGTACTTCATCTCGTACCAGGCGATAGCTTGTATACGCTCGCCCTTCAACAAGCACCAAGCCAACCTCAAAGGGTTGTAATGTCGGGCCAAGACCCGAGACAATTCTACTAGAACACAATTTCAAGGCCAGAAGGTGACACTATTGTGCACTATACATACCATATTGAAAAAATAGGAGTGAAAGAGGAACAACCTGGCTCTATCAATTTGGATTAGTACTTAAATATCATCATCTACAAACAAGATTGATTTACCTCGACTACGAGACTGGACTGGCTACTCGAATCTTGCTTCATAAGTCTGAGCCGGAAGTAAATACCACCTATTCGGAATGGATCAGCATTGGAGCTGCCCATCGAGCATCACACCAACCCGGCAGCCTCCGAGCATCTTTGACACTCAACATGAGGGCAAAAAGAGGAAAGTGATTGACGAGAGTAAGTAGGAACTCCATACTTGCAAGCAGCAAAAGGATGATGAAACGAACCTTTGCAGGGCATGAGCAATCTATAAGCAGTCAGAGGCAGGAACCTACAGTAGCGAACAACGCATAGTATACCAGGACAGTTGGAAACAGAAAAGCCAGTAGCGTGAATAAGATTGTTCCGAATAACAGTTGATCCATGTCGTATTCCCAACTATCAATCCGATTTCTCAACACATTGTAACGCTTTCCTGGGTAGTAATCAAGGTATAGTATGATGACAGATATGATCAGCACACATACCTCGGAAGAGGTTGAACAATGACCCAGCTATCTTCAATATTTGATGATAGATGAGGCCAGTGAAGAAATAGCATACATATATATGGATGGTGAAAATAGCAATCAAATCGATGGTGGCCGAGAGGGCAAGAGTCATGCCACCAAACTTGCCCATGCAACCGAGAACATAGATAATAGTCACAGCGTAAGGAGTGATCTGGTCTAGACCCTTTTCCCAGAATCGTATCAACCCAACGAACATATGGCAATAGAACCAACTCAATTCGGTGTTAAGCTTTAGGCCAGCCGGCCAGGAGTCAAGCCATCGCACAGTATAGATGATGTCGTGCACCAAATACTTACGTATCATAACGCTGCCAAATTGCCCAAGGGTTAGAGCATTTTCAGTCAGGAATGAGCCAATTGCCATCCCCATCGTCACATCGTTCAGTATCAACCAGACGGTATTGAAAAACTGAGTATATCGGGCAGCGTAATTTGTGATATCTGACTCGCCACGGTTACGAAGATGGGGTATCTCGGCGACAAGATACACGACTTGTTCTGCACGGACCTCAATTTGCTGGATTACAGCACAGAGATCTCTGAAAGAAGATGTAGGAATGGCTGGTATCTTGGATATAGACTTAATGAGATGGGAGAAGGCGTTCATGGGCTGGGAAAGTAACGTTGCAACCGTACTCATGGAGAACAATACAGCCGCAGTTGCAGGTAGCATGCGAGCGGATGGGTCGGTGATAGCTGTTTTCAGCAGAGTGGATGCGTTGAATTGGTTCAGGGAAACCTGACCAATAGCAACTGAAGAATTCGACCTAGGTAGCCGAGTGAAATCTTGAGACGATAATTGTGCATATGCTTGTGAGGACTTGTCGCCCGAGAATAGGGTAGGAACAAATGTCGAGCAGTCAAATGCATAGAACCTCAAAGAACTTAATGGATGTTGATGATAGAATATTAGGATGGGCTGTATTTTCCTGGGCCATCAATTCAGTGTCGGAAAAGCCGTCTGTGCAGTACTTACAATGCGGCGATCTTTATAGTATTGCTTTGTGCATCAAATTCACAGAAACCGAGGACTTCAGGATTTCCCCCGCATGATTCCTGCAAAGCACGCCAGGCAGGTACAGTGCAGGCCGCATTCAAGGCGGACACTGCTTCCTCTTCCTGCAAGACCATAAAACAACACAGCAGAGAAAGACAAAGAAAACCCACAGAGTCCTTTTCCAGAACACCAACTATACACAGTTGAGGTATTTTCCAGCCATAACAGAACCCAGACCGCTGTAAACCGAAAGGCCAGTATACCGTCGGTGTGACGGTCGAGGAGACCATTAACTACACGTGACATCCAGCCGCCTCCCCCTGCATAGTATTAAAACAATTCAGAGCTAAGGAATTGATTTCCAGAGCTGCTGAATCGATTTTTAATTCTTCACACAGTTTGTGCGGAATTAGTGCCTCTTGACAAAGCAACATCTAGTGGTCAAGATGAGGTTCGAACGTCCAACCCAATCACACCTGTCATTGTGTGACTTTCTGCATTCAGGTCTCATGCTCCAACAATCGCCTCCTGAAAAATTACCTTATCACTACTTTGTTATGTTCAGACTCGAAGTTAAAACTTCCCACAAAACGATGCTAATCGAATTACAGGTTTTGTAACCTAATTCTCTCACTGGGATGCATGATGGCATCGCAATTGATGACTTGTCGAAAACTGGGTTCCTACAGATCGTGACCTAAATACTACTTGCAAACTCAACTTGATAGATCATTTTTTCTGCTGTCAATGTTCTGCTTCACTTGGCATATACAATTTATTGAGCCTGGCCAAATTCATATTATCCCAGCATAAGTGTATGCCTCTCCCCCGGAAGTTCGGATTGAAAGATTGCATTTCTACATCAGCTTTCAAGCCACCCACTTTCTCTTCTGGCATATAGTGAGTAATATTCGTGTTGCTATGCCTTGAGCTGCTGACATGATACCTATTGTCATCCTGTCCTCAACGACGAAAAGAGCTCATTTCGTCTATCAAGATAGTGAATGCAGCAAGCTTCATCTTTTATTTAACAGATATTCTTCTCAGTTAAATTTCTGGGATATTCCTGTCTTCTTAAATGAGTAAGTTTTTATTATTCGCTCAGCGCGAGCTTCCGTTTTGCTCATCGGCCTCGATATTTCCATCGGTCCATCTAAACGTTGTGCGTCCATTTGCAATGACTATCATCAATACTTGACTGGGTCGACTTAGGTAGTGGGTAGAGATGGGCCTTTACAAACCAGAATTTGGTTAGTATATTCTAATTGCATTTCGTCTAGGACATACGCTCTATAGGCTACTAGCCTCAAATCAATGTTTTCCCTTTCGGTCATTATTGAACACAATGAACGGCACATTTTATCGGGCTGTTTATTGTCTCTATCACAAGAGGTTAAGCTCCTTGTCACACTATCATCGTGCCAGTCAATCTTTCTCGAACTGCATTCCATTCACTTCCGCTCTGATCTTAATTTATATGCACACATTGCCGAAGCCTTGATCGGAATGCCCCTTGACTATCTCCTTGCTAACTGTATATAAATTAATCTCTCGCTAGAAAGAAGATGAGTCTTTCTCCTGTTGTTCATACCCATCTGCTGCCCTAATTTCAATGAAAAATCTATTTTTTCGGTCGTCGTCTTATCTTTCGTCTATAGACCCCATCAAGATACTGATCCTTCCCAATCGATCCGGTTTAAATAAGGCCGTCAGCATTTTTTTCAATGAGAAATCACGCAATAATCTTCTGTTAACTGATGTTGTCTAAACACTTTTTCCTGATTGAATACAAGTACAGTGATGTTTTCGATCAACAATATCAAATGGAGATCAATATCAGACGCTTTACACAGCCGTGTGGAACGCCAAGGTTTTTTTTTACGGGCACTTCGTTGTTCCTGTGGATCATGAAGTTGATGACTTGTTTGCAGCAATATTTTTGAGACAGTCTGGCAGTCAAGTCAATCTGTCAACTCTAAACATACGAACTAAGTCTGTGAGAGTATCTGACAATATATGTCTCACACTAAGACTGGTCAATGGTCAAAAGCCTTCTTTGAGGCTAGCAATCTTTTGTTGCCATAGATAAACAAGACATCCTGGACACACCTCAGAAATCAGCGCGTCTATGTGCTCAGGGAATCTGGTTGCAATGGCTGGGAAATTGATATGCTGACTGCATGCCGTGGTATGCCACAAGTTAAGGCACATTCTCCATCTCGGTAAGCCTGGCTATTATCTCATAAGACTCTGTGCCTGAGAGATTAATGAGATCTACAGGCTTCAATGGTCCACGGACAGCGGTATTTCCATATCCGAAAAAAGTTGTGATAAGAGCTTTCAGACCACCAATGCCTCCGATTTGAGAGACGGCCCAATCAGCCTGACTGAACTTCTCCTGTAACTCCATTGCTTCCGTAATCTCTCCCTCCTGAAAAAGCCGGTAAAGTTTTACGTGTAATCTCGGAAAGAGGTTAACCAGAGCTGCAATGACACCTGCACCCCCTCCAAGAAGGCCAAAGAGATATGTATCACTTCGACCCGGATAAACGGCGAATTTATTGGAAAAACGTGTGCGTGCAGTCAGGCGATGGAGTTTTCCTATGTTTCCACAAGAAAGCTTAGTTCCGACGATATTGGGATGAACGGCAAGTTCTCCAATGGTATCAGAATCAAGATCTATACCAGCTGTGACTGTTGGGAAATTGTAGATCATGGTCGGGATCGGAGATTCATTGGCAACCTGGAGAGCGTTCAAAGCTTATCTCGTCGGATGATAAGAATATAGGCATACCTGTGTGTGGAATCGAATAATGTTTTCTCGAGTCATCGCCTTTGGCCACACCGAGGGAGTGAGCACCAGGGCATGAGAGGCTCCAGCCTGCTGTGCGTCCTTACATAGTTCAATGGTCTCCCGGGTCGATGGAGTGCCAGTACCTGCAATAACAAGCACTTTCTCATAGCCGTTGATATTCAGGGTCCTCCGTATCTCATCAATCATCAGCTTCCTCTCCTCGCGCGATCTGTGCGATCTGGCATGAATGGCCTACTGGTTGATGAAACAGGTTATCTTACAAGTGTTGAGCTTCTCCATTGGAACCTTGCACCAATATTCCAGTAACCCCGCCCTATATGATATGTTAATCAACAAACAAAACTTGGAGGGCACTTGGCCGACCTGAGCTAGGCGGAGGACATGTTTCTGGATAGAAAAAATATCCAAGTCATCGTGCTCATCAAAAAAAAGAACGGCTGGGACATAGACTCCACTAGGAGGAGGCGCAGACATGATATCAAGAGAAAGCACTTAAGGCTGATCAACCCTGTCATTAAGGGATAATAATAGTTGTACTTCAGAATATATATATAGCTTTCCCACAATCCACGTGGGTCGAGTTTATTCCCAACGTTCATGTCTCCGTCATGATTCCATCCCTCAAGAAGCGAGCTGCTTGCGTCTTTGTAAATCCTAAAATCATTACATATGGCTTGAAGAATACGCAGATGCTTTCCAGGCGTCTTTTGGAGGCTACAAGGTTGGGACACCGACAGTACACTTCCAACACCTTCCTCACTTCTAATTCGCTGCGGAGACGGTATACAACCAACTCGCCTGCATCCTTACGAGTGATCAAAGCTAGACAAATTTCATATGCATCAATACCTCGCTTTGTGCTGCGTGCTTTCAGGGTACCGATAGCGGGCGCGACCGTCGGCGCAGGTGGACTAGGCTATGCAAACTATAAGTTTGAAGGTGTGCCTATCATCTTGTTTTCTCGCTGTGGCATTCAACAGCTTGCAGAGGTTAGGAAATCTACAAATGAATGGATGAGCATGGCTCAAGCAACTACTCAAAGCTTCTTTGGATTTGCATCGGATGGGCTTTCGTCTGTCAAGACCGCCGTATCAGAATTGCAACTCCCCGATATCAATGCTTCACAATTGATCAAAGATCTATTCTCTGGCAAACAAGAGGAAAACAAGAAGCAGAGCCAAGACAACGAACAGAGCAGCCGGGAGGGGCGTTTTCCCAAAGAAGAGGCAGCTACGGCAGCACTTGTAGGAGGAGCAGCTATGTCATCCCCTTCTGAGTCAAAACAAGACATAGGGGAGGAAGCGCGACAGAACGGACTGATGCATCTGACCAAAAAGTTGATTGAAATCAGGAGTATGCTATTGAGCATTGATCAGAGTGACGCTCTGAAATTACCTAGTATCGTGGTTATCGGTAGTCAGAGCTCAGGGAAGAGCTCAGTGCTGGAAGCTATCGTGGGACATGAATTTCTACCAAAGTATGGATCAAATTACGAACCAAAAATTCGACTAACAACTGTACAGAGGAAACAACATGGTTACCCGTCGTCCTATTGAACTTACTCTGGTTCACACCCCAGCCAAAAATGGGCAGCATCCGGTCGAATATGGAGAGTTTCCTGCACTTGGTACGGGAAAAATTACCAACTTCGCTGACATTCAGCATACTCTCATTGACCTCAACCTCGCTGTCCCCGCTTCTGAATGTGTTTCCAACGATCCCATTGACCTTCGAATATATTCACCCAACGTCCCTGATCTGTCCCTTATCGACCTTCCTGGTTATGTCCAGATCTCGTCGCTGGACCAGCCAGAGACACTGAAAGAAAAAATAACAGGGCTTTGTGAAAAATATATTCGGGAGCCAAATATAATTCTTGCTGTATGTGCCGCAGATGTCGATCTGGCCAATTCTCCTGCCCTAAGGGCAAGTCGCAAAGTTGACCCTCTGGGCTTAAGAACCATTGGCGTCGTCACTAAAATGGATCTCATTCCTCCTGAGCAAGGCGCCTCAATACTTGATGGTAATCGATACCCTCTAAGTCTCGGCTACGTTGGTGTTGTTACTAAGAAGATCCATCGCAATTCTTCGACAGTAATGGTTGCCAGAGGAGAGGATCATGACTACTTCAAACAACATAGAAACGTGTTTGGTTCATCACAGCTCAGGGTCGGTACTGACACCCTTCGCCGTCGGCTTATGGAAGTCCTCGAATCATCTATGGCATCCTCACTACACAGTATCTCGAACGCTGTCCAGCTCGAGTTCGAAGAAGCAACATACCAATTCAAGGTTCAATACAATGACCGACGTATCACAGCAGAGTCCTACGTTGCAGAGACGATGGATATGCTGAAGCACCGAATTAAGGAATTTACTCAGCAATTTCGTCGGCCCACTATTCGTGCCAAGCTCAAAGAAATGTTGGATGACAAAGTCATGGATGTATTGGAGCAATTGTATTGGTTAGACAAGAAAACAGCGGAAATGAGTCAATTGGGGTCGAATCCGAAACTAAAACCTGAAGATATTGATCCGTATTGGAAACACAAACTCGAAGCGGCGTCGAGTCTTCTCACAAAATCGGGTGTGGGTAGAGATTCTACGTTACTTGTTGCCGATGGATTGCGGGCGCTCATTGATTCCATCGCCCTTAGCGAACCCTTCAACTCCCATCCACGGGCTGCTGAAAGGTTGATCGAATTTTCTCACAACATCCTTCGCGACCGGATTGGAGTCACATCCGACCAAGTTGAGAATTGCATCAAACCGTACAAATATGAAGTAGAGGTTGAAAAGGAGGAGTGGGAACAGGGTAGACAACAAGCAATTCAATTGTTTGAGAAGGAGGTGGAGGCGTGCCAGTCGAAATTGAAGGTGATCACGAAGAAGGTTGGAGGGGGTCGGAAGTTGAATACCCTGATAGGATATGCGAAGAAGCTGGAGAACGACCAGAAGGCTACAGAGTCTACTTCTTCAAAGATGGGTGGGACTGGAGCCGAGATCAATGAACTCACTTCCGAATCGTATCGCTATCCTCCTGCGCAAATTGTTGATGGCAAGTATTGGAATGACTTGACCGAACGCATCCTTTGATTGACTTCTGTTTCAGCTCGTTATGCATTAATGTACAACGAACGACTCAGTGTCCTGAAACTACGGCTGGCTGCTCTGAAATCCTTTCGATGTCGTGCGGGCCCTCAAAGCGAGGTTTTCTGCCCAGAAACGTTCCTCAACGTCATTGCCGACAAGCTTGCGTATACGTCTGCTATGTTTATCAATATTGAGCTATTAGATCAGTTTTTCTACCAGGTGAGTTCATTTATCAGTTTGCAACCTCGGTGGTTTGTCTAATCACGTTTCATAGTTTCCGCGTGAGATTGACTCACGACTATTGTATGACCTAGATAGGAAGGAAATCATAGCCTTCGCTAGGGAGAATCCGGTAGTGCGTCGGCATCTTGATCTCCAGGAGCGCAAGGACAAGCTAGAGGAAGCGATGAAACAGCTAAATAGTCTTTCTACTCTGCG
>Ga0153938_1000436_pt1 | contig 16994 bp, 21 predicted proteins | sample TSNY022MetaG_FD_104740 | JGI IMG/M metagenome (GOLD analysis project Ga0153938, IMG submission 104740) | Attine ant fungus gardens microbial communities from New Jersey, USA - TSNJ022 MetaG | ecosystem: Host-associated > Fungi > Mycelium > Unclassified | place: USA:New Jersey: Brendan T. Byrne... | reverse complement strand
CTTGGCCTTCTCAGCCAACCACTCCTTGGCCTTCTCAGCCAACCACTCCTTGGCCTGAGCGAGTTGGGCGTCCTCTTCTGCACGGGCACGAGCTATGTCAGCCTTCTTCTCTCTCCACTCCTCTATCATCCTTGCACGCTCCTCGTCTTCGGATTCAGCGCCTGTCGAACTCCTGCCGGTTGGGGACATGTTGGTGGTTGGTAAATTGCAAAGCTTTGTGTTGAACAGGTTTGTCAAATTTTACGTGACTAGTGTCCTACTCAATGTTCTACTCAATAGCCACTGAATAGCTACCCAATTATTTGTTTATTTATCTCCTCAGTTATGTGATTCATAAGAAGCCAGGCACATTGCTATTGAGTGGGACATTAGTTACAAAAGAAGTCCTTACAGCTCAGCTAGGCTTGGGTGGTAAAGTGAAGGTATAAGATGCTGAAGTACCCATAGACCTATACCCAGCACAGACTGTAAGCTCAACGGTATATAAAAACACGGAACACTCTAGAAAAATTTAAAGAGTGTAGTGCACGTACAGTGCTATAAGTTTGAGTCCCAGACGCGATATCACATTGTCACACTCGATCATGTTGACTACTATTGTAAAAACAAAAAAAATGTATTCACCTCTTTCACCCTGAAGACGCCTTTTACTATGACGAGAGCTGTGATTAGATTCTCACAGTCGTGGAATATCTGGGAAGACTGCATTCATCATTACACTAGGATGTAGCAAGAACATCTTAATATGATATGTAGCTGTCCAACCAAAAAAGGAGAAATTAAGGAAGACGAGACCACGACATGGGGAAACTCATGCTTGGCATCTCGGCACAAACCAATCTGAGAAAATTTGAAGTCACCAATCTTCTCAAACTACTTACTGGAAGTCACCACTCTTCCTTCGCATCATGATTAAGAACCACCTCAATTGTGCACTCTTCTGTAAACATTGACTCTTCACATGCTTGACATTAGTTATGCAGAAATTAGGAGCGTTTCTCTATTTTAGTGTTTGCCTATTTTAATTCAAAAGACAAATACACTTGTAAATATCGTAATAAAATAATGTGCCGGTCTTGTTGTTCTTACGCCTTGCCGATAGATGACCGAAAAATGACTGGCATTTTGGGCGGTACAAGAGCTTAGGCTTGCTCGCCGGTGCCTATCATAGAATCATTGACCTAGTTTTCGTCTGTGTGGGTGTGATGCCTGATGAACAGATCAGGCATCCCATTTGGGAAAGCAACTTATCGATAAAAATTGATAGGTAGTTTGTTGTTCCCACACTTCCTTGCCTTCAATGAGCTTACTGGAAACTCATCAAGCGGAAAACATAGTCATTACTGGTGAGCTACGGATAATCAATCCGAGCATCATTTCTGACGACAAACAGGAGCATCAGGAACACTTGGCTCGGCAATCCACAAAGCATTCGAAGCGGCAGGCTATCTGGTACTTGGTCTTGCCAATTCAAGAACACGAGAGGGACTTCGGAAACTTGACCTAATAGACCAGGCTGCCGTCGAAGACACTCTGCGGGAGGTAAAACCCAAATGTTAGTTCTGCACAAATCCTTTCCCATTCCTGACTATCTCGGGTTCGTCTGATAAGATGTTATCCATTGTGCGGCGGAGCGTCGCCCTGATGTAGCGGAGAAAGTGCGTTCATGATCTTCTCAGACAAGTTTTTTCTTTCTCATGTATATCTCACCATCAGGATCCTCATGGGGTCCAACAAGTAGGGAACAAACTCTTTCCTCGTGACACCATCTGATGTACCCAGCTGAACGTGAAAGTACCCGGTCACCTCGCATCTCTCTCTCACGACCTCGGGTTCACGCTCATTTACATATCCACTGGTGAGACATTTCTCGATCTCGACCAATTTGTGCCGACTTGTCTTCAGATTATGTCTTTGACGGTACCTCCCCTCCATATGAAACCGACTCGCAGACAAACCCACTCCAACTGTATGGTAAATCGAAACGGGACGGTGAATCAGCCGTTTCTTCAGTTTCTGGGGCCAAAACTACCATTCTCAGGGTTCCAGTATTGTCAGTTTCGTCCACCCTGAACTCAATCCGAAATAATAACATGCATTTAGATATGGTCCCACTCAGAAAAACTCTGATTCAGCCGTGAATATCCTCCTTGACGTCGTCGGGGATCAATCAGGGAAGCAATACAAAATGGATCACTATGCGACACGGTATCCCACCAATGTTGAGGACATAGCTGGATTTCTCGTCCGGGCCATAGGTACTGTTACAAATACAAAAATGGGTTTGAATCACTCCTTCACTGTTGATGCATGCTCTCCAGGTCATAGGAAGCAGCTCCTTCCGATTTTGCATTATAGCGGAGACGAGCCCTTTACGAAGTATGAGATGTGCCTTGTATTTGCCAAGATTCTAGGACTGCCCCATGACCACATTATCCCGGACATCAATCCGCCCACTGGGGCTGATGCCACGGCTCGCCCGAGGGATTGTCGTCTCTCTACAAGGAAAACTGAGGATCTTGAAATTCCAGGGGGGCTGGGACTTTCCCTTTTCATCCAGTGGTGGTCCAGCCACCTGGAGAAGGATAAACTACGGCGCGATTAATGGGCTTATTGTTGTCATCGTGGTATGCGACCCCGAAGGCTCGAAACTAGTCGCTGTGATTTACGTTGTTTCAAATTTGGTGAAGACTTTTCACGACCATTACAACGCTAAATTCCAACTGTATTGCCGCTGTCCAGGACATTGATTGAGTAAACTTTGTCCTATGTAGGAGAGCTCTCAGTCAAGTGAGACTTCAGGACAATCTCAAGTTTTCGATTGCCGAAGGCCAAAGCGACACAAATAAGGCAAATTACTTTAAAAAAGTTAATGAACGTGCAGTACATCGTAATTAACCAGCGCGGATGTAAAACGTATCAAGAGGCCACCACCAAATCTACGACGCCCTCTTTATACAGTGGAAGATAGGTTTTCTCGAAGTAGGCTCAGTGTAAAAAGATACAATGTTTGGTGCCACCCGACAAGTGGAAGAGCTGTCTCTCTCTCTAAATTAATTAATACGAGAATAAAGTGAATCAGTGGTACATATTCTGATGTGAGACAGAATTATGGCACAAGACGGAGGAAAATAGTGAAGGTGAACCCAGAAATTCATATGGAACGAGAATAAGTGTAGTCTGGGTGAAACCGGCTCATTTCGAACCCGAAGTCTTGAAGAGAACAAGACCGGCGAGGGCAACAGAATATCCTGAAGATAGAGTGTCAGGTGCCAAATACTGAGGCCATATGGAATGCTTACCAATGACCTGAAGTGGAGTAATAGAGTAACCGAAGATGAGGACAGAGCCGGTGATAAGAAGTATATCCTTCATAAAATTCATCAGCTCAGCTCATTGAGATTCCAGATGGATGGACAAACTTTGAAAACGCCGGCAAGGGTCAACACTAACCCACTGCCAGCACTGACAAGGAAAACGGCTGCGACGTTTAGGAGGAAAGCAACGGTAGCGTTGCTTATAAGGACAGCAGCACCGAGCTTGGGTAACTCATAGAAAGGAGCTAAACCTTCAGTGAAAGGAAGGAGGATCAGGTTGATTCCCGCACAGACGGGAGCATAATAGTGCAACGACACTAAGGGGTCCATTTTCAAGTTATGTAAAAGGACCTGGATCATGACAAGTCTGGATGCCTCGAACTGAAGTCAAGTAATCAGTATGCAATTGCAGACAGAGAGTCTAGCATGACTCACAGCGACAGCTGCAGCTTGAGTTATAAATCCGATCAGATTGAACCGCAGCTCCCCATGCGAGGCGAGAGCAACACCAGAAGAAATCATGAGGACAATGACGGCGAGTTTCTTGTTTGGATCATCGAGTCGGAATGCCCATTGAATCAGAAGGATTGCAACAGGTGTAAAGGCCTGTCAAGACTAGGTGTCAGTGTACATCGCCATTCGTCTATAGAGCAGCAGACCTTCAACATCTGTATATATGAAACACTGAGGTAAAGGTATGCAGTGTTGCTGAGAACGAGGCTCCCAGAAAACAACAGGCCAATCGGTAGAATCGATTTGACAAACACATCCCTTGTCATGTTCACATTCTTTAACCCATCTAGGAGATTAGTTGTCCGTTGTAGGACACGAGTTCCGATGGCCGCAAATGTGAGGTGAAAGGTTACGAGAAAGACAGGATACTTGAAGTTTAAGGAGTTGTAGAGATAGTTGTTGTATATTATAACAGAGGAGCTCAGGGCGATCCAGATGGGAATGATGATAGCTGCAGTTACTCTGGGTCGGGATTTTGGTGAGGTTGCAGAGGCAGGGGTGGGCAGGGGTGACTGGCTGCCACTGCTGCCTTGGAGTTCGTAGATCTCAGATTCGTGAATCTGCTGCTTTTCGTCGAAAATGCTTGAGTTGGAGGTTGGCATGCTGGTTCTGAAGGAGGGAAAAGGCTGCATGTGAAAGTTGGGAGTACGTTAGTGAAGAGATACGAACAAATGAAAAAATGACTTGCAGCGTAAAAGGTTGAGCTGGATAAAGAAGGAGAGTGGCGGTCAATGAAGGAGCTGACAGTTGTGCACCGCGGCAGCAACCGACAAATCAAAGACAATACAACACGTTCCGCCACTGATCCGCCGGCGCCTATTTATTGTGTTTCAAAACTTAGGCTCACACAATGACATCAGACAAGACAGGCTACTAAACATCAACCGAGTAGGAATAATTTCTCTGACTCGTCCAAGTACTCGAGTTTATTCCAGAAGTTCTCTACCATCTATTACGGGATAAGTGGAGCGTCAACTTCGCCCTCATACACGTGATTCTAGGGCACTCAGTCCTTACCTACATTGAGGAATGTCTTTAAATCCGGTAGGCGTCTAGTCTTCGGGAGAACCACGATCTTATATCATCTTCATGGAGTCACTAGTTCACCTTGGCGAATCTCCCTGGCTTTTAGTCCCAGCAACTCGTCTCATTTAGTAAATTTACTTGTCTTAGCACGGTCTATCCTGAATTTTCCGACGACTTTGTCGAACATTATGATAGTCAATGATTGATCTAGAGAACGCAGTAATCACATGTGATGATGGTCCCACTAGCAGCAGACTGTGGTTCAATTTGGCTACGAGCCCCTAGCTCTGTATTGTGTTGCTCGAGCTTTGTTCTGACAAATGTCAATCAGGCTATCCATCAGGCTATCCGTGATCGGATCATGAGTTTCTCGAGTGAACTGTCAATTGGTGTGGTTTACTATCATTTTTATGACTGGCGATTGGAGTAGGGGCGTTAACTGATCCTTGGTTGCCACATTAGGTATTTTCCTAATTGGGGGGGTTATAAGTACCGCCACGGTCATCGTCCTGGCCTTTTCACCACAAATTCCATGCTTTATCTCATCTAGCCTTTCAACCATGCCCACGAACAGATCAGTTCTCCTCTCGCACAGAGTCTATACTCCCGTTCCAAACGAGCATGGTGATACAAGCGCCCACAGCCTTGTTGCGCATTGCACGAGCTGCGACCGCTGCTCCGTTGGAGGAGAAATGGCGATCTATATCGACGGTGCTTGTTATAGCAATGGAACCTCGCATGCTCGCGCCGGGATGGGCGTCTTTATCTGCTGCGGTTCCAACCTCAATGTATCCGCTCCCTTGACAGACGGGCCTCAAACAAACCAGCGTGCGGAAATTCGCGCTGCCATCGCTGCGTTGAAGATTGTCCGACAATTATTCTATGAGGGGGAATTCCGTCAGATGGGGCATCGCAAGGGCGTTGTGTTGATATTGGATTCGGCATATGTGACCAATGCTATGACAAATTGGGTGGGCAAATGGTCAAAGAATGGAGGGAAGACTTCCGAGGGAAAGTCTGTCGCTAACATAGCCGACTTTTTGGAGTTGGAGAGACATGTGTTATTTCTTGAGAACAACAGGGTTCCAGTGAAGTTCTGGCGTGTGCCACGATCGGAGAATACGTGTGCGGACGGGTTGGCGAAGCAAGCCATCACCCTTTGAGGCGCCGTAGTTTTTGTCGTTGAGCCTCATCTACGGTCTTTCTTACCATATTTCCTATTCTCTGTCTTGGAGGTGACCGCGGTCTTGTGCTACTATTTTTGTAATCATTTCCGGAATATCATTATGGATTTTGAGGGGGTACCGCGTCAGTGCTACCACAAGAATTCTGCCACAAGTGGATCCAAACTGATTGATCCCGACCAGCCGTATGGCGACAACCCCAGCCTTTCCCACTGTCGTAGCTTGATATAGATTTATCTGATCTAGTGAACGTTCTCCAAATAAATTTAGCGAGACAAACAATTGGTTGAAGTCTTATCCAAAGACATTAAATCATACAAGGAAAGCAGTCCACTCAGCTAGAGGTCAATGCAATGACATGTCATTGGGTCATCGACTAGTATCGTGATTGGTGAGGGTACTGTCCTTGAGCTGTCCTTGAGGCGTCACCGGCCACGTTAGCCCAGGATTAACCAATGATTCTGTTCCATCGACGAAATGGCTCGCATACATTAGCTTGGACCTCCTTGAGGACAGATAGTCACCAGATGATTGTTACAAAGGCAGTTTGATAAGACCAAAGATCCCAACATCGCACCGCCATGGAGATGTTGATTTCAGATCTACTATTTTTTTCTTCTAGGTCCTTCAACATCTAGCGAACGTGATGTCCAGTAAGTAGCCTGAGGACCAAAACATCGGCCATTGAACTTCTAGTGCACGTTCTGTGAAATGACAAGATGGTAGTAGAATCTTGTTGTGGACTACTCTCGGACCGGCTTCGACCTATTTTAGTAATGATGTCGTTGTGTGCCGACGACGGGTTGGTCAAAACCGCAGCGACTCAAGGCAATCCCTTCTTGCTGCCGACATGTCCAGTCTCCAAGGATATGTCGACCGCCGCGTTTTTCTAGTCCTCCAAGATGGCCGTGCTATCGTTGTACGTGTCAACAGCTTCTTTTTTTTCGTCGAGTCTTCAGACTGTTGATGAATATCCGATATAAATCTCTTCCAGGGTATCCTCGCTGGCTTTGACCAAAAATCAAACATAGTTCTCTCGGATTGCAAGGAACGTGTCTTCAGCATGGATGATGGAGTAGAAGAGATACCGCTAGGGTTGTATCTCGTCAAAGGAGATATGATGTACGTGATCTTTTTTTCCCTCTCCCGTCAAGAACTTTGATTGAAAAAAATCCATTTTTTTCTTTTTGATGACAGAATCCTGATTGGAGAGCTAGATGAGGCCATTGACAATTCAACCGACTTGCCGTCTATACGTGCAGACCCAATACTCCCAATACGATACTGATCCTCTTCGTACGACGTTCTCGTACTCACCGTACTGCTTTATCACTCTCTTGCCAAGAGGAAGGCTCGCTTCCCCCCAAAAAAAGAGTGGTAACTAAAAAAGAACGACACAGAAATCTTGATTGCGCCCGTTCATCATCTCCTCAGAGAACAAGTCAATTGGATACCTACCGCAACGTGCCGGTAAAACCGGTGCGGCAGCTGCAAATGATAGAGAAAAGGCTGTCGGGAACAAGTGTTCGATCTCTTTCTATCTCATGATTACAGCTCCTCTTTTTCATGTAACTAAACTGCGTCGTAGCTACGATATACTGCATAGCTTCCAGCGTCGTTTGAATGTGGACTTTCCACTGACAATGACCGTAATGAAAGTCACCTGGAGCAGCGCGTTATCTTGACTCTAGAAGTAGAGTGGACGCGTCTACAATCGCTGATCCACGTCACTATGATTAGCATGAGACACCCTATCATGGACTCGATTTTACTTTAAGAGAATTGCATCTCACATTCGAGTGACTTGAGAACAAACATTGAATAATTAAAAAAAAACCCCGTCAACAATCATCTAAAACGAGTTGCTAGGCCCCAAGATTCACCACCAGGTAAAAAAACACAATGTCTCCAAATACATTCACTCCAGCATCTGGATCAACTGATTTACACTCTATACTTTCATAACCATAATAAGTCTATCTCTCAACTGTAGCCCCCCAAGAAAAACGACAAGTCGAAAAGTAATCCGTTCATAACCCTCCCACAAACACGATTTCAAATGAAAACTCACTTATCCGGCCACCAGCTTCTCTAGAATTTACATGTTTTCTCTTTCGACTGCTCTAGTCCTGATATGGATCCCCCTCACCCTGTCTTCACATTCGACTGAGTCGCCACAATTGCAAAAAGTTCACGAAGCCCTTCTTTGAACTACCGCCGCTTTCAAGTGTAGCATGAACTATGAGGCGTGCTATCACCTCGCCCTAACATCCAACGGGGACAAGTTAAAACGCCTAAACGAAAGAGAAAGAGAAAGATGGGAATACATACCAGTTCAACTAGAATAGCTACTACGATCAGCCTACAGGAACAAACGAGCATGTGTAAGGATAAATATGCAAAAAAAGGATAGGCCAAAAAAACCGCACCAAATGACAATCCAAGTTATCCGTTCCATAGCTGAATTATTCAAGTGATCGTGTATCGCATCCAACTAAAACTGAAATCAGCGACAAGGGGAGAGGGGAAAGAAACATCCCAAGACTCACAAAATCACTGGCCACACCCAACTTCTCATTCAAACTCTGCACCCTCCCACCAATCTCCATATACTCCCTAACAGCATGATACAAATCTCCCAAACTCACCTCCGTCCAAAACAACTCTGGAACATCCAGCACATTCGACACCAAATTGACATCTCTCCTCAATTTGAAGAGTTTTCCTGTCAATTTTAGAGCCTCATGTCGACGCAGTTGAAGTGACCCAGAAGATGCTAATTGACGAGGGATAGATAGCGTTTGAGGAGAAGAGAGAACTCGTTGGGCGAGAGTTTCGTAATGTGCGAGGAGAGTTGACTGGGCGAGCGCATGGGCGATAGAGAGTTTGAGAAGATGTGAGCGGGATTTCAGAGCTATTTCAGAATTTAAAAAAATGGTCAGAAAGGGAGATAATACAAAGAGGGCAAAGGGGAGGGGTGGGTGTAAGAACGTACTGAAAAAATCATTATAGATCCGTGGATATGAAATGTGCGGGTCATGCTGGGAGCCAGGCATAAGAATACAAAAAAAGAGGAAGAAGAATCTTGAAGCAGAAAGAAACACTCGTACCGTGAAATGGCATTCTTCAACTTCCCAATCGTCTTCATGGATCTTTCGCTTCATGATCCCAGCGTTCTCTACATCTTCAAGGATATCCCTTTCTTGACCCTCGGTCAAACCAAAGAAAACCACGACGCCATATTCAAAAAACACTGCCTCGACGATGTCATCTTCGGCCGGTTTCGTGGACGTTGGTGGGTCTGGTAATGGCGGCGGAGGTAGGTTATCCTGCTGTTGTGTACGCCACCGATTAGCAGATTTTGGTTGGAGCTCAGTGTCAGTCCAAGGCTCTGAATCGGAAAGATGGAGGGGATTCGGTCTTTTGGCATCGGACGCAAAACTAGATGAACCACTCTCTGAGGGAGGGGAGACAGCAACAGCCGGACTGTTGCGCGTAAGAAAAAGAGACATAGAGATGTAGCCATCCCTCGTATCGACAGACGATCTGGGTATTGGTTGAGTGAAATAAGTTCCTTGGTAGCCATCTTCTTCTGCTTCTGTCAGGTACGAAGCGACAGGAGCAGGCACTGAGGAACGGATGTTTGCATTTGGACCGTAGCCTGGAAGAAGAGGCAGATGATACATCTACATGACAGAGATATAGCCGCAACGGAGAGAAAGAGGTTGAGAAACATACAGCATACAATGCTTCATCAAAAATCCTGGGAGCCACATTATGTTCCCTCTTCAGAAACGGAGTCAGCAATTTCATCTGAAAAGACTCCGCAACACAATACGCCGTTAGCCTTTTGAACCCAGCCTCTTTTCTCTGCTCTTTCGTCATCCTCTCAGCCTCGCTTTTGTATTCTCGCACCCCTCCATCTGCCTCGACGCCCAGCGTCAAGTCTTCCTCATCAGTGGGAGCAAGAGGTCGCGTTTGGGGAGCAGAAGGTAAGACAACGAGCTTTTGCGTTGTCTTGGACGTGCGCTGGGTTTTTGGAGCAGCCGTCAGTCCCGAGACGGAAGCTCGACGGTTGCTCACGCCAGACGAGGGGCCTGGCAGCCGCTGGCCACTTTTACCAAGGGACACTAGACGAGTCGGTGGTCTGCGTCTGTTGCGAGGGGAGAGGGTACTGTCGGTTCCCGGTCGACCCGACATTGTGGGCGTGTTTGTACCTGTCCTCCCTCTCTCATACACAAACCATCACTCGACACAAAAAATGGTATGACAATATCATCCTTCCAAGGCGGAAGACATTTGATTACACCCACATAGATAATCCCAGTGCGATGTTTCACATGTGGCAAGGTCATTGGAGATAAATGGAATGACTACCTCGATTTGTTGTCGCAAGATATGAACGAGGGGTCCGTTTTCTTCATAACGTCAAGCCTCAGAGGGAAAACTCATTGACCTTTTGCTTTCAGTGATGCGCTTGATAGCCTCCAGCTCAAACGATACTGCTGTCGCCGCATGGTACTGACTCATGTCGACCTCATCGAGAAACTCCTTCATTATAATCGTGCGTCTCCCTCCTGTTTCACATTACTGAACCGCTTGGTTGACCATTGGAACTACATCAGCGATGGAGCGCTCCAAGAATAGGGCTGCCCTCTATGCCTGAACCCACACATCATCCTCATCACATTTCAACTCTCAATCAACGGTGGAGGCGTAGTGAGAGCCTATAGTTAGTCTCTTACAGATGAGTTGGTCACCCTATCCTGAATGTCATGGGAAAGACCGTGTGTAGGTATAATTCTGATCTCAAACCCTTGTCACAACGAAAATCTTTACCTTGTCCGTACTGGTTATTGGCCACCCATGGGGCAACCATACATCATAATGATTTTGGCTAATATGAAACGTTAGGACACATACTATGTAATAATGTTGCTCATTAATGTATTATTATATGGATATCAACGTAGACTACCACAAAGTCAGATTCTCCCACCTGACCTGAAGATATCAAAACAAAGGACGAGACGGTCTGCTCACTCTACAAATCATAGTATTCAAAAGAAAAAGAAAAAGTCCAGGGAGAAAAAGTCCTACAATAACGGACGTCCTTTGATAGATGGAGAGAGAAAACAATCTATCGCATCTTGTGTCTTCACGTCATTTTCGAGATGATCTGTTGTACATTATTGACCACCGCATCCGGATCAATTGTCGCTTCTTCATTCTCTCGAGGCCTTGATGCCTTTGGCAAATGTCCCGTCGCATGATGTCTACAAATGGGAGGGCAAAAATTGAAAAAAAGGTGGGCCGAATGAAAAAAAAACTCACTGTGAACCAGACCAAGCAACATAGTGTTGCCCAAGAGACTCAACCACAACAGCACGATCACGCACAAACCTGTTCTCAGGATACATCTCAATCAGCGTCGAACGCGGTCCACGCTTCATAAACACGAAATCCAAAAGATGATCTCCATGAACACCAATAATCACCTGTATAAGCGCCACGAGCGCCCCCTGAAGTTAAAGACAAGAGCTGGAGATATCAAGAACAAAAAGCACTCACACTCGATCTCACAATCGCTTCCATCCTCTCAATCCAACTCGTCCTCCTCGTATCTTCATTGACAATATTCACTTGACAACCCAAATTCCTCTCCATCTTCTGCAACAAACTCACCAGCCTCGCGTGATCCTCCGCTTTCAATTTCGGCCCTCGTTCCATGTCCTGGCTCACGATATAGGTCACGACCGGTTTCTTCTTCTTCTCCCAACTCTCCTCCTCCTCCTCCTGCTGATCCAAATCCAAGAATTCCAGCATGTTCCGGCGTATAGGTTCCCACCACTCTCCCCTTTTTCGATAATCGCCCATTCCCTCTTCTCCTCGCGTTTCGAAAGCTGTCAAAAATTCTGGCTCGACCTTACGAGTACCACCATCATCATTCCTCTCAAGTGACATCACAGCAGCCTTCCTGTCTGCCACCACGACCCTCTCAAAAACATACGGCACCTCCATCTTTTCATAATCTTCGAGATCTTGAAAGTACATCACACTGAGTTGAGGAAACGCAGCTTTGAGAAGATATGGATGAAAACCCGTGTCGGCGCGTCGACGCCGGAGCGTGTCTTGTTCAAAGTCGGGATCAGAATCGATGAAGAGAGGAGTGTGTGGGAGGATGAGGCGGCGTGGTGGGTGGAGAGGGGAGCTAGCCGAGGAGGAGAGAGAGGTATGTGTACGCCAGAGTGCGATGAGGGTTGAGTTGTCTGTAAAAACGATATATGAGAGTTGATATACAACAGAAAAATATGGAACTTACGAGGAGTTGTATCACACGCGAACCAGGAGATGCCCCGGATTCTATTGGATCATGGTCAGTCAGTACAAAGACAATTTACAGTGAACAGTCTACATACACACCACCAAAGTCTCCAAACAAATTCTTAGCCTGCGTCCTGGTAAGTAGAGTCCACTGGGCGAATCCAGGGCCCGAGGAGGACACGATATCCGATATGGGAGGAAAGTCCTTCACGTCATCTCTGACGATGTAGATGCCAGTACCATAGATGAACACGTTATCCAGTACAGTATATCCTAACGCACCGAGGTGTTGAGCCGCCCGTTACTTTAGCAGTGCAGCAGCAAGTATACACGTACCAGGAACATGCTTCAAGACCTTGGTTTGTGGAGGACTGTCGCGCCACTGTTGCAGAGCTTGATTGACGGACAGGTCGCCCAAGACGTCGTCTGCCATTTGACGGACTTGGGCTTTGGAAGCCCACGCCGCACCGTACTGATGATCTGTGCCGATCTTTTGAGCTTGTTGGTCACTGTCTCCTGCTATATGGCCTTGGTCCCAGATCCAGTCTCCAAAGATCTGGAGCTCGAGGGCATCTCGCCAGCCGTTGGGTTTACGGCCGTCGCGGGCAAGGGCTCTAGTTTTTCCAAGGCCTATGCGACTGAAGAGGGCGCCACTGGTGGCGACGGAGTCAACACCGAGAAGGTGCAAGGAGATTTCTATATTATAGGCAAGCAGATATACGACGAGACAGAACAGAAGCAGAGTAATTTCGCGACGGTCGGGTGGACTGAACCAACCCATGCTGAGGCTCAAACCAAGAACAAGATTGTCCAACGTGGCACGCGTGAGAGAATCAATCTGACACCCGAGATTAAAGGATATAGAATTGGGTACAGGTAGAAATACATCGAGTACAACCACAAAGCGAAGAGCAGAGAATAAACAGTCGAAACCACAACACAGCTCTATGCTTCCCCTTCCTTCTTACCCTTACCCGACTTGCCCGGTAGCAATTCCGGCGAGATATACGGCACAACACCACCCTGTGAAATGACCACATCGCCCAGCAGTTTGTTCAACCTGATCACAACGTCAGTAACAGATCCGAATGTCAACGAGACAGCACAGACTCCTCATCATTTCGGATCGCAAGTTGGAGATGACGGGGCACAATACGCTGCTTCTTGTTATCACGCGCTGCATTACCTGCAAGCTCAAGAATCTCGGCGGCTAGGTATTCGAGCACAGCGGCCAGATAAACTAGAAAATTGCCATCAGACACGGTCCAGGAGACAACATATCCTCATCCGCACCTGGTGCGCCAGCTCCGACACGCTGGGCATAATTTCCTCTTTTGAGGAGACGGTGGACACGACCAACAGGGAACTGAAGACCGGCCTTTGCAGAGCGAGACTGAGTCTTGCCGTCGCCGCCAGCCTTGCCGCCAGATGATGCTTTTCCAGACTTTCCTGTGGGCCTGTTCAGAATCTTGGACAGCCGAGAAATCGGGAGTGCTAACCTTTGCCGGACTAGAAAAAAGACAGATCAAAACAGATGCAAGATAGATACGAGAAAATGCGTACCATGTTGATATAATATAGAGAGAGGTGATAGTTGAGAAGAGAGGCGTAAAGGAGTAAGCGCGTCCATTTAAGGGTTTGTCAAATTCCATCACGTGACAGGCGCGGAGTGATGCGCATTTTCGCGACTTGCATTAAACAACAAAAAGATGTCCTTGTTTGCCCGGCCCGTGCGTTCTCTCTCCAGACGCTCCTTCGTCTCTTTCCCCCATCTCTCCAACTCGCTCCCAGACACCGTCAGTGCTCCTCATCCACCCCAAAAGGATGCCCTCCCACCCCTTAGCCGGCCCCTCGGGGTCAGAGAGCGGCCGACAACACTCGTCAGGGACACTATCACCAATTTGAAGAGTCTCATGGATCCCGACACTCGCATGTCTCAGCGGAGACACTTGTCTGTTGCAATAGTTCTGCTACTAGAATGTATATCTGACACAATTGCTAGAATCAAAGAGGCCAGCGTCGGCTACTTTCATGATCTGAACATGACTCGCAAACACGGCGGCAAGACCTGGCTAGCACCCAAAGTGCTCATCCGTGAGGATGTGAGTTGCTTCAGCCCACAACTGACCACTTAAAGTGATGTTGGATGCAGAAAGCCCTGTACCTGCCCAATATCTCAGGCAAGAGCCTTGACACCCGTGCCACCAAGAATTCAACAGAAATGTGTTTTGGAAAGATCACCATACTCGCCATGCTTAGCACAAGAGTATCTGAGGCAAGATCCAAAGCCTGTCCTGGCTTGATTACAGCGCTCACCCAAAGACCAGATCAATGCCAAAGGCTTTGTCGACCCCGCACATGTGCGGTACGCATCACACCCACTCTACCAATATATTCAAGTCAACCTCCAGGAGAATATCCTCAAGTCCTTCCTGGTCAATCTGTTCCTTACCTCACTCCGCAAGGTGATACCACGCAACCTACAATCGACATATCTGGTGTCGACACAAAACATGGAGTATGTCCGCGACGCTCTTGGGATGACCAACTCACGAGTCGGTTATGTCTTCTTGGTCGACGAGAATCTTAAGATCAGGTGGGGTGGATGTGCGGATGCTACCGACGAAGAAGTACGGTCGCTCGAGAGCTGCACTGGGGTACTGCTCAAACGGCTTGAGCGCGACAAACTCAAAGGCGGACACCCGTCAACGTCCTCGCCACCGTTAGCTAAAGTAACTACACAGGCTGATTAAATGTAGATAAATTGAGCACGTGATACAATGTATTTGCGAGTGTTGTCAGGGGACGTGGCGATAGGGACTTAATATCATCTATAATCTTTTCTCTGCCAATCATGTCCTCGCCTCCAGCGCAGCAACTGCCCCCAGGTTGGGCTGCAGAGTGGCATGTCATCTCCAAAATCGGCTTCAAATTCTTTCTAACACTATCACAGGAATCAAGAGCACCAGCGATACCTCTTTATTGGTCAGTTCTCGTCTCGTGGCCGGTTTTAACTTCTAAGGCGCCAGAATCACTCAGAGACCGCGTCTGGCCATACTCAATGGGAACCCCCTGCCCAACATCAGGACTTGCAAGCTCCCCCCACGCAGTCTACCCACCACAATCCAAAAAAACGCCAGTATGCTGCTGGCCAGACTCAGGCCTACTACGGCGTCGCAGAAGCAGCACCCGATCCTGGCTATGGCGCACCTGGAGCTCAACCTCAACCTGCAGGCGCCCAGCTCTTCACTCCAGGCCTTGTAGCCGAGAATCAGTTCCAGGGCCTCCAAACTCAGCCTTCCTACTACGGTCAACAGCCTGACCAACCTGGCGTCGCTTATGGAGCTGACCCTGCTGCTGCTGGATACGGTGCCCACGTTCCTACGCAACAACCGCAATATACCCAACCAGGTGTTGACGCTCTCGCCGCTCAATTCGGGCAAATGGGTCTAGCTGCAGGAGGACAAAAACAGTTCCAACTATATACTACGAATTTGTTGACATCCCCTCCTGAGCCAAGAGAGTTGCACCGACCTCCGCCTGAGATTAGGCTACCACCCAATTCGTCGATCTCACCATCTCCTTTTGCGAATGCCGACCCTTCCTACCAACGATGTACTCTGAATGCAATCCCGACTACATCTTCGTTGTTGAATAAGGCAAAAATTCCTTTGGCGTTGGTTTTGACACCATACAGGTCATTGAAGGATGGTGATGAACTGGTGCCCGTTGTTACGGATACGGTTATTGCAAGGTGTAGGAGGTGTAGGACCTATATCAATCCATATGTGCAGTTCATTGATGGAGGGAATCGGTGAGAATCCTTTATCGAGAGTCAGCATTTTGCCAAGATGCATTGTTGACGTTGGGCTGTCAGATGGCGGTGTTGCATGTGTAATATGTCGAATGAGGTTCCTCAATTGTTTGATTGGGATCAAGCGAAGAACCAGCCTGGTGATAGGTGGGCTCGTGCTGAGCTCAATCATTCTGTTGTCGAGTTTGTTGCTCCTACCGAGTACATGGTTCGCCCGCCTCAACCCGCTGTCTATGTGTTTTTAATAGACGTGAGTCATGCTGCCGTACAGTCTGGTTAGTACCTTGTCAAAAGATCAGAATCAGTGTTGACCTTGTGCGCAGGTATGGTCGCCACAGCCACTCGCACCATCCTCGAGAACTTGGATCGTCTCCCTGATGAAGACCAACGTACCAAAATCGCTATCATCTGCTACGACACATCGCTTTATTTCTTCTCTATCCCCGTGAGTCATTCTCAGTACCTAACCGTAAAAATCGACGATTTTGACACATTTTTATGCCATCAGCCTGGCTCAGAATCCTCTATGCTTGTTGTCTCAGATATTGATGATATCTTTTTGCCCAAACCTACCGATTTGCTTGTGAACCTCGCAGAGTCACGTTCGTCATTGGAAACTTTGTTAGGGAGGATCAATGATATGTTCCAGGAGAACAACATCATAGGGAGCGCGATGGGACCTGCTCTTCAGGCTGGTTTCAAGCTGATGGTGAGTTCAAGTCCTGAAAGAATGGTGGGTATTGACTAGGCCATTCATATAGTCCCCAATTGGTGGAAAAATTATCGTCCTTTCCGCTTCTCTTCCCAGTATTGGTG
>Ga0153938_1000433_pt1 | contig 17067 bp, 19 predicted proteins | sample TSNY022MetaG_FD_104740 | JGI IMG/M metagenome (GOLD analysis project Ga0153938, IMG submission 104740) | Attine ant fungus gardens microbial communities from New Jersey, USA - TSNJ022 MetaG | ecosystem: Host-associated > Fungi > Mycelium > Unclassified | place: USA:New Jersey: Brendan T. Byrne... | reverse complement strand
TCGCCAGCTCACACCACCGCTTGCCAGGTTTCTGGGAAGGCGCGCTTGAAAAATAGTAAGCTAGGGAAGATTAACTTTTCGCTCGCAAATGAGATTAGGAAGAAACAAGTCAAGGAAGCTAAAGCTGGTCGCAAATCCACTCTTGACTTACCAGTCCTTGAGCCACCCCACATACTTAAGCGCTCTGGATCTAGTCATGGCACACTCTCCAACCCGACCAAGCGTGTCAGCTGGACATCGTCTGCCCCAACTGCTCGTGACAGTCAGCGCCCTGCTAGCGACCCAAGACCCCCAACATTGCCTGAAGAGGCTACTGGTGACTTGGGCTTGGCACGTGCCTCACATGTTTTGCCATTACCTCGAGCCCAGGACTCTCATGCGCGTGTCGATGTCTCCCACATGTCAGATCCTCGTGCACCAAGAAGCAAAGAACTCATCGGCAATACTACACCTGGCTTATGTCAAAATTGGGCTAGGCCTGACAAAGCTGGAAACGGGGAGGGGTTGAATAATTTTCTGGACACTACAGCACAGCAATGTTATCGTTAGCCAGCTCTACTAGTTCTAAAAGACTTCATATGTCAGCTGCCTGCGATTCTGGAAAGCTGATAGGGGGAAATTGATCCGATTTGTTCTGGTATCAATGTCTCTGCCTAGCGCTCGGGTTTTTCCTCGTGGGACTGACCTGGTAGTCTCACGACAGGGACCGGCACAGAGATACCAAAGGCCCGAGGCCTGAACGTGAAACTACTTCAACACAATCGCTTAGCAAAGTAAGTGATCCGACACGGCGGGGCCACCCTGATGAAAATTTCTTTCGAAAAGAACGATGAATTTTCAGGTGTCTGCCGAACATTAAGTCAAATGCTGGGTTTCCAAGAACGATTGGAAGAGTACACCCTTTGCGGAATATGGAATAGGAATACCGCTCTGAAAAGTCAAGGCACGTTATCTCATGGTTCTAAAAGAACGAGAACAACGTGTTGAACGGATACTACCGAAGTCTTGGGAAAGGCAGCAAGGGGGACCTGTCTTGGACCTCAAATGAAATGAACCATGTAAATTACTTCAATATCGGAGGTCTATTAATATATCAGATTGGGGACGGTGCAAACGTCAACGTCATCAATTCCATTACGGTGGAAGGTCCCGGCGTGTGTCTACAGCACTCTAGCATCCCTCGAAAGTGCGCGCCAGTACCGATATGATCGTTGGTCGGGGATCACCAGGGTCAGGGCGAGAAGACTCTACAAATGAGTGCAATCTTGACCGCGAATCCTTTCAAGAATCCAGCTCTGGAATCTTACGAAATCCGAATGTCCAGTCGATTCCCTCAGAATATGCATTTATCAGGTCAGCGATCGAGCTTGGGGTTTCATCCCTTTTGTCTTGACTCACATCCAAATCACTTGAAAACTTTACTGTCAAACCCTGCTTCTAGATGGATGGGACAAATTTTTCCTGCTCTACATTCACTTGTTTGAAGTATACCTCAATGAAAAACATTTCTCTATACGAAGCGATCTTGTATGCTTTTCCATGGAAACTACAGATGCTTCAAACAAGCTACTCGGTCCGTCCGATAAACAGAGACAGGTTATGAGACTGTTCACTATCAATGATTGTGAGGTCGATTGACATCATCGTCAAGGGCCTTGAGGATAATTTCACGCCGAAGCCATTGTTCAGGGGGAGTCAGGTACCAAGATAAGATGCCAAACAGTGTCACACTCCCGAATATTACACAGGCCTTCATGAATCATTCGTATTTGGAGACAAAGAGGGGGGGAAATACGCACGAAATTGAAATTCTCATTGTCGACAGGAAAGAAAAACGGGGATAGCATAACCTGAACCAAAAACATCAAATCAGTACATCAGAATTTGTTCAGGACTTACAGAGACGACAAGGGCATTGAAAACGGCAACAGCCACATAGCACAGCTTCCTGTATCGACCGAGGAAGAAGTACGAATTTTTAAAGTTGTTGGGTGTCAAAGTGAGTCGAAGCAAAGCGATGAGACCATAAGCAGCGATAGTGGGCACAGCTCCAGCAGAAATGAGAGAGAAAAACGCTACTTGACTTGGAAGGATGGTGCATAGCAAGACGGCAGCGAAGATATACATAACCGTAACTGCATGCCTCGGTTGTCCTGCATCATCCACTTGGCCAATCCAACCCGACATAGGAAGGACACCATCACGAGCGACGGCAAACACAAGTCGAGAGGCGGCCACAATAGCGACACTAGTGTTCTAGAATTAGATTCTCATGATCAGTGATAACAATCGCAAAGCAGCCAAGCCCACTTACAAGAACCAAGCCAATAATTGCAATTACCGTCATAAAAGTAGCACCGCCCTTGCCCAAAGCCAAAGCATACAGTTGGACAAAGGGCTGAGGAGCATTTAAGGAGAACAAAACATCGAAGTCCGGGGTACAAAATAAGAACAAAATGATGGTCACAAAACTAAGTAGACCAGTAGCAATTGCACTGGACAGGATTCCTTTCCCCGCAACAATCCTATATATAGATTAGTCAGACAGCGATGAGAATGGGGATTTGGGCTACCTGGCATTCTTTGTCTCCTCTGCGATGTGTCCAGATGCATCAAACCCTGTCATGGTCCCTGCAGTGAAAAGACTAGCGAAACGTTCTATAAGGCGATCCTTTTTCAAAAAGTCGATGTAACGCACAAAGATAGGATCCAGTTCCATCCCGCAGGCGCTCCAGTTCCGTTATCTGGTGTAAAACATTCGAACTCGACCAAGGAAATACTATCCAAAAAACATACAAGTCATAGTGAAGACTTCCTTGGCGGAGCGAAAACCATATGTCTTGGAAACGCCGATAGGAAGCCAAATTAGGCAAAGTATGAAATCCGCCATCATCAGCCCGATAGAGAACTTGAATACCATCGAGTAAAGCCGAGGGGGAAGATAATTGATCAGAATGGCGAGAATGAGAAATCCCTCGGAAATAGCCCAGACGAAAGCCCGCCATTTCACATTCTCTAGTCCGATGCCTCCAGGAAAATCTATTTCAAATACAGCAAAGAGAGATACGAGGTAATTCGCAGTTGTCTGGAACACTCAGTAGAGGGCTGATTGATGGAGCAGACATACTTACTTGACAGTTTCCAGCAACGAATGTCATCCAAGCGGTGGTAGACCACCAAGCAACGATAAAGCCGAAGAAACGTGCAAATCTTGCTCCAGCACTTTCCGCAGCCCAGACATAAATGGAACCACTGAGAGGAAGAGCGGAGCATACTTCTGCCAGGACAGCGGCAGTCATGGACATAAAAATGAAAGTTACGATATATGAAGACCTACGTTGATCGCTCAAAAGTCAAATTTATGAGGAGGCCGCTGAATCTTACCATATCGCAACGGGGCCGCCAGCCAAGATCCCCACAAAAAGAGCAGTCCTACACGAGTTAGAGTGAAGTTAAAGTCAAGTGAGAGTCATCTGAGTGACGAATTACCCACCTTACGCCCCCAATGAAATCTAAAGCGCAAAAACTGGCCGCAAAGCTCTCGATGATATGCCAAGTGCGGTGCAATTGCTAGAAGAACAATCATTACTTGAACCTGACCGAAGCCAATGACACTCACCTGACGATACCCTAATCTTTGCTGAATCAGAATATGTGTATTAGCATTCAATGTAATTTGTCCCTCTCTGAGGGAAAACAGGTAACTAATCGGGGAGGCTTCCCTACGCAGGTATAAGCGCTGATCAGGTTCAAGCGGTATAATCTCAATCCTCGTATGTCCAATTCTTTCAATGCCATGACCACAAAGCAAGACTCATGCATCGTGAAGCAATCTTTGAAAGAGGTACAAGACAGGGACGAGGATACCCGCAGCCATCCATTGGAACAGTCACCAACCATGGACATTACCAAAAATCATCGCAAGTTCGCGTATAAGATTCCTCCCTGATTGTCAACCGAACATGCGTTCACCAATTGTAGTTCGTCATCGTCAACGACAACGACTCCTTCGTGATCACTTTTGTCATCAGGCATAATGGGTAGGAGAGGATACAGGTGGTACGTAAGAGAAACACTATATATGTGGGAAGGCGATGCCTGGGAAAAAATAGCCAATATGGTGCCTGGTGGCACATGGCAGTCGTCAAGGCAATCGATGTATCAGGGAATACCAAAGCGCTGCCACAAGTCTTTATGAGAATCATACACCTAGTCAAAATGTATACATACCGGTTTGAGGGCTCGGATGAGTAACCAGTCTTCATTGGAGACATCTTGCCTGAAGTTGTTCTGTTATTGTACGAACAATCAGAACCGGTGGGGTCAGTGGAGCACAGTCTGCCCTACCTTGAGAACGTCGATACTTTGACGAGTAATATGGCTTAGAATCTCGTCCTTGTCATCAAAATGGCGGCCGAACATCTTGGCTGATTGGTAGACTGCGTGTTCGATCTTCACAGCAACTCCACCACCAGCTTGCGATTTCTTAACAACCTTATAATCAAATTAATCAATAGTGAACAGCTATCAGATTGCAGAGTTCACCTCGTGAGTCTTGTGATTTATTTCAAGAGATGTTCTGTATCATGTTGGGGGATAAAGGGAAGGGAAGAAAAGCTATGATCTTACATCTTGCCAAGGTCAATTATCTCCTTCTGTCCATTCGTTGGATTTATCTTAACCACCGCCAGAGGTGTGCCAACACGTAGGCTGCCATCGAGGATATCAACACCCACAATGATGGGATCTCGTTTGCAGAACGTTGCGATGATCTTCAATCGACAAGGCCAGATAGCTTGGGGTGCAGCATCACGACGTTTGGCTTCAACAATCTCCTGATTGTATGCCGTGAAAGAATCAAAGAGATGGTAAATGATATCGGCTGGTGGATGAAACAGCATCAGTTACAAACATATTGCATTCATCACCCATTGACCTTTGAACAAGCGGATACCCATTTCTTCGGCTAATCGCTCTGCATCCCTATCAATGGAGACATCAAAACAGAGAATGCAAGCTAGTTCTCTGGCCTTCTCCAACATTGTTGCTGCACGCATCACATCGCGTTTGTGGACAGGTCCAATATTTATACCAGACACAGGAATCTTGCTGACCTTCAAAAAATCAAGCAAAGCTTCCAGTGACCCAAGAGTAGAAGCTTGGACACAAACACCACGGCCAGACTTATCAATACTGTTTAGTAATGATGTCAAATCAGACATCACCTCGTCTTTGAGATCATCTTCATCGTCATCAGGCCCAACAACGAGCAACCGCGAGCCAGCAATCGCCTTCTCTAGATCAGGAGCCACAATCTTGACACCTAAAGCTGCTTTGACTTCTTTGTGATGGACGTATGCAGACTAGGATAAGTAAGACCGAAGTGGCTTATCAGACATGTGCCAAAGTCCTCACCTTGATTCGAAGTTCCCTCAAGGGCTGTGGCGTAAGGAGTGCCCTGATCTGGGTGACAATTGGTCCGTTGAGTCCACAAACCACGATTTTCTCGCCCTCGTGAAGGATGCCATTGGATATGACGACATCGATAGTGGTGCCCAAACCTTCAATGACTTTGACTTCGAGGACAGTACACTCCAATTCTGAGAGGTACATGAGCCGATCACTCATGCGCTGCTGCGTGAGATTAACAAGTAGCATAATCATATCTGGGACTCCCTCCCCCGTTATAGCAGATGTAGGCACCAGAGAGACATTGCGAGCAAAATTCTTGTTCTCATAATAGAGACAGGCATTGAGACCCTCCTCTGCAAAAGCAAGAATTGTTTTCGCCACGCGATCCTCGAATTCCCTTTGAATTTGCCGTGTCTGCTTGGCTAGAGAATCACGGAAGGCATTATCAGGTGTCGCTTGCCAACTGTACATTCTGTCAATCTAGAAATTTGAGTGATCAGGTGGATAGAGTTCTAGACTTCAAGGAAGATACGCACTTTGTTCAACGCCACAATAAAGGGCGTCTTGCGATCACGGAGCAAACGCAGAGACTCCAGGGTTTGGGCTTCGAGGCCGTGCATGATATCAACGACAAGGATAGCGATGTTGCATAGGGAGCTGCCACGAGAACGCAGATTCGTGAACGACTCGTGTCCGGGGGTATCAATAACCAGTAGACCAGGTATCTTGTATTCCTGTGTACCTTCCTATTGAAAAAGTAAGTTGATCGATGCTTGGACCTGAGTTCCTGTTCCCGAACCTTATTCATTACGACAGTTTTTTGCTTGATAGCCTCGACAGGGAAGTATGTTGCACCGATCTGTTGGGTAATACCACCAGCTTCTCCTTCTTGTACATTGGTTTGACGGATCTGGGAGAGTATGAGCTACAAAAATGGCTACTGTAAGAGACAGGACAGACCTTGTCTAGTAACTTCGTCTTGCCAGTATCGACGTGACCAAGGATACAGCAGATCGGGCTGCGAAGGTTGTCTTTGCTGCGTGCAGCAAGTGCTGCTTCATGTGCTTTTGCACGCCGCTCAGCAGCCTCTGCTTTCCTCTGAGCAGCCATTTTTTGGGTGGTCGTAAGCTCTTCGTCAGAAGAATCGTCATTGGAATCCTCTTCCTCCTCTTCTTCCTCCTCCTCTTCTTCCTCCTCCGACGAATCTTCTTTATCATCTAAATCAGACGTCGCTTCGTCTTTTAAGACAGTTATTGCAACAATCTCTGCTGAGGAGGCCTCAGCTTCATTTCCAGGTGCCTCACCAGGAGTGGTGGATTTTGATCCAGATCTGCCATTTAGAGTCTGCTCCTTGGTTGGCACAGGTTTAGCTACGTAGTAGGGGGCATTAAATAAGGGCTCTGATGTGGATGGCCTACTCTTACCTATGGCCACAGGCGGTGCCGGTGCTGATGAAACATTCTCCTCGTCAGATGAGACATCCCACGAGTCTTTCACATCTGGAGTAACGGTCTTTTCTTCATCGCTTGAAGCATCCCAAGAATTTGTTACCACACCCTGAGCCTCTTTCTCCACCACCGAGCTTTCTACCAAATTTAAATTCGACCTTTTCTCGTCTCCGGACTGAGGCGCTTCGATGGGCTGAGAAGTAGGCTCCGGTGTCTGTGATCTTGATTCCGGTGTAAGGGATGCATCTTTTTGACCGACAGGTTTCTTCTTCCGGCTACCATAAACAACTTTTTTAGGGGCACCACTACCTGAAGTCGGCTGTAAACCTTCGATTTGGACTCCAGAAGCCAAAAGAGCTTGTTTCCGGAGCTCTGCATTCCTTTGTTCCTCTTTTTGTTTCTTGGTCAAAAGACGACCCTCTTTCCTCGCGAGCTCACGTTTGGCCTGAAATAACTTTAAACAACCTTCATTAACATCAGTAATCAACATTTGTTACCTTCTCTTTCTCCTTCCTCCGTTGTTTTTCTTCTTCTCTTTTACGAGCTTCTTCCTCAGCTTTCCTTTCCTCTTCCTCGATTCGCTTTCTCTCCTCTTCCTCGCGCCGTCGAGCCTCCTCCTCCAAACGTTTATTTTCTTCAAGCCTCGCCCTCAGGGCATCAATGGCACTCTTCTTCTTCCCTGTAGGTGGTGCTGGTGCCGGAGTCGGCTCCTCGTCCTTCTTTACTTTTTTCTTCTTTTTCTTCTTGTCTTTCGATGTTGCACCAACTTCTTGCTTCTCGTCGTCCTCATCATTCACTTCATCCTTCGACTCCTGATGTTCTGCGGGTATAGGCGGAGCAGGCTCGGCCAAGGTTGTTGAGTTGTTGTCGTTTGCCGCCGCCGCTTTTTTTGCTGCAGCCTGAGCTTTCTTTTTTGCCTAAGAAAAGAAGGCATTGAATCGTTTGTAATGTGCCAGGGACTTGCCAGACCTTCTCGCGCTCCTTCTTGAGTTTTTCTTTCTCCTTTTTGGACAAAATCTTTGGATCAGAATCCTGGAGTTCCTCCTGTACAGTGGCCGTCATCTGCAAGTCCTCTGCAAAAAAGATCAAGTATGTGCAGAGATTAGACAAAAATCTCATAGAACTCAATCAAAACGACACACCAGCCGGATGAGCGACCTCTTCTACAAGTGCTTCCCCTTTCTTTTTCCCTTGCTTTATCGCTTCCACAGACCTCGATCCTTCGTCAGAGAGATCTTCTGCAACAACTTCAATCGCATGTTTCGAAGTAACTGGGACACTTTCAACGGATAGATCCGGTGCGCTGGTTTTGACTTTCTTTTTGTCTTTCTTGTCCTTCTTTCTAGTGTGGTTAGCCTTCAAGAGAGACTATCGATCGAAATGAGCACATTTGAAGGGCCGATTGACATTATTTCACGTGCCATAAGTCCTCCACCATCTCCATCATCCTCGAATACCGTAGCATCTTGATCAGTTAATGCTGAGAATGCTGAAAAGTCATTTTGTGGTTTCTGTAACGAGCTGCCTTCGGTATCTGAAATATTCATTGAAGTAGCCATGCTTGATTCTACGGCCTCGCCGGCCTTCTCCCTGGAGTGAATGATGAACGATGACCCTCGATTGGATTGACAGTATACTGACCAATAGTCATCGTCATTCTTTTTCCCCTTCTTTCCTTTGTTCTTTGGGGCCATATGAAGTAATTTCTGAAAATGTACTTGACAGACAAATTAGAACCCAACGAGACTACAGTAGTATAGTAAGAGGATAGTAAGCAGATCACATCTATCACATCACGCATGGGCGGCTTCTCGGCCCGAATACTTACTTCATCACTTCTCCAGAAGATGGGACTCCTGACAATTATTAGGAAAAACAGACAAAAGGAAAAGGAGATGAGATTTTTGTTTTTGTAAGCATTTATTATCTCATATACCTATCATTAACCCTATATCTCTTAGAGGCCTTGATAATGCAGGGAAAACCACGATCCTCAAGAAGCTCAATGGCGAGGACATCATGAGTGTTAGCCCAACTCTTGGCTTCAATATCAAAACTTTTGCCTATACAAAGTGAGTTTCGAGCAGCTTCTCTGCCGCAACTTCCTTGACTCTGTTGTTAGGTATACCCTTAATATATGTAAGATCGCATCTTTGCCGCCCAGAGTTCCTCCTTGCCACTTCTTGGGGACAACCGTAAGACAACCGTAACTGAACGCTCAGCCTTCTTCAGGGGATGTTGGTGGTCAGCGGACACTTCGACCATACTGGCGCAACTATTTTGAGCAAACTGATGCACTCGTGTGGGTCATCGACTCGAGCGATAAGATGAGAATGCGCGATTGTAGAGATGAATTGCGTAGCCTTTTGACAGAAGATGTGAGAGTCCTACATCCTCTTCTTACACTCTGGCTCTTGAGCCACCAACTCATATCAATAATCACACCTCCTCAACAGCGACTAGCGGGAGCCTCTTTGCTTGTATTTGCTAACAAACAGGATTTGCAAGGATCAATGACAGACGCAGACATCCGTCAAGTAAGCCCATAGAAATTCTCTGCATCCCTGCTCTTTGACGAGCCAGCGTTGTGCCATTCAAACTGCGTTATATCCTATAGGCTCTTGAACTGGACACTATTAAATCCCACAATTGGAGAATCTTGCCTTGCAGTGCGATTACCGGAGAGAACCTGGTGTCTGGTCTAGATTGGGTTGTTAAAGATGTTGCAAGCCGACTATACTATAGTTCCATCTCTACACAATATAGCGATCAGACAGCACCCGGAATCACTGTGGCTTAATACGAGTCGACCGCATCTTTACGCTCTTTTAGGCTCCTCAGCTAAGCTAGGAGGTTTAAGTTCCTGGACTCCGAGAAGTGGCCGCTTATTTTTTCTTCGTTCTTCCGTTAAAGTTGGTTCTCAGCTTGCTTATCTGAACCCTTGAACAGTAGAACACCAGACAACGTAAGCGACACCTCGCGATTCATCCCCGCGAAAGGTTGATTGTTTGGGGAATTCAAGTGATGGACGCGGAATAGGGAGTTCCGTCAAGATCCAAGAGTCTCTGGAGTTGAAGTGATTGTTCTTAAAGTAGGATAAAATACATATTTCCCCTGTGTTTAGTCCTCTTCGTGACGCTGATTCTCCGAACAATAGCAACTGCAATTGAAACCGATGTAGGTACGGAACGTCTGTGCATGATTTTCAATTCACTGAGCTCGAACCCTTTAATTAGTCGTTGAACCAGTTCAATAGAGAGAATACCTCCCTCGACTCAGACCCGGCAAGATTCTGATCGAGGAATTTCCGAGTTTCTGAGTCACTTGTAGTTCAGCTGCATTATGAAATTGGTCGATAATTGCCGGATATTTACAACATCTGTCGTTGTCTTTTGTTCCACTGTTCATGCTGTGTCCGTGATCAAAGCCTCACGAGATCTCATCTCAGAGCGACAGTAATCATCGTTTCCATGTTGGGGCCAAACGCAATGGCTAGACTCATACAGGTGTTCAAAGGCCGAAATCTCATGGTCTAACGCTTATTTGGATCGACTGTAATCCCCAATAATGAACATGAACTTCACTCAGCCCCTATGTAGTAAATCACCAATGCCCAGGCAGTGGTTCGGGGTAGTACACCAAACTCATCCACGAACCAATAAGTCCACTTAGAGTCGGATCTCGTTTACGTTTATTGAGCTCTCGAACACGATAACCAAGCTTGTGGCCATCAAGAGACAAACACGAACACAGGCATTCTGAATTCACATAATTCACATTCATCAGTTTTATGTCTATGCCATAAGCGTTATTGCCAGGAGCGACACATGAGCTCAATTCCACTAGAAGGAATACTTTGCGGATGTGGATATCGAGTCGTAACGCTTAAGGGCACGCGCTCGATCATTAGCGGACAAGTTAAATCGACCAATCCGGGTTTGACAGTGATAGACCGGTCAATTTTTCAATAGACTTCCTTTCAATGTTAAAGCTCTATCAGTAAACTGGTAGTCGATGAGATGGCTTACATCGCTGAAATTCCCTCTTTAAGCCATGAAGGGTCGCTGGTTGCCTTGTATCTCAGTTTAATGTTCCGAGGATCCGATATCTAACTATGGCGATAAACATCAAGCACCTTCTAGTCTATTACAGACACTGTCTGTTAAAATTAGGGCTACTATCTTACTTTATTTGCTTATTCGAAACATTCTATAAAAACGGCTTAACGATGAGATTGATCTACTAGCAGCTTCCTCGGATAGCTTCCATTGGAGTTTGACTTACTTTCAAGAGCTGTAACCTGCTCTACTTTCTTGGGCTCTCGGCGGGATAGTGGCAATTGGAACGAATGACAAACGGACAGAATGTGCCAGTAGAAGGTGAAATGATTAACTCAACGTTTCGGAACGCAAGCGAACAGTAATCAGAATGAACGTAAAGTATATTCAAAACCAGTGTCCGTCTTCACCCTATTAGAAGAACAGGGCCTCGCACAGTGTATAGTTGTTGGTGGGCAGTTGTTAATATGTTAGTACCTCATCCGACGAAGTTACTCCTCAGACGAAGTCTCTCAGATAAAGCACACCAGGTGACGATTTCTGTACATTGCTGCATATTGCAAGGAGACGGGCGACTCCGAGGCTTGGCAGGCATCAGCTTCAACATTTGGTAGAGTTGGTGTTCACACACCGACATTTACTCGCGTCTCAGACCTCTCATAGTATATACCTCAAGGATGTTTCTAGATATTCGATCCGAGCAACGGAGGATGTTGTCATTATAGATCATGTCCGTGACTATCGTTTTCTGCATCGAATAGTTGTCAAGTGATTAGACCGCTATTTCTCAGGAAGAAGGCTTCAGGCTTCAAGTGATAGGGTCTAAGGTATGATATCATTCAACCGAATTGTCAAAAGCCACGAGGGAAGCAATTGATGATGGTGTATCCCAGAAGGACATGATGGGTTAATCAATGATTAGCGACGGCTAGAAAATGCATGTCTGTGCTTATTCCCGTGGCTTCCACTTAGATATAAGCCGTTTTAGACATCATTTTATCATTGTATGTATAGCGGTTTTGATAGGAAGGTGAATGGTGACACTTCTCCATCAGACGAAACAGAATTGATATTGTCTCAGTCTTCGAAAACCGAGGGACTAGCGGAATTTCCGGGTTCTGTGCAAAGATAGAGAGAAAGTTACAACCTACTCAACGGTCCTACCGAGCACTAGTTGAGGGTTGCCGGCTGAAGGCTGCCGTTTGGGCCTTGAGTTTGATATTCCCCAGACTAGTCGCCTCTTGAGGGAGGAATCGGGATATTGGCAAGCCGGGCTAGTCACTAGATGATTTTCAGTGAAAGCCAAATTACAAACAACAGGTTGCGATGGTTTGATACCTAAGGACACCTCGGTAACCGGTCGATCATACTCCCAGTGAAGAGCCAACAAATGAATACAGGACCGAGTAAACCGTCACGCAGATGTATTGGGGAACAGGATTCAGTCCATCAGATGGACGAAAACCCTGACAGAGACGAGTTTGAGAGAGGATTGTCACTCTCATATGTGGGTCCACATACGATTAGTTTCAGCTCTCGGATTGCAGCTGGCCAGATATTGCCTGTCCGGTGAACGAGAGGGCTGGGATATACGGTTGGAATTTGGTTCGTCACAACGGATCACTACATCTTATGGTCTGGGTAGGCCATAAAGAGAAGATTATGCTGGTAACAAGCATAGATGGAGGAAAGCATATATTACAAAATGACATGTTGAAATTCTGAGGATACGGCCACAAAATTGGCGACGGGAGTTCAAAAAAATTACAGATAGTCTCAAGGACATGAAATGAAAGGGGGGTCAAAAATCGTTTTGGGGGAACTTCGAGAGAGCAGACTCTGCAAAAGTACAACGTTATTTCTGGAATAGAAGATCCCAATTTGAAGAGGCAGTCAAAAGGTTATCGAGATGAAGAGTAGTCGCCAATTGGGATCAGATTCCGCTGGAGATATTTTGATCAGGATTCGGAACCCGGAATGAAATCCTTGGATTCCAATGTCGATTGCACTTAGGATCCTGTATGGTTTGAACCAATATCAGTAATTGTGCCTAGCCAGCTGATGGAGTTAACTTGACTTAGAAAAGTCGGGATGACGAGAGTAGCGGTATGGAGAATGGAGAAGGTTGGTTGTGAATTTCCAGAAATCACAAGTTGTATTGATCGTTGCAGTGATCGAGTGCCCCGATGAAGGAACATGTACTGATGAGTTTCGTGTGAGAACAATGCATCTTTGCCAGTGCGATTCATCTGGCTGCGATGCATCTCTCGCGAATCCTTCCATGCAGAGCTGTTGGCAATACCTTGACAGATTCGTGCACAGATTGGGAAATCTGCCGATCTCAATGCTCGTACGCCCGACGCATATAAAGTCCTCTCCTTGTCCTCGTTCTCAACCAGCCAACCTCTCCTCTTCCATTTCTTTCTCAGAATGTCTACTTCGCTCCAGCAATCCTGCGTCCAATTCCCCACTCCCTCTAAAGCTCTCCAGCCAAGCTCGTTCTTCTCCCTCTCAAACCTCAGTCCAAAATCATGGCTTGTCGCTCTCGGTATGCATTCCTAGTACGTAGCGCACTGATCAAAACTTGACTTTGCCTACTCTAGCCCGGAGCTCAATAGTGGCTGTTCTCGACGACGCGATAAACGTGGGCCACCTCACAATCTCCGATTCAGAAGGGACATACTATTATGGTAACTACCAAAAGGGATGTAATGACGTCCATATCAAAATTACAAATGGCAATTTCTGGCTACGCATACTACTGCAAGTATTCAGCATTTTACTATGTTACGATTTCTTTGCTTACGACCAGATACAGATCAGGAGACTTGGGCTGTATGTCCCTGCTTCCCTTCACATCTCGGATTCATCTAACCTGAGTTTCATGTTGGCAGTCAGCGAGGCATATATGATCGGCGACGTTGAAGTATCATCTCTCAAAGGCGCCATGAATGTAAGTCCTATTGACGACGTACTATTATGGGACTGATTTCTTTTTCTTTGTAGCTTTGGCTCGACAATCAGTCAGGAATGGAGGAGACCCTCTCATCTACGATCGCAAAGGTTTCTTCTGCTATTTCTGGCCTTTACAACAGTTTCCTTGGCCAAACTCGCTCTCAGGCAAGGCTTAACGCCATCGCCAGTTATGACCAGTCAAATGAATTGTTTAAGGTAATTATTCTCGTGTTTCATTAATACCTTGCTTGGGCCTCACCTTTTCCAGGCTTTCCTCAGTAAGGAGATGATGTACTCTTGTGCGCTTTGGTCCGAAGCAGAGGGAGGTCTGCGTGGTGACCTTGAAGATGGTCCTACCCCAGGAGATTTGGAGGCAGCTCAGCTGCGCAAAATCCATCACGTTTTACAGAAGGCACGGGTCAAGCCTGGTCACCGCATCCTTGAATTCGGAAGTGGTTGGGGTGGTCTAGCAATTGAGGTCATTTTTCCCTTTTCTTCCAGGCTTGAAAAAATACTGACTACTCACACAGGCTGTCCGCAGCTATGGATGCGAAGTTGATACGTTGACACTCTCTGTCGAACAAAAGACCCTTGCGGAGAAGCGAATCAAGGCGGCAGGTTTTGAGGACCGCATTCGCGTACACCTTCTCGATTACAGAGAAATACCTGAAGACTTCGAGAAAGCATTTGACGCCTTTATATCAATAGAGATGATCGAGGTTAGCAAGCTTGAAGTTTCAGCCCTGACGTCTGCTGACGGGGAGCGGTTTAGCACGTCGGCCCCAAGTATTATAACACTTACTTCAAGTTAGTTGACTTTGCTCTTAAGTCTAAAGATGCCGCAGCCGTTGTTACATCTACAACGTTTCCAGAGTCGAGATATACTGATTATCAGTACGTACTCTCGAAAAGCACTCTGAGACACCAATGCTAACACGCTGCACCCCTTCTTAGGGCCGAGGACTTCATGCGCCGCTATATGTGGCCCAACTCTTCTCTACCGAGCGCGACTGCCCTCATCACTGCTATGAATACCGGCTCGCAGGGTCGTTTCACTCTTGAAGGCGTCGAGAACCATGCTGCTCGTAAGCATCGAGGCATATTTTGTCCCACTCATCTTTTGACTGATGTTTGATGCTCAGATTATCCCCGTACTCTTCGTGAATGGGGCCGTCGTCTCGAAGACAACCTCACTCAGGACCTTATTGTCAAGGATTACCTAGCGTTAAGTTCTCGTGCAGACTACGAAGTATTCAAACGCAAATGGCAATATCTCTTTGCTTACGCTGGTGCCGGCTTCGCAAAAGGCTACATTACATGTCATATGTTCACATTCATTCGCCAAGTGAGTCTTGTCGATGACTGAACTTCCGAGTGATTCATCAGTAACCTCATTATATTTCAGAATGACAACCCAGAGCTCTGCGATTGAAACGGTTTTTAATGATATGGATTCTTTTCTGTGGAATGGAATGATACCCTTTATATGTTTTGCAGGTCACTCTATCCTTATTCCGCTGTCCTATTCGTCACTGCTGCATTTTACCCTCACCTTTGGAACCAATTCTCTAGACGTCCTAGTCCATTCATAGATTTTTATTGGAGCCCGGGCTCCTCTTCTGACTTGGAAGGAACCACGTATTCAACGACAGCAATTACTATTTCATCATTATTGCTATTTCCTTTTGTTTTGCTTAAATAGGATCTCGCACTGTATCATTAGGCACCACGATATATTTTTAATACTTACCTGATCAGGTCTTTTTGAGTGTCGCCCTAAGCTTTGGGCTGGGGCTGTCTGTGTTGCAAATATCTCGATGAGCAATATTCAACAAAGTATGTCATCGCTTACTCCTATGTCTATCTAAAATGCTATGCTTTCAATCAAGTTGGTTGGTAAAACCATCTCTTTCTTGAACACATGTGATATAAGCCTAGCCTCAAGATACTCATCGACTTCCACTCCATTCCAGTACAATCACACCGGAACAATCTGAAAAATCTTATCCAACGAACGAACACCTGTTGAAATTGTTGAGTGTAGAGATTTGGAAAAAGAGGGGCTCAAGCGAATACTTGTTGCAAACACGCAACCAAAACTAGCCAAAACAGGCAACTTGGTAATGCTGGAGGAACACATGTCATCAGGGGGTGTTGGGTATGACACAAAGTACTGACTCTACAGGTAGTCATCACAAGGAATCTTGCTACCCACAGATATGTACATTATGCAACACAAAGATTCATATAGAGAGTATAATCTATGTATGTACAACATAGCAAGCTGTATCAACTGTAAAAGATGACTACACCTAGTGTGCATCAGGGTGGTCCAATGTACCTAGTGTGGGGCAGTTCACTCGATCCATTCCATCAAGTCTTTCGGAGTTACTTGATGCATCCCACATAATCATTCCTCTACTCCAACCATTCTCCCGGAATGATTCTGTTCCATTGGAAAGCCAGCGGGTATCCTGATGTCAAGTTGTCACCTAATTTGGGATATCAAGTCACCTGACAGGCTGGTGCCACTAGAACACCGCTATTGCAGCTATGAGCTTTTCAGTTCAGATTGCAATTAGATAGGTCCTAATTGTTAGAATATCAAATATTACACTCAAACTAGTCTATTGTTTCATGTCTTGATGTCCCTCTTAATACAGATAAATAGTAGCTGTTGAGATGAGTTTTTCCCTCCCATATTGCATTGCTTGTCCATAACTCAATACCTACTTCTGTAACAGCAGGTATGAAAAAAAAAGAGAACTACCAGGACTATTGTATTCAATTCTGGAGCCCATTAACGAAGTTATAGCCTGGATCCTGTGTGGCTTTGAGACTGCATTATCTCAGTGATTTGGCTCTACTGCCAAATTGAATTAATAAACATAAATTTCTGTTAAAATGCATCCCTAGTGGGTGCATAGTTATTTGATAAGATAATCATTGAAGGAGGCGATCGAATGTACGACAATATACATCAGCATCTTCAAAACAAGGAACAACAGTCATGACAAAGCTGGACCCTGAAAGTGACTAACACATTGAAACATCATGACATACCAGGCAAGAAGAATCATCGATGGTGTTTCAATGACGTCTTCATTACAGCACTTGATGCTACATGTTGCAACGCTGCAAAGATGTGTTGAAAAATGTGTTTGACACTACTATAGCACCAAAAGACGGATGCT
>Ga0153938_1000430_pt1 | contig 17119 bp, 19 predicted proteins | sample TSNY022MetaG_FD_104740 | JGI IMG/M metagenome (GOLD analysis project Ga0153938, IMG submission 104740) | Attine ant fungus gardens microbial communities from New Jersey, USA - TSNJ022 MetaG | ecosystem: Host-associated > Fungi > Mycelium > Unclassified | place: USA:New Jersey: Brendan T. Byrne... | reverse complement strand
TGTGATATGTACATAATGTGTGGATGAATGCCTGAAGTAATCCTAGGTTCAGACAAGTAGTGATGCCGTTTTCGGTGAGATCTACAGCATCCAGAACCAAGGGCCCTTGTCTGCTCTGAGATCAGAAATCCAACAAGTTGCAATGTTACTATCCCTTGACTACATGTAAAGATTGGGGATTGGATGAATGCTCTCGTCAGCTCCATCTTACCGACAGTAAGAAACGACGTGTTAAAGAGAAGGCATGGGGGGAAGAGATTGACCACAAATACTTATCTGAGATACAGAGCTGAGTCTATATCAATAGGGTGGACATATGAAGACGTCTAATCTGGGTTGCGTGTTAAGTATTGTATGAATCTTGGTGTTTCGAAAAAAAGACATACGGCAGATACCGGATGAGATCTCACATTTGTAGCCGGACTGAGGAATATCAAGATTCTATTTCCGCCGACCTCGACAGGAGGAAGGGCCATACGGTACTGGAGTCTTTCCAAAGGACGACCAATCGGGCCGTCAAAGAAGCAGCTCGGAACAGGCAAGCTCAGAATACTGAAAAGAACCGATTAGTTGTGGAAGCTGCCGTAGACACGGTGATAGATGAACAGATCAAATCATGTCTGGAGTTCCCATTACTCAGAATCAAGATCGTAAGATACTTGATTTGGTTGGAGCGTGACCGGAATCCGCGGCTGCAGGCCAGGGCCGATCTCAACTTAGCGAAAAGAGTTCCTGGTTGAATGATATAAGTACCTTGCTTCTGTAACTGCAAAACCCACGCGTATCGACTTCGTTCAGCTCACTCTTCGCTCCAGACTAGTGTAGTGGACTGTCGATCTGGGGTATAGGCACTTTGACCTGACATCATTCGTTGGTACCCTGCCGGCGGGAAGCTCTGTCGCCACAACTAACGCCAGTTTCTGCAGTGAGTGTGCAAAGGTAGAAGGGTCGTATTGAACTCACGGTCATTCCTCGGTAGCACCGAGAGCATTTGACGACGATCTACCTCGTGACAAGCTGAGCCAACACGTACTGAAGACCAGCTGTTGGAACCTGATATCTGGTCTCTACTATCCCTTGGTTGTGTCTGTCGTCTCTGGGAAATACCGAATCTGGTATGAGCATTGACAACACCTTTTCCTCGACAACTGCACCACGTCCTGTTCTTGCATCATCTGACCTTCACCGCTGGGATCTTCTTGAAATTCTAAACCCACCTCTTTCTCCATCCAGTCGCTCTCGTGGTCGCAAGATGTCACTGGATTTTTCTACCAAAGCTCCCCAGTCTCTTTATGGACAGTCTGACATTGATCAACCCTTCAATGTGCCCAGCTCAGAAAATGCAAGTATTCTATTCTGTTTTGTATCTTTCCTCATTGCTCACCATGAGTTTCAGACCGAGGGTATGGATACCACCGATCATCCAAGTTATGAAATTTTCTCTGGTTCTGCCTCGAATAGCTCCCTCTCTTCCCAAGCTTACCGCACAAACGCATCTTCGTCTTCATCTCTGGGCCACGGATATGGGATGAATTCCGATAACATCTACAACCATCCTCCGTTCAACGACTCTGTTCCATCTTACGCTGGATCTAATAGTAGCAATCCATTTGACATTATGGGTGCTGGCTTGCCGTCGTCTTATAACAGTGGCAGTAGCGGCAAGGTTTCTCCTCTCACTCCCAATGACCCTGTGGGCGGATTTAATCCACCTCCGGACTTTCCCTTATCTCTTGGGCCCAAAGAATTTCAACCCAATTATCCTGATATCGAACGTCGTCCTTCAGGTGCCAGCTACAATCCGCCGTTCGATGAGTATTGCATGAACTCTGGAATTAACTATCCTTCGAATGGATTTCAGCCGTACCAGGAGAGACTTAGTCGCTTCCCACCCGAACACCGCTATAGTCACTCAGGACCAGTGCCTCCTGCTGTCTCGCACATGCCGCCAAGCATACCTCCCCATGCAACGCATGGCATGCCGTATGATGGGATGTCCCATTACCAGTCAGACCCTCACCAGGAGATGTCCCTCCGCGTGCCATCTGTTGATGAGACTCTCGCTCGCATGCGTCTTCACCCTGTCTTGGGCCAGTCAAATGATCTCCAGACTTTTATTCGGTAAATTATCATTAATACTTGACAGTGGAGTTTAGGGCTTATTACTGTCTTAGTCCCTACCTTGATCAGTATGTCCGCACATCCAATCGACTTGCCTTCGGCGAAAGGACGATCATTGTAATGTCGAGCAAAGTCGCTCAAAAGTCCTACGGCACAGAAAAAAGGTGAGCCAGTAAGTTCACGTCTTCCGAGACGTTGCCGAGACAATTCTTCAGGTTCCTATGTCCACCTCCCACCGCGATTATGATCGGTAATTCTTGGTGGACTGATGTAAATCGACGCGGCGAAGACCCCAAACTCTGTCCACCACGTGTCGTGGTCTCCATCTTTGGAGAGTCCGTCCCGCAGGAAGGATCAATCGAGTGGATAAGTTCTTCAGGCAAGGCATTTGATGTCAGTGATCCTCCGACTGGCACGACCTATATCGGTCGCTGCGTTGGAAAGCAGCTATTCATTTCGGATGTTGACGATAAGAAGAAGAAGGTTGAAGCCTTAGTGAAGGTTACCGCCCCCGCTTCGGATGATGAATCGGAGCACGTGCTTGGCATCTTTCCGAGCCGTCCCATCAAAGTCATTAGCAAACCAAGCAAGAAGAGGCAAAGTGCAAAAAACCTTGAGCGTAAGTTTATGCGTTGTAACCAACATCCCGTCCGTTCACATTTCGGGCAGTTTGCATCAATCATGGCTCCACAATTTCCTTGTTTCATCGGCTTCGGTCTCAAACCGTTTCTACAAAATACCTTTGTGTTTCGGGTTCAGGTTCTTCATTCAAGGGCTCTGATGGGGCTCCCTTGATGGGACTTGATCACCGATCACGCTCGACAACGCCCTCATTCATTGCAAGGACCGCGAGTTGGGGTAAGTGATCAGCAACAAGGATTCTGGAATTTGTAATGACATTCGTTTTAAAAGATCCTTTTGTCATGTATATTGTTGATGTCAATAAACCTGCAGGTGGAATCGATACTCCGCCTCCGCCACCTCAACCCGATTATCCGTCGCCTCCACCAAATGCGATACCCTTCACAAATAACGGTTCCCAGATACCGATATATTACAATCAGACCGTTGTCCTCCAGTGTCTTACGTCTGGCGTCGTCAGTCCCGTCCTCATCATTCGTAAGGTAGATCATCAGACTACCGTTGTCGGAGGAGGTTTGCAGGAGGGTGCTAAGGGTGTACCCGATCACTACTGTGCTCCTGGCGAGGTTTGCGGTGACCCCGTCTCACAGCTTCATAAGATTGCCTTTGAAGTTTACGACTCCGCAAAGACTATGCCGGAACCAGGAACACCTGGAGCTACTGGTGCTTTCCTATCGTGCATGGGTGAGAAGGTCAACACATATCGCCCCATCGATGGCCGTCAATGGACCTCTACCACTAATAATGGCTCGAGTTCCCCTCTCCCCGGTTCCCCTGTCACACCGACTCCAAAATCCAGTGCCAGCGAGTACTTTGGCCACCAAAATGTGGACAGTGCCCCTGCTTCCCCAATCACAACAGATTTTGCTACTAATGATGGCGGTCGTGTGAAAAAGTCCCGAGCATCATCCAGTGCTGGGGGCGTTTCAAAACCATTGACCAAGGGTCGTCGTCGTCCGAGCTCAGCTGGCTCAGTTTCAAGCCGTCGTGGCTCGAGTAGCGATGCTGGTGTGTCCTCCGGTGCTCTCTGGCAGGTAGACATCGGTGAAACTAGCGTGTGGACAATTGTTGGTACAGGTACGTGGAGATGCCAATATATTCATTGAGAAATTCGTTAATTTCTCTTCTTAGATCAAATTCGTTACAACTTCTACATCCCTACTGTTTTGTTTGATAACCAGCATGCCCCTCAGACCCAGTCCTTCCCCGTTCCTTCAAAACCTGTGACGCCTTTCCCTGGTGTTGTCAAGTACCTTCCTCCTGATCGTGCCGCAGAGGCACCTAAATCTAACTGTCCATCGTCACGCGTGGTTCTCGCAAAACCTAATCCTCACGCCTCAAAAATGCTAACTGTCTACGGAGAAAACTTCTCCAAGACGGAGCCTGTCAGCGTCTTCTTTGGGTCTGACCCGTCGCCATATGTTGAAGTTCGCTGTACGGAAGTACTCGGTTGTCTTCCGCCTGAGAACCAAGCACCCAAACGTCGTCCAATTATCCTTGTTCGCAGTGACGGTGTTGTTTTCCCTTCAAGTGTCATGTATCCCTAATCGGGCCTGTATATTGTGTATGCCCGCTGATCGCGTGGAATCATTGTGGAATCATTTTGGAATAGCTGCTTCTATCGTGTGTTTGTGCTTTTTATGGAACGTTCGTCTTGTTTTGCGGATAGTACTTGACAGACTAACTTTCATGGCCTTATAGTGGCCAGCTGTATTATGATAGACTTGTTCAGTGCTTGGATCTCAGAATCATATACCTTGTTTGGATCTTGATTTATGTTGACACATCGTTTTCCCGACCTGGTAAAATGATAGCTCAATGTGAAGAGTATATCACTTTTTGGTAATTCCGGCCGGAGAAAGGTTAACTGCATGGTGTGGCGCATGACGCACGACTCGTAACGCGCGTAACACGGGCATAACACAGATAGGAAGTGATCGAAAATCAATCTACCGAGAGGTAATCGAGTTTCCTGCCGGGGTTTTCCATCTTCACAATATGTCCAAATGTTTACCTGAAAAGCCGAAGGAATTGTCCACCCGGAACAATCTATCCAAGTCTCTGTCAACTGCCTATTCAGACTGATGTAATGCCTAACTCAACGACAAGACTTCAAGAACATGCGTTACCACTATTCAGTTTGCTACAGCCCTGTTGACTGTGGAAGCCTCAGTACCTGGATGATCCAATTGACTACGGATGCTGTTGGAGAGTGCCAAATGGAAATATTCACATTGCACTAACTATGGTGTCAAATAGGTCTAATAACAGGGTGGTCGGATAACAACGCTTGCCGGGTGGTCATTACTTTAATTCGGTTGCAAAAAAGAACCTCACTGTGGCGGTTGAATTAGGAGGCGTTATCATGTGACCCTCGCCTATCACCAGTCAAAACCCTGTTTGTCTTCTGCAAGACTGAAGAATTTCAAGTCATGATGAGTGTGGGGGCGCACGCCTCCGGGTTTATTTCCCAGATTACATCTACTCTGTCGGCTATTCCTGGTTTGATTTTGACCGGCTACACCGAATACCTTTGGAGCTACAAACCGAATTCTTGGGTGGCCAAGATTGCATCTATTTTCAGAGCGCTAGCTCTTTTGGTTGCTCTTCCAGTCGTTTTTTTGGGTGCCCTAGTACGTAGGCATATCAAAATATCCTTCCGTTCATGAGGTGATCGGTATGAATGTACTAGGATATCGTTTCTTATGGGATCGCTCGAACGTTCGGTATTGTCGACGACGTGAAGGCCTCTACAAGCGACAAAGGAGTAGCTCCTCCTTCCGTCGCAGAGATTCCTGTGATACACATCAACTACGAAAGTACATCCGACTCGGTGGAGTCAGATCATGACTTAGCGGAGGGGCTAACCGGAGCTCGGCGTACTGAGGCCTCCAATCTATTAGCCGTATCTCAGCCCAAAGCTTTTTATGCTTCAGACTCTGAGGGTCTTGGGCTTGCGGGTGCAGACATTTTCTCACCCGCGGCATCTGCGCCGTCCTCCCCGACTTTGAGGCGAAAAACGTTTTTGAAAGGAGATGACATTAGACATGTCGACGCAAAACTTCAGGAGGGCTTAAGACAGCGGCAGGTGCAGTGTGTTGAGGATGATCAGTAACGATCCAGAACTCTTCAAGCGTCGATATGGTACAACGTAGTAACAATACGTCTTACAGGCGAATGTCTACTTTTTTTAGATAGTCTTTGACTGACATCATCACCAACCAAAACGCAATTGCTCGCGAGTGAAGACTGGTGGTTTCCATTTCAGGCACTCTGGATGAATTCTCGGCCGTCGTTTTGCTTTCGCTTTCTGATGCTTTTCAAGCACAGCATTCGTCAGGCATATCAGGTGCTGTCCCTTGTAGTGCTTGAACAGCTGAAGGGTCGTACAACTTCGAGCCGATCAGTCGAAAGCAATGAAGATAGAGTACGAGAACACACGTATTCATGACATCTGCATGGGTAATGGCAGTCTTTTGAGCTATTTCATCTATGCTTAACTCGCCATCTGTCGAACTAAGCAGGAGCTCAACGATAGCTTCTGCCCAATATGCCCGATATCCAAGTAAACCCAAATCACTGAGAGGTTTCTCGGGGCTACCAAGTTTGTTCTCCTTCTTGCTGAGCTCGTAAGAAAACTCAATGAGAAGTCTACCGTAGCCATGACGCTGGTGCTGGGGAAGTGTCAAAATACATGCAACATTATAATTTTCGGCAGATTCTTTCTCTTTTGAGAAGTAACCAATGAAGTGACACCCTGACGAGTCGCGTTTTGTCTATGGAACCAGTATGAGTGTCATCAAGTCTTGAAGCCTATTTAATGTCCTCACCATGACATAGTACATAAATGGGGTAACATCGTAGTATAGAGTTTTACTAGAAGAAGTCATGTCATTACTCATCAAACTTGAAAAGAATGAACACTTACTGGTCCAAGAAACATTTCGAAAGCAAGCTGAGGTTTCTGCACCACGTTAATTGGCGCTTCCCGTCTATCTCGTAAAACGAAATATCTTCGTGTCGGTAAATTTCATTACCCGGGGGATGAAGCATACTGCAACGCTTGCGATGCCGGGAAAACATGAATTGTGAGGGAAAGAATGATAAACAATACTCGCAAATGAACAGAACTGGCAAGTGAGCGTATTCCTTTGGGTATGGGCTAAAGTACCAGGCTTCCACTTCGTGTTTTCCGATTTGTAAACGGTTGAGGTTCTTAACTCGAGTGATCTCTGAAATTGACTGGGTCATAGATCCAGATGTGCGTAATTTCTCTATCTCCTGCTCCTTACTAAAACTGGCCTGTGGCTGAGGTTCTGGAAGTGCGGTGATATCGAAAGACTGAATCTCCTCAGAATCAATATCCATTTCTCCTTCTGCATCAATGTCTTCACCCTCAGCATCCTCTTCCTCCTCCTCTTCCTCGTCCGGGGGGACTTTACGCTTCAAAGAGGGAGGTGCTGGTGATGGGGATGAAGGGTAGTTCCCCCCGAGATTGGGAGTAGAGGGGGTGGGGGTGGGGGAAGCTGCTTTTGCGGCGTTGGATGTTGCCTTCTTCAATAAATTTTGACCACGAAATGCTTTATTTGGTATAGATGTATTTTTCTTTCCATGAGGCACCTTCGGCCGTGGCCATTCAAGGTCGCGGCTGATCACTAGACGGGAGCCTGCCACCCATTCATCGAGACGCTTGTTGAAGTGTTCCCAATGGACAAAGAATTCCAGATTGTCTTCAGGCTGAACCAGCCCATCATTCACAGCTTGCTGTCGTGCATACGAGTTTTGAGGCTTCTCACGTATTGATAGAATTTCGGCAAGACGCTCTTCTGTCTGACCATCTTGGCCAGGACGCCGGATATAGAGCTTGCAGCCGACCGAAACAGTCTGATCAGTCCGAACACGTGAGCCATGGGATGTGTGTCAATTGACTAAGCAGACACACCTGGAGGCTGTATGTCCCCCCGAGACTGACTGGAGGCGGAGGTATATCCGGCGCAGGGGTTGAGTGAGACGAAACCATTTTTCCGCACTAGCTGAGGGGAGAGCACTGAGTAATAAATGGTGAATGGGCCAGGTCAGAATAGGAATAGAAATTTGAATACAAGAGATGACAACGGTGCACTCCTGACTCTTAATGGGTGTAAAAAGGGACAAAGAGTCAGTTGTTCCCCGGTTGTCTTCACCGAGTTCTGCTGACAAAGCTCCTTCAGCTGTGACCCAGCACAAAGCTGTCACGCAGTGATCTATAAGAGTGCTATGGACGACATTGTCCTGAACCTTGATCTGGATGCAGGTGTACCTCCAAGGAAGTCCTCAAATAAAAATAAAGGAGGTCGATGGGTGGATAGGTCAAGTTTTTTTCCCTGATGAATTCAGTTTTTCTAATCAATTTCGCAATATAGGCTCAAAGTTAAGCGTGCTATGAAGCGAAAAGCACATACTGGCTCGGATGTCATCACCCCAGAAGATACTTCCAGACCACAAAAGCGATTGCGTAAAGACCCTAGTGTTTTTACACCGCCCTCACAACCCAAAACCAGCGTTACTGCGACTCCGTCTTCGCGATCAACGCAATTCATCTCATCTCTTTTTACGTCCAACCCGAAACTCGATGCCCCAACTACCAATAAACCAACCAAGAATCTGTCTCAAGGGCCTAGCAATGCACCCTTGAATATGTCCAACTTCTCTGGTCTTGGTCTTAACCCACTTCTGGTTTCTCATCTCACAAGTAAAATGAACATCAAAAAGCCTACTGCTATCCAACGGTCTGCCCTACCCTTACTTCTGGCATCATTAGAAGGAGGTCAGGAAAGGGATGCGTTCATTCAATCACAAACTGGATCTGGAAAGACATTGTCCTACCTTCTACCCATCGTTCATGACCTCCTTCCTCTAAGTTCGCTGTCTTACATTGATCGCTCTATTGGAACTTTAGCAATTATTATTGCTCCCACACGAGAACTCGCCAAGCAGATCTCTGATGTCCTTGAGGCACTGCTGAAGTTGCGATTGAGGTCAGAAGATGAATCTGCCGATGATCCCAATCCTGCCAGCAGACTCACAAGGTGGCTTGTTTCCGGTCTTTTAATTGGAGGCGAAAATCGCACGCATGAAAAAGCTCGCCTTCGGAAGGGTATACCAATCTTGGTTACAACGCCTGGTCGGCTGTTAGATCATTTGCAGAATACCTCTTCCTTCAACGTCGGCAAGTGTAGGTGGCTGGTTTTGGACGAGGCTGATCATCTCATGGAACTTGGTTTTGAAGAGACCATCACAGGTATCCTTCAGGGTTTAGATGGACGGAATCGTTTAGCGAAAAAGGCTGTAGCTGAAGGACAAAGCATGGAGGTCGGCGGATGGGATTGGGATAGGAAAAGAAGGACGATCTTATGTTCGGCCACGATTCGTGAAAACGTTCAGAAGCTCGCGGGCTCCACGCTTGTGGATCCCCTAATAATCAAAGCGATTGACATCCAAAAAGAGCCAGAGCCAACTCTCAGCAAAGCACACTCCTCCGAGACTTTTACACCCCCATCTCAACTGACTCAAAAGTACATCATTGCCCCTCTTAAGCTACGGTTGGTCACGTTAATAGCGCTCCTTCGTTCACTCATTGCACAAGTACATGGCCAACGGAGTATCAAAATCATCGTATTTTTCAGCTGTACAGATTCTGTGGATTTTCATTGGAATCTGCTCACGAAAGCTTCCATGATTGATGAGATGAAAGTTGGCTCGGGTATAGAAAGTGAAGACGAAGAAGAGGGCAATGAGACAAGTGCTTTACGCGATAAATATGATCAATACGAAGGGAAATGCTCTCTGCTTTGGGACACTGAGGTGTATCGACTCCACGGTTCTCTTCCAACACAAACTCGCCTATCTATCATAAAAATGTTTTCTGGGACTGCATCTGACACCAAAGGACCAGTTTCATCGATTTTACTTTGTACTTCAGTCGCATCACGAGGTTTAGATCTTCCCCTCGTCCGTGCGGTATTGCAATACGACCTTCCAACAGAAGGTGGTGCGACAGAATATGTTCACAGAGTGGGCCGTACAGCTCGGGCTGGAAGAGGCGGCGAAGCCTGGAGTATTGTGGCCCCGAACGAACGTGATTGGGTACAGTGGATTCAAGAGACAGTAGATAGCGGCAAAAAAGGGGATAATCTCACACCCAGCAAAGGAAGCATGTCTCTCATGCCTGTTGCAGTCAACGAAATCTTAAGATCTGGATTTGGGGGTAAGGGGCAAGAGTTTGAAGAGCGGGCTACAGAAGTTCAACTTGCTTTCGAGCGATGGGTTTTACGTGAGAAGGTGTGTTTCTCTTTTGGTCTTTTGATTTTGTGTGTGAACCTTGTGCTCACTCGATAAAATGTCTCTTGTCTATTTATGGTTTCGTTCACACAGAACTCGGAACTTGCTCGTAATGCGTTTTTATCGCATTTGAGAGCGTACGCTACACATCCTGCGAACGAGAAACATATCTTCCATATCCGCCATTTGCATCTTGGTCATCTAGCTAAGGCTTTTGCACTACGTGAAGCACCAAAATCTATTACTGGGGCTGTCACCACTACACAAAAGACGCAGAAGAATAAGAAGAAGAAGAGAGATCTCTATCCGCCAGGCACCAAGACTAAAACCAAAGTCGCCAAATCAGAACAGCAACGGCACGCTGAGTGGGAGAATGATCATTTTGGGGACTCCGAGAAGCGGATGCAGGCTGTGGTGAGAGCCCAGGGACGCTTGACAAAGAAGGGAGGTGTCATGATGAGCAGTGGGACATCAGAATTTCAGATTGCAGGAGGCGATGCTTTGGTAAAACTTGTCCAAGGCCTCTGATTTGTCGTGATGTGACCTTGGTCATTGTCCACGATTGTCAGGTCTACAAGTATTCCGCGCTCCTCTAACAAGCCTTGATAGACCAACCGGAAAAAAGCTATAAGTTTCCCCTGCCTTGAGATATACTCGTTCAATTGTGCTAACCACGTGGGACGGAACTTTGTTTCTGGGAAAAGTGAGATCGTATCATCATCGTGTACGCGTCTCAAAATGTTGAACTATGCTTTTCTCAGCCATTTTTTGAATCACTCTTGGATTCACATCTCATGGTGAGCCAATCTCAGTTACCATATTATGAGTCTATGTATCGAATAAAGCAATCGTAATTGTGATGTGGTAATCGCACAGGTTTCTGTTACACTAAAAGGAGCTGGTGTAAACTTCGCTCACACCCTACTTCTTCCTCCTGCAGACATGTTCCAGACATTGGATCCTGTTTAGCCATCCGCGTCTCAGTACTAGATTACTTGTTGTGGAATAGAAACGCTGAGTCGAAAAAAAAGAATAAAGAGGAGCTTGGTATCTGCTACCACGTGAGTCGCATTAAAAATAGAGCATGTTCGCGTACACGTCGACGTTTCTTCACCTCAACCAAAATGTTTGGTCGCCTTACTTTGTCTTTCATTGTGGTGTCCATCGTCGCGCTCTTCTGCGCTCAGGCCGCAGAAGCTACCAAAGGCCCAAAAATTACCAATAGACTATACTTTGACATTAAACACGGTGATGAGGATCTCGGACGAAGTATGTGTTTGCAAACTCATGCCTACTGATAATTAACGTGGAATACAGTCACCTTTGGCGTTTTCGGTGGTGTATGTCTCGGAATTTTAATTTTGCACCCCCTTTTCAGACCTGATGGGTTCGTTCTAGACTGTTCCCAAGACTGCAGAGAACTTCCGTGCCTTGGCCACTGGTGTAAAGAAGGATGGAACTGAACTCGGTTTCGGATACAAAGGTTCAAAATTCCATCGTGTCATTAAAGATTTTATGTGAGTCAAGTGCTTGTTTGTTGGTCCCGGAAACATATCTCTTCAAATAGGATACAGGGTGGTGATTTCAGTGAGTCAGAATCTTGTCGTGATGTTTGTAGAACCTCGGCTTCTTACGATTCGTTCCAGCTCGTGGAGATGGAACTGGTGGAAAGGTGCGCTTTTAGCCTTTACCTGTAACAATCATGACCCAATGACCTGGTCGTCGGATGCCTTTCAGTCCATCTATGGTGACAGATTTGCCGATGAGAACTTGTGAGTTAGTAGTTTCCTTATCTCTGGGCTGACCATCGACATGTTCTATTAGCAAGCTCAAACATACTGGACCCGGTCTTCTGTCAATGGCGAATGCAGGAAAGGATACCAACGGTAAACCTTCATCTTACTCCTGAGATCTATCGGCCTCACTTCGGGTCACCGATTCTCGGTTATCTTAGGTTCTCAGTTCGTGAGTTGCCACCACTTATTACTCATTCACATGGAAGAAGTTAAATTCAATGGCTAATGAGTTTTACAGTTTATAACCACCGCTATTACTAGCTGGCTCGATGGCCGCCATGTACGTTGTTGGTTTTGGTCTGGAGTAATGATTTTGATTCGCCTGTAGGTTGTTTTTGGTATGGTTCTTGATGGCATGGACATTGTGCGCAAAATCGGTCAGGCTTTCCTTTGATTTCAGATAATTACAACATCACTGAAATATTTTAATTATGACCCTCAGAGGATGTTGAGAAGGGAGCGCAAGACCGTCCCAAAGTTGATGTCATCATCGCTGACTGCGGCGAGGTAAACACTTCAGTCATGACTCACATCAAGCTGATAGCTTTTTCGTTGTAGCTCCCCTTGGATCTTGCTACGGACGAGACTGGGAAAGAGGTGCCTCTTCATGCTGAGCTGTGATGCTCCCAAGTACCGATAAAAATATGTGCCATTTAACAGGACCATGTTACTGGAGCTGCCCATGTCGATTTAGACGAGCTTAACAAAAGCAGCAGCACTCAGAGTATAACGCCCGAGGGAATTATCCCTGTTTCTACTGCTAACCCTGCCAGTGACAAGCAAAAGGCAGCCGGACTTGAGACGCTACCCCAAGCCAACTGGTCTCTCATGGCCTCTGGCATCGTGCTCATTGGTGTATTGGTTGCCTTCTTTCTGTGGCTGGGTGGTGCCAGATGTGTGAGAAGGCTCATCAACGGTAGAGAAGGAAAGTATAGCAAGCTTAGTTCAAGTGATTTGTGAGGATGTTCCCTCTCTTTGGTAGCTCGCTGGTTCATATTCCAGCATACAGAAGACGTATTGCTTAACTTCAGACAAGGGCTTCTTGGATAATGGCATCGGTTTGGATGAATCTTACGTCTTTGAGTTTCACTGCCATTCCCGATATATCATTCGTCCGGATGGGGTATGTAGCACAGGTTACCTGAAAACATTCTTTGTGACGTACAGACGGATCGTCGGAGCAGTGAGTACTAAGTTCCCGACTTGCATTGCGCCGGTCTGGTTGTAAATAGATTTATGATTGGCCTATCATACACCAGAACTTCTGCAGCTGGCTAAAGGTTGGTTATCTGGGAATAGACTACTGTGTTGGATGTGACATCATGAGTTAATAAATAGGACATCTAGGAGATAGTTAGGAGTGGAAGCTGTGGGCAGCAATAGAACTGGAAGGGTATGACAAGTGAGGATAGCAGTGTCAGTGACGAATCCCAGCAGCAACTAGTGCGAGAATAACATAGAACATATTTCACATTTTAAATGTGATCGGAGACGTCACTCTTCACACACGACCATGAAGGCCCTCTACCCTGCCTCAAATATCCTCGAAAATCTCGACCATGCTCAGCGTGCTCTCAAGATCGCTCGACATTCTCCTTGTTCCCTCTGTAATAACTCCTGCCTCGGCCTCCAGCCATCTCTCGGCATCAAGGCTGTCCTTGACGAGTCACCCTTCCAAGGTCTCTTCGGTCTAGACGATTATGGCTCGGATGATGATGAATCCAAGGGCCAACTCTCATACCTTGAGTTCTGTCAGTGCGGCCATGACGTGAAATATCACGGGGCAAATGAAGCCGAGCTTGGCAGCGAGGAATTCACTCGCCGTGCTCGAGTGGCCATTCGTCTAGACGAGTTGATTCAGGTACGTGGTATGAAACTCACTCCTCCACTCCTTTGATGCTGATTCTCCGTGCACTGAATCAGGTATACCTCTCAAAATGTTGCACTTCGTATTGAACTATAATCCGACCAGGACGAGGGTGATCTGCTCGACTTTGAGTTAACAAATGATGATATCGATTCCTTGCGCAAACAAATCACTCTTCGGCCAGTGGGAAGCTCAACTTCTCCAGGTATCTTGTTCAAATCTCAGTCATGAGTCTCAATAACTAAGGTTGACAACTTCGAAAGACACACGATCTCAACCAAGCAATGTACTATCACCTGCCTCGTCAATTCTCAGTGACCCATCTCCGCGAGCAGCCAAGCGACGTCGGCTGTCATTTTCATCCCTAAGTGATGCAGAAGACAACGACGACGATGACGACGAGCAGCCCCTGGCATCCCAGGTCGCCTCTTCAGCAGCACATCCTCGGAGAAGTGGAAAGGGTAGAAAAGGAGGCAAGAAGAACGCTGCTCTGAAGAAGAAGGCACATACTGCTCCAACGTCATTAGCCCCACCCATTGGTGATGAGCAGATTCAGATGAATAAGAGGATCAACGGGGTCAATGGGCGTGAACCCAAGATTAAAGTTGAAGATAGATTGGATGAAGGCCAATTGAACCGTCTCGCAGCAGGCGTGCCTGTTGATTTTACTAGAGAAACCGGTGTATGTACAGTATCCATCTTGACTCCGAATAATTGCTCATGTACACATAGCCAACTGTCAAAGTTGAGAAGGCTGCGATGATAGAGATACGCAAAGGAGTCATACAAGTCGTGCCTGTCGAGAACAACCAAAAACCACGGTCATTGACGATTTTGACAGGTCTCAAAACACTTTTTCAGAAGCAATTACCCAAGATGCCTCGAGAATACATTGCACGGCTTGTGTATGATCCCAACTCCCAAGCTCTAGCGATCATCAAGAAGGGTTACAAGGTTGTGGGCGGAATATGTTATCGACCATTTTCACATCGTGGCTTTGCCGAAATTGTTTTCTTCGCCACAAATTCTGCCGACCAGGAGAAGGTAATTGCTTGCTGCATTCCATTTTCTCTAGTCTCATTTGTCATACAAGGGTTACGGTGGGATGCTCATGGACCATTTCAAAGCTCACATCCGCAAAAACTATCCTGAAATGATGTATTTCCTTACTTATGCCGACAACTACGCTGTGGGTTATTTTGAGAAACAAGGATTCTCAAAGGACATCACTCTAGATCGGTCTGTGTGGGCAGGGTACATTAAAGATTACGAGGGTGGTACCATCATGCAGTGTACGATGCTCCTCAAAGTCGATTATCTCAACAAACCAGCAATATTAGCGAAACAAAAAGAAGCAATTTTACAGAAGATCAAGGAACTCTCGAGATCACATAAGGTGTATCCAGGACTTCCACAGTTTCAGCCTAGTCAGCCGGAGGGCGTGATTGTTGACCCCAGAGATGTCCCAGGGCTCAGTAAGGCTCTCAATATTAGAAATATACCTGCATCTGATCATTATTCAAACAGGAGAAACAGGTTGGAAACATAGTATGATGACAAAGTAAGTGCTTTTTGCGTGTGCTGGATTCCTTGTTGATGCTAAGATGTCATGTGTCCAGCGTCATCCGACAGTCTCCCAAGAACGCCGATCGTATGTTCATGGAATCAGCATTAAACGATCTCATACGACATCCTCGGTCATGGCCATTTCGAGACCCAGTGAAGGCATCTGAAGTGGCTGATTATTACGACGTCATTAAACAACCGATGGGTATATCACTTTTTGAGTCCTTGACGATTGCATTGACATGACAGCTAGATTTCCAAACAATGGGAGAAAAACTGAGGGATGGAAAATACAAAACGGTTGATTTATTCGAAAACGACGTTCGGCTGATCATCGAAAACTGCAGAAGTTATAACCCAGATACAACAGTATATTACAAAAATGCGGATAAAATTGAGGAAGTACTTAATGATCTCATGGCGAAACGTCTTTCTTGAATGATGTCTCCATGAGTTCAGAATTTGTTGATCTTAACTTAAATATCGGTTTTGTTTTTGTAGTATAATCTACCTATGCTTCTCGCTGCTGCAACATTGGACACTTGAATGTTGATTCACAATCAATCCTCCAAAAGTGTGCATTGGGTAACTCAGCTACATTTACCAATAAGGTAATAATACAAGTCATTCATTCAACATATCAATCCATTTCACTCAACGCTGACCATCTGTTTAAATCAGTGTTTAACGATATGTCAACCCAGGGCAGTTAGTTACACTCACAAGCTTTGGTTTCATATTTCCCGAGGCCTACAATGATGTTCTGTGGGTCCTGGGGCTTGCCGGCGATGTAGTTCTCGAGAATGGATTTCGTACCAGACGCATAACGGGCCTGTGCATCAAGGGTGGTACCAGAATAGTGGGGAACCATCCCGTTACCAGCTCCGAGAGTGTTCTTCGCAGTACGCCAAACGTGGTCGCGAGGAGCGGGTTGGACATTCCACACATCACCAGAATATCCGTTCAACTGTCCACTCTTAAGGGCAGCAGCGACATCATCCGCATTACAAATGGCACCGCGAGCAGTGTTGACGAGCCAAGCACCTTTCTTGAAGTGCTGAAGCAAATCAGCATTAACAAGATCGCGAGTTCCTTCGTGCAGAGGGCAGTTGACAGTGACAACGTCACATTGAGAGACAAATTCTTTGAGGTTGGCGACTTTGCGCGCTGCCACTGCTTTAGCGGCTGCCTCTGGAAGAGGCGCATAGTCGTAGTAAAGAAGCTCCTTGCAGTTGAATGGAACAAGACGTTCAAGAACACGATAACCAATGCGGCCTGCACCGATGGTGCCAACGACCTTGCCTTCAAGATCAAAGGCATTCCTGGCGATGTCAGAGACTTGCCAGTCTCCACGTTCAATCATCTGAAAAAAATCAGATAAACCCATGAGAAAAGTCTTTGGGGGGTATGCGGCGTACCTCGTGAGCCGGTACAAAGTTCCTCACGAGAAGCAGAATGCTCATGATAACATGCTCAGCCACTGAGACGACATTAGAGCCAGATACCTGGAGTGAACAGTTGAGGCGAGAACAAAATATAATCCCAACACTTGATCATACCTCCAAGACTTGGATACGGCTGTCAACAGCAGCGTTCAGGTCAATGTGATCGGATCCAACACCAGCAGTGATGCAAATTTTGAGATTCTTCGCCTACCGGGGGAAAGATACATGTAAAAGATCGAAGTCTATTGGTGGATCGTCAAGTCATTTGAACGGCGAAGCCATACCTTCTGAACCAAGTCGTGAGTGAGATATCTACAGCGTGAGTAAAGATAGTCAGATGGCTCTCCAACGAGGGGCAGTTT
>Ga0153938_1000429_pt1 | contig 17135 bp, 12 predicted proteins | sample TSNY022MetaG_FD_104740 | JGI IMG/M metagenome (GOLD analysis project Ga0153938, IMG submission 104740) | Attine ant fungus gardens microbial communities from New Jersey, USA - TSNJ022 MetaG | ecosystem: Host-associated > Fungi > Mycelium > Unclassified | place: USA:New Jersey: Brendan T. Byrne... | reverse complement strand
TGCGGCCAATTGAGCAAAAAAGTCCGGCGCCGAAAATTCTATGGCTTAAGAACCATGAACCGGAGGTGTTCCAAAAGACCGCGTACTTTATTGGTGCGCCGACGTATTTGGTGTATCAATTGACGGGACGGATCGTTGCGGATTACGGTTGCTATAAATTGGCCGGTCTGCCATTTTCATTAAAATCATTCGGATGGGATGAGGGGGCTTGTAAAGCGTGTGGAATAACGGTGGATCAATTGCCGGAGCTTAAGTTTGCGACAGAGTCAGCCGGTACAATTACAAAAGCGGCGGCGAGGGCAACCGGTCTTTCCGAAGGGACGACGGTAGCCGTTGGAACCGGCGATTATCTGGCGGATTCGCTTAGCTATGGAACACAGTTTCTGGGAATGCCGAAAATCAGTTATGGAAGCTGCGTTGGCGTAAATAATGGGAATGATCCGGCAGCAATTCTGTTTCGCGGATATCAAACAGACTGGGCGTTGGAGGCAATTCCCGGTGGTTCCATGACAAATGGCTGTGTGACGATCGACTGGATGATTTCGCTGATTTCCGGTTTGGGTGCACCGAATAGAATTGACAATGCGGTTTTAGAAAAACTGGCGAATGAAGTTCCGGCCGGTGCCAATGGGATTACGATGCTGCCATATTTTAATGGTGAGAAAGTGCCTTTTTCGGATCCTCAGGCGAAAGGGTTGATCTTTGGTTTGCGCATGAGCCATACTCAGGCGGATCTGTATAAAGCGTCGCTGGAGAGTATTGCGTATGCAATCCGGCATGTTTTGAGCTTAAAGACAGATGGGGCAGCGCAAGAAGCCTTCGTTGTCGGCGGGGGAACGAAGATTCCAATGCTTTTACAGACCGTGAGTGATGTGACGGGCTTTCGTCAAACAGCGCTGAAAAGCTATAACGGATCGTTAGTTGGCAATGCATTTATCGCAGGTGTTGCACACGGAATGTTCTTGGAACGGGCAGAAATCAATCAATGGGTTACGACGGCAGAAGCAATTGAGCCACGAAAGGAACTGAAAGAGGTCTATGACCGGGGGTTCCAAAGATTCCTGGATCTTTATAAAGTAAATGCCGATATCATGGCGGATTCAATCGCATAGCGATAATTTTGTTGCATACCAACATGATTTGAATCTGAAAATAAATAAACAAATAAAGGAGAGAAATGCGATGTACTATAATATGCCTGAATTTACACCAGAGGAAAAAAAGATGCCACTTATGAAATATTTTACGAAATATCCATTACTAACGCCACCGCCGCTGCAACAGCAGCTTATTGATGCGGGGCCAATGGATCCGGCCGCTGCAATACCGGTAGAAAACTGGCTGGATGTCCTGCAGCCGACCGGCTACAAGAAGGTTGAATTTGGCTATTGTATGATGCCGGATGGGTCAGGATATTACACCGAGTATTATGTAACGCCGCCAAATGTACTGACAAAAGAGATGATGCCATGGTTCACGCGGTGGGTGAATACCAAACCAAAGGGTACGGTAGAGGGACAGGGTAATCTCCGATATAAACTATGGTGCCCTGTTGACCACTGGGACCATAACTATGTGAATGGTGTTGATGGAAAAGACGGTGTATGGGCGTTTGGAACTTTGGATCTGGGAAAAAGCGGAGCGCAAAATGGGGAAGCCGAGATTGCTTATACGCTAAACCTTAGAGACTACGGCCTGACAGCGGAACGGGAGGAGGCCTTGAAAGCGGCGGGTTGTACTTTCCGAGCTTTATATGAAGAACTGGAAGGTCCCGGACACCATTTGGTTTTACGGTTGAACCGGCCTTGCCCATTCGGTGGGACAGAGCATATAAACCATGAATGGATGGGATTTTATCCCAAAGATGGCAAAATTATTCGCAGTGCAAGCACACCGGTAAGTGAGGAATATTTAAAGAATGTCCTGATCCATAATACCGTAGAACACCTGCATACCTTGAGGTTTTTACCGGAGCTTTATGCTGAATATCATAATAAGCCGATGGATGCGGATTAAGGGTGGTGATGGATTTGGCAGAAAAATCTCAGGCAAGGCGCGTTGGTACAAATTTAACCGAGGGTTCGATAGTAAAGGGACTGGTTTTTTTTGCAATACCTATTGTTTTAGCAAATGTCATTCAACAGCTTTATTCTCTGGTGGATTTGATCATAGCCGGCCAATTCATAGGCAGTGTCGGCATCGTCGGCGTATCTACCGGCGGAGAGGTGTCAGATATGCTGACACCTATTGCAACCGCTTTTGCGACTGCCGGGCAAATCATAATCGCCCAGCTGGCAGGTGCAAAGGAGTTAAAGCGGATCAAGCAGACGAACGGAACTTTGATATCGGTTATGATGCTTACTTCATTAGGTTTTCTGTTGTTGACGGTACTCTTTCGGGTGCAAATTTTAAATTTACTTAATTGTCCGGACGAAGCTTTCCATGATGCGGAAATGTATATGATTATTACTACGGCCGGTATGCCTTTTATTTTTGGTTATAATGCTGTGTGCGGTGTTTTGCGAGGGTTAGGTGAATCGAAACGCCCATTAATCTTTATCATTATTACGGCTGTGGCCAATATATTGCTTGACCTGCTTTTGGTCATCGTATTTCAGATGGGGGTTACCGGAACGGCCATTGCCACGGTTTTTAGCCAGATGGTCAGTTTCCTTGCGGCATTTGTTTATATGTATAAGCATCGTGAAACTTTTGAATTCGAGTTTAAGCTTAGCTATTTTAAAATTGATCCAATCTGTTTGCGGCAGATTTTAAAATTGGGGGTTCCCCAGGCACTGCGTTCAACCCTTGTCAGATTTTCCATGCTGTGGGTTAATTCCGGTGTGAATGCATATGGGCTGGTATGGTCAGCCACAAACAGTACCGGCAACAAGCTGCTGAAATTCATCGAAGTATTTTCAACCGGATTTGCGCAGGCTTCCTCTGGAATGGTCGGACAAAATTTGGGTGCGCGTAAATATGACCGGGCAAAGGATACGGTTTGGAAAACGCTGATGTTCTGTCTGGTCTTTGCGGTCATTAGTTCGGTTGCCGCAATCATGTGGCCGCAACAAATCTTTGGAATATTTACGCAGGATGCAGCGGTAAAAGAGTTAGGAGTTACCTATCTTAGGATTATCGTCATCTACTTCCTGCTGTCGGCAATAACAAGTTCGTTCCAATCAATGGTCATTGGCTGTGGTAATGCCTCATTGAATTTTGTTATTGGTATACTGGATGGCGTAGTGTGTAAAATCGGGCTGAGTTTGCTTTTTGCAAATGTCATGGGAATGGGGGCCCTGGGATACATTTGGGGAACCAGCCTCTCCCGGGCGCTGCCGGGGCTTCTATGCTTCGCATACTTTATTAGTGGGAAATGGAAGGAACGGAAGCTGCTGACGGAAACATGAGGACGATGACTAAGAATTTAACAGGGAGCCGTTGCGAAACGGCTCCCCTTATTACGATGTAATGACTGTTGAGGTTAAGAATGGGTGCTCTCTGTCTCATAAATACGCTTCGTTGCGTGTGAGTGACGGCGCTTAATCATGTAGACATCGATGCCGATTGCGAACAGCATAATCAGACCTTTGACTACGTATTGTATATAAATGCCCAAACCGGCCAGCTGCATACCGTTTGACAGCACACCAAGGATTAAAATACCCGCAATAGAACCGGACAATTTACCTTCGCCGCCGCGAATGCTGACACCGCCCAGCATGATACCAGTCAGGCAGGTAAAGCCCATATCGACACCCATGCTGGAATGTGCTGAACCGACACGGGAAATCATCATCACCGCAGCAAGGCCAATCAATGCACCTTCAATGGCAGAAATTGTAAGACGTACCTGATTGACGCTGATTCCGGCGAGATTCGCTGCGTCCGAGTTGCTGCCAATCATGTAGATGTAGCGTCCGAAATATGTTTTATTCAGTACGATGCTCATGATAATAAATATTACTGTGGCGATGATGATGGGAGTGGAAACGACTCCGCCAAAGGAACCCTGTCCGATGAAAGCGAAGTTGTGGGGGAAGTTATAAATAGAATACGCCCCGGAGATTTCATATGACACGCCCTGGCAAATCGCCATCATGCCGAGTGAAACCATGATCAACGGTATTTTAAAATTGATTGAAATGATACAATTGATCACACAGATAACTGCGCCCATCAGCATTGCGGACAGGACGCAAAGAAATACAGGAATGCCTGCGACCACCATCATTGCCGTAAGTATGCCGATCAGCGATATCTGGTAGCCGATGGACAAATCCATATGTCCGGTCATCATGATGAGTGTTATTCCTATCGCCGCTACTGCCACGTAGGCGTTTTGCGTCAGTATATTGTAAATATTCTTGAATGAGAGGAAGTTTGCGGAGCGAGAATTGAAAACAACGAGCAGTACGATTAAAACAACCCAAGGTATATTCTTTTTAATCAGCCTGATTCCCCAATTGGCTGCATTTTTCATGATGGTACCTCCATTTTTACAGAATCTTTTATTCCGGATGCGAGTGCAAGGATTTTCTCCTGGCTAAATTCATGCCGTTCCAGTTCACCGCTGATACGGCCTTCGTGCATAACGATGATACGGTCGCTCATGCCCATCAATTCTTCCATCTCGGAAGTAATCATGACAATTGATATGCCCTCATTCGTAAGTTCGCTCATAAGTTTGTAGATTTCCTGCTTTGCGCCGACATCGATACCGCGCGTCGGCTCGTCAAACAGCAATATGTCATTTTTCCCAGCCAGCGTTTTCGCCAGAGCGACCTTCTGCTGATTACCGCCGCTGAGAGTTTTTACCGGGCTGGATAAGTCCGGTGCTTTTATACGCAGTTTTTTAGCGTACCCGAAGGATACTTCGTCTACCTTCTTCCGGTCTATAAACATATATTTGGACAAAGGCTTCAGCGCGGTGATGGAGATATTCCAGTCAATCGGAAATTCAAGAAAAACCCCTTCTCCCTTGCGGTCTTCCGGTATTAACCCGATACCGGCGGCAATGGCCTGTACCGGATGTTTTGCACTTATCTCTTTGCCGAGGCATCTGATGTGCCCTTTTTCGCGTTTTGCCGCACCGTAAATTAATTTGGCGAGTTCCGTACGTCCCGCACCGACCAATCCCGCAATACCGAGAATTTCCTTTTTGTGAAGCTTGAAGTTGATATCATAGACGCCGTTGCCGGTAAGATTTTCAACGTCCAGCACGACATCTTCCGACATTTTGGCGCGATGGGGATAGGTTTCTTTCAGCTTTCGGCCAACCATTAACTCAATTAATGAATCACGGGTAAGCTCGGAAGCGGGTTTGGTGGCAATGTATTCGCCGTCGCGAAGGACGGAAATGCAGTCTGCAATACGGAAGATTTCGTCCATACGGTGGGATATATAAATCACACAAATGCCCTGCTTACGAAGTCTTGTTACTATTTCCAGCAGAATATTCGCTTCATGCGCCGCTAAAGCAGAGCTGGGTTCATCCAGAATTAGAATTTTAGCATTTTTGGTAAGGGCTTTCGCTATCTCAACCAATTGTTTATGCGAATTGCTTAACTCATTGATGGATTGTCGCGGACTGATTTCTATACCGAAACTTCTAAAGACTTCGGCGGTGGAGCGGTTCATCTCCTTAAAGTTTTGAAAAAACCTGCCGCCCAGTTTATCACCCAGAAAAACATTTTCCGCCACCGAAACTCCGGGAACCAGATTGAATTCCTGATAAACAACCTCAATGCCTGCGGCACGGGATATGGCGGGGGTAATGGATGTGTGCACGGTGCCGTTAATGGAAATGGTTCCACTGTCAGGTGTCTCGGCACCGGAGATGATACGTATCAAGGTAGACTTACCTGCGCCGTTTTCTCCCATTATAGCATGGATTTGACCGGGTTCAAAATGCAAAGAAACATTATTTAACGCAACAACGCCCGGAAACGCTTTGGTTATGTTCTTCAGTTCTAATAAACTCATTCCAACTCAACCTTTCTGCCTATAGTAATGGCGTTATTGCATCCAAAATCCCGCAGCCGTCAAATCATCTTCAGTATCATACGGCCCTGGCGGCGTAAAAAACAGATCTGTGGTTTTTTCCATGCTAAAAAGAGCAGGTACAAAACCGGATGGGCGGTCGGCTTTTGGCTTGCTGTTATATGCAATGTCGTTAACCAAAGCCTTGCAGTCCTTTTCGACCCAGGATGCGTGGTAATCACATACCACATCGTAAGGAATACGCAGATGCCAGATTTTCCATCCTTCATCTGATTTTATAAAATCCACGGCGTATCTGCACCAGACCCATAAGGCGGTCATTTTGCCGGTGCTGTTAAGCTTGCGTGTTTCGCAGCCGGGTGCCATCCAGAGACCGCGTGCGGTCTTACCGTCCCCAGCTACCTCAAGTACTTCAGAGGCAAGGAAATGTTCGTTAAATGAACCCTTTCCGTCGCCGTCCAACGACCACTGCCAGTCATGAAGAAACCTGCGGATTCCATCTGCTCCCTCAAACATACCCATGCCTTCGCAGTCCACGTATGCATCTTCACGGTTGGAAAATAATCCGGGCACCCTGCCGTGCTCGTGAGCTGCCTGCAGGTATGAAAAGGATGCCATCAGGTTTCTGATCTGCTGTGCATCTTGCAGACGCTCAATTTTTTGCTCCAATGTCAATTCCATGTCAAATTCCTCGCTTTCATTTATTCTGCATCTTCACCATCGCCGGTGAAGGTTTTTACCGCCCAGAAACCCTTTTGCGCCAGTTCATCGTAGGTGCGGTACGGTACGGGAAGTTCAAAGGTAAGCTCGTTTGCGATGTCTTGCGAGTAAAAGTTTGGACGGAAACCGGATGGACGATCTCCCTTGGGTTTGCCGCCGCTCTGCTTCAGTTCGCCGTCTACGCCCATGACCCGCCTGCCATCGTCTAAATCCACCCAGGAACGGTGGTAGTCGCACAAAATACTGTGTGGCAGACGCAGATGCCAAATCTTCCACTCGCCGTCCTCCTTGATGAAGTCAATCGCCGGAATGCCCCACAGGTGCAAAACCTCGCTGCTCCCGTCGAGCTTTTTTCTGGTTTCATAACCCGGACCCTTCCATAGGGCGAAAGCCGTAAGGCCGTCGTCAGCAACTTCAATTAAATCAGTGGTTATGGTCTTAACGTTAAACTGCCCCATGGAGTCGCCGTCCTGATGCTGGTGCCAGTCAATAAAAAACTTGCGCACACCCGGCGGCCCGTCTAAAATACCCATGCCCTCGCAGTCCATATAAATGTCGTCCCTTTTGGAAAACATTTCATATACTTGCGCATGCTCGTGAGCCGTCAGCAGGTACTGGTATTTTCCGATCAGGTTGCGCAGCTGCCAGACATCCCATAGCCGGTCTGCCTGTTGCTCCAGTGTTAGTTCCATCTTGTTCTCCTTTCATCCAGGCGGTAAAATTGCCGCGGTTGGTTTATAGCTTAATTTATCATAAAAAGATTGGTGGCTCAATACCTCGAAATTATATAAAGGATTCGTTTTTAAGCCATTTCCAATTTTTTGCCGGTAGAAGTAAAATCTTAATTCTGAACACTTTTTATAAAGCCAGGTATATTGTATTGAAATCATTCTTTTGATAAGATGAACCTATTGGAAGACTCGTCAACTACCAAATATAATATTAATGGAGGGAATGTAATGGAGGGAATGAAAATGAAAGGAAGAACACAGCACATAATAGCCTTGTTGCTTGTTGCATGTCTGATGCTGGCAAGCGTGGCAGGATGTAGCAGCAACTCAAAAGAAAGCAATAAATCGTCGGCAGCTACGACAAAGAGCGAGGTAAAAAACGAGACAAAGAGCGAGGTAAGTAATGAGACAAGTGCCGCCCCCACCGAACCGATCAAGGTTGGAGCCACATTCCCGACGCTGCAGGTTGAATTTTTTGCTGCGCTGAAAAAAAAGCTTGAAATCCTGGGTCCCAGGTATAACATTGAGTTTGAGATTGTTTCCGCCGAGAGCGATACCACCCTGCAGTCACAGCAAATAGATAATTTTGTGACCATGGGCAAAGATTATATTGTTTGTATCGGCATAGGGGGAACGGGTGCCGTTGACGCAATGATAAGCGCACAGAAGGCCGGCGTGCCGGTTATAAACCTGCTTAATGATATTGATGACTTTCCGGCAGCCTTTGAAGTATCAATTCTGATGGACGCCTTTTTGCGTGGACAGCGTGTAGCGGAGATGGCTTCTGCCTGGATAGATGAAACTTACCCGGATGCAGCGGATGGCAGTGTAAAGGTTGCGGTACTGTCCAACAGGATGAATATTGATGCCGTTAATATAACGGATGGCATGTATGAGATATTTAATATTAACCCTAAGACCGTTTTAGTGGGAGACTATCAGTTCGCCCCAGGTGATGACTTTGCTGCGAAATCTCAGGAATACGGTGACATTATATTCGCAAGTGATCCTGATGTTGCGGTCGTACTGGCCTATGCATGTAGTTATGCGACCAGCTTTGATCCGGTCGTATACCGTCAGCCAAACCTTGACTATTCCAGATTTGCAATTTTTACAAGCGATTGGACCGACCAGCTTGCAGATAGCGTCATTGCTTCCAGAACTGACAAAAGTGTTGTCAGAGGCACGGTGGCAGCCTGGGTCAATACCGAACGCGCCATCATCAGTTATATTCTGGGAGACGGAGAGTATGAGGTTGACGAAAACAGGCACATCATGATTGAAAGCATTCCGGTGGGAACAGACTATGTTGATGAATTCAAAGAACTTACTAAAATAGACTGATAGCCCGGCGCTTTTGCGCCGGGTATTTCCCTATCTGATTGGTAATAACAGGAATTGCAAATATTGTCGCAATAACTTATAATGTTGCTTATAAACATTGTTCTGGAGGGCATTTCATATGTATAAAGTATTGATTGCCGATGATGAGCACAGAATCTGCAGCTTGATAAGCAGGCTGATTGACTGGCAGGGACTGGGACTGGAGCCTGCGGGCATTGCAAATGACGGAGAGGCGGCTTATCTTCTGATTAAGGAATTAAAACCGGATATTGTCATAGCAGACATTAAAATGCCCCGGCTAAGCGGTATTGACCTGATCAAGCGGATGTGGGAAGAGAATAACAACTGTAAGTTTATTATTTACAGTGGACACAAGCAGTTTGATTATGCCAGAAACGCATTTAAGTATAATGCGGTGGATTATCTGTTAAAGCCGGTTAACAAGGAAGAACTCAATACGGCTTTGCAAAAAATTTGCAACATGCTTGCGGCCGAGCGGGATGAAGCAGAGCAATTGAATGATCTGAAACATAAGTATGAGGACAATCGCCGCAAGCTGCGAGAGATGTTTCTTGTCAACTGCATTAAAGGTACTAATACACACAGCCTGGAGATCTGCCGGGCGGAGTTTCGGCTCGGTTTTGGCGATGGCTTTTATAATGCCTTTATTTTGGCGCTGGACGACTACGCGGCGACCCAGGAAATGAACCGGCACAAGAATATTCTCAGCAGGATTGAAGCCATTTTTTGCGATTCCTTAGCACACCGTTTTGATGAATTTGTATCTGTGATCATAGATAATGAGATAGTCGCCCTGGCCTATGCCGAACAGGTGGAAAGTACGATGCTAAACAAATGTGAGCAAGCCGCTTTTTTGGATGTCCATCAGTATATCACCGCATTTTCCGGTTTGTCCATTACCATGGGTACCGGCAGCATGCAGAAAGGCTACCCACATCTTCCGCTTGCCCTCGAAACCGCACGGCAAGCGGTTCAAAGCCGTATTCTGTGGGGAAGAAATAAGATTATATTACACTCTAAGCTGCACTACCGGCACACCCCGCCGGAGCGGCTTATGTCGAAAACAGCAAAACTTAAGCTTGTCCGCTGCTTTGAAATACTGGATAGTGACAGCTTTATTTCATGGCTTAATGATTTGTTTGCTGAGTTCGGAGCAGACTGCCATCCCTCCATGCTGTTTGACTTGTGCGATGAAATTAGTGATGTCTTCAATGACATGATTGAGAAAATATTGCCCGACGTGTCTTTTGTGGGCGGACCGCTGCGGCAGGACATGCTTGGGCGGGTGAATAACGCCGGCGGCATTCACGAGGTACAACGTGCCATCCGGATTTCGGTGGTGACGCGGCTGAACTATATCGCTGAGCAGAAGAGCATTTTGGATTTAGCACCTGTCCGTGAGGCAAAGCAATATATTGCCGACCACTATATGGAGCAAATCAAGCTTGAGGATATTGCCAGAAAGGTTTACCTGCATCCGGCTTATCTCTCTACCGTCTTCAAGAAAAGTACCGGGATGAACTTTATCGACTATCTGACCGGGTACCGTATCGAAAAAGCCAAAGAACTTTTAACCACGACAAACGACCGTGTAAGTGATATAGCAAAAAGTGTGGGATATATTGAGCCCCACTCTTTTAGCAAGCGATTTACTACCCTGGTCGGTATAAAGCCCACCGAATACCGCAGGCTTCACTCATAAGGAGGTAGTGGTGAAAAAAGTCAATGAGCCAATTGCCGGCACCGGCAAAACGAATATTTTCTTTGTTTCGGTGGCAGCCGCAGACTTGCTGGTCTTTTGGCTGTTAAACCATTTCGTCGGCACATCGGGATGGCCGCTTGTGATCATGTTTATGCTTGTGGCACTTCCACAGACTGTAACGGCGGCACTCTATATCAGCTTGATCCGCCGCCCTTTGTGCAGGCAAAGCAATACCATGAGATTGATGAATGAAACCAGTAATATACTGCTCTTAACGTCAGATACCGTACCAAATGAATTTCTTCCCATCGACACGGAGCTGCTTGACTGGTTTCAATCACTGATCCGCCATGTGATCCAGTTGGATTCAACCGAGGATCTTTTTAAAAAACAGACCGAGCTGTCCATTCTGCAAAGCCAGATCAATCCGCATTTTCTTTATAATACGTTAGATTCAATCCGCGGTCAGGCGATTATCGACGGTGCGGAGGAGGTGGCAGATGCCATTGAGGTGTTATCGACGTTCTATCGTTACGGCATAAGTATAAGAGGTGATTTTGTTACAGTTGAGGATGAAATGATAAATGTCATCAATTATATCAAGATCCAGCAATACCGCTTTGACAATAAATTCAAGTTTCACCTTATATATGAAGAAACCGATGAACTTTCCCAATACATCATGCCTAAGTTAACCCTGCAGCCCCTTGTTGAGAATGCCATCCATCACGCCTTTGACCAGAATGAGGAACCCGGTGTTATTACGCTGAAGATAACTGTTACTCAAAGCCGCATCATTTTGCGGGTTTCGGATGACGGTATCGGCATGGATCGGGAGACCGTTTGCAGCATGAACGAGCGCTTGATGAACCGCCAGAAAAAGCCGGAGGTTATGTTGAATAAAGAAAGAACAGGCGGATTAGGGCTGCAAAACATCAATGACCGGATAAAGATTTTCTTTGGCGATAATTACGGCGCAATGATCTATAGTGCGGTGGGTCTGGGAACCGATGTTGAGGTGGTGATTCCCAAGAGAATGCAGCCTGACGCTGATATGGAGAAGTGGATGTGATGAGACACGAATTGCTACGCATGGATCATGTGGATAAAGTGGCCGAGTCTGTGTACCGGATGCATAATGTCAACCTGAATCTGCTGGAAGGGGAAGTGCTCTGTGTACTGGGCTTAAACAGCGCAGAAAGGGACACTTTGCTGGGGATCATATCCGGCCGGGAAAGTATTGACAGCGGTACGGTTTATTTTAATGATACACTGGAACAGCCGCGCAAGATGCTGCGCAGAAACCCTCTGGTCTTTTGTATTTATCATGAAACCATGCTTATACCGGGATTTTCGATTGCCGAAAACATATTTCTTAAAAGCAGCGGTGGCTGCCGGACAGGCTTTCTTAAAGAGGGTGAGGAGGCAAAGAGGACGAAAGATTTGTTTGCCGGATATGACCTCGACATCGAACCGTTGGACGCAGTAGGCGAATACGACAGAGAGCAATATTATATGATCGAACTGTTAAAGGCTGTTTCCGAAGGTGCGAAGATTATTATTATGGATAGTGTGCTGGATAAATGCAGCTTAGATGGCTGGAAGATCATCAGCCGTATCATACGGAAAATGTGCACACAGGGAATCGGGTTTATCATATTAAGCAACCATAGCAGAGAGCTGCTGCATTTCGCTGACAGAATCGCATTATTTTATAAAGGGACGATTGTAAAGATTGTAGAAGGTGGTGGCAATGCCTTGCTATCCTATCTTGGCTGGGATAGTGGGCATGAGACGGACAGGCATCCATTCTCCGTCTCAGAACAGGTTACCCTGGATATAAGAGGCTTGTCCAGCGAGAATCTTCATGCTATCTCAATTGATGTTCATAAAGGTGGAATAACGGGGATTCTGGATGCGCAGTGGACCGGTAAACATGCTCTTTGGCAGGTTCTGACCGGCAGGCAGTCATATACCGGTAGAATATTTCTTGAGGACAAACCCTTGTGTATCAAAAACATTCCGCATGCATTGAAGCAAGGGATTGGTTTTATGCCGGCGAATTGTATTAACACGGATTTATTTATGAACGCTACGTTTATGGATAATATTCTCTGCTCCTCCCGCTTAAAGCTCGGTACGGCGTTTTTATGGAAAAAATCCTCTCTAAAATATTTACAGAAACGCTATGCGGAAAGTTTTTTCATAAGCCGTGATTTATGGCATGCTCCGGTTTCAGAAATGGATATCTACACACGCCAGAAAATATATCTGGCACGATGGGATTTTGTTAATTTAAAGGTTCTTTTTTGTGATAGTCCATTTGAAAATACGAACCGCATCACCAAAAATATACTGGTTGATTTTTTTGACGCCTTGACAAGCAGGGGTGTGGCAGTCGTGATATTCAGTATGAAATCAGATGAATTAGCGGAATTATGTGATGTTCTTTTTACATTATCAAAAGGCCATCTGGATGGGTGGTATACGAAACAGGACTTTATGCAAAGGAGTGATAATTAATGACATCGTCAAGCAGCATATTGCCGGTTGAAAGGGTGCGGATTGATTCCGTACATGGAAAACTGTCAGAATGTGCCATCAACTATGTTTTCTTGTGGTCATTGCGAGGTGAATTTGCACTGACTGTCCGCCGGAAATATTTGACCCTGCATGAAAACGATGTTGTCATGCTGCAGCCCGGCGATGAGTATACTATATCCGCCAAGGGAGGGAACTGTATCCTTTCGATGGTGGTTCGCCGGTCGTTTTTTGCGGAGGGCAAAGTGAAGGGTTCCGGTACTTATGTTTGCGATTCGGTTTCCGACAGCGACAGGGATTACTCCTCCATACGGAAGATGCTTTCGCAGATGGCGGCTGCGTATTTTGAAAAGGACGATGACGGTGGTTTGCTGCTTTGGTCTTTGGCATACGGATTGCTCTACTACCTGGGACGCTACCATTTCGTCACTGACACAGGCGGGTATCCACATTCCCTCTCCGATCAGAATGCTGAGCGTACCCGCATCATTATTGATTATATTGATCAAAACTATAAAAATGCAATCAGCCTGAAGTCGCTGGCGGACAGGCTGTATTTAAGCCAGCAATATTTATCCCGTTTTATCAAGCGGTGCCTGGGGCAAAACTTTGTATCATACCTGAATCAAGTCCGGATGGCACACGCGGTGGATGATCTTCTGGATACTGACCGCACCGTTATTTCGATTGCAGCCGATAACGGTTTTTCCAATATCGGTATGTTCAACAAGCTGTTTAGGGAAACCTACAACATGACTCCGAATCAGTACCGCAAGGCCTGTGGCGGCAGGACGGCATCCGCCGAGCTTCCCGATCCTCGTTCCCGTGCGCAGTTTGAAGCGGTGGAGCAGCATTTGCGCAGCTTTATGAAGCAGGACAGCCTCCCATCGTCGGCGATTCCGTATACTGCGCAAAGTGTTTTTACGATCAAGAACCCGCTTTTTGGCCGGCCGTTCGAACCTTTATGGAATTCAATGATTAATATCGGATTCAGTGACCATGTAAACCATTCCGAGCTTTCAGCACATATGCGTCTTGCAAAGGACGAGATTGGATTCCGCTATGGAAGGCTGCAGGCCCTGCTAAACAACAGCCTGCTGCCGCTGATACCGGGAACGGATGACTACAATTTCGCTGAATTTGACCGTTTTATCGAACTCATGCTGTCAATTGAAATGAAACCGTTTCTGGATCTGACCTTCAAGGTTTCGCATTTGGTCGGTGCCATATCAGACAATAGCGGCCAATATCAGATGCAGCAGTTTCCTGATAATGCAGTAAAACTTTTCAGCCAAAAGGTATCGGCCATCGTTCGGCATTGTATTAATGCCTTCGGTCAAAATGAAGTTGAATCCTGGGGGATTGAAATCGGATACTGGCATGATGAAAAGCTTCGCATGCTGGAATCAACAGCAGCGTTTGTATCTCGCTTTCGTGACATTTACCGGTTTATCAAAGAACTGCTGCCCGGCATCAGCATTGGCGGCATCAGTCATAATGCCACTCTGCCCATCGGGCTGCTGGAGGAGATTCTGGGCGAAATGAAAAAATGCCAGTTTGCCCCGGATTTCGTTTCATTGGTTCTGTTTTCGTACAATTCGGTTATGCCGCCGGACAAGAATGGCGATTTTATCATATCTTCCGACCCTGACCGTACCTTGCGGGAGGTCGGTCATTTTCGTGCACTTTTTGAGCGGTTTCCCGGCATCGTGAACCGTATCTGTCTGACCGTCTTTGGGAGCGATATATCCACCCGAAACCCCATCAATGACAGTTGTTATCAAAGTGCTTTTCTTGTAAAAAATACGGTGGAATTGCTGGGAAAGGTTGATATGCTGGGATATTGGCAACTCTCCGATATATGCAATACGAATTTTGATTCCGGCCGTCTCTTGTTCGGCGGTAACGGTATTGTAAGCCAGCATGGGTTGAAAAAACCGTCTTTTTTTGCACTAAAGCGTCTAAATCAGGCAGGTGGATATCTTGTTCAAAAAAACGATAATTTTCTGGTTACTACCGACTGCAGCAGGACTGTCATTATAATCCTTTACAATTACATCCATTTTGGAGAACAATACTGCCTGCGCGGAACCGTTGCCGACCCGCTGCATGAGATATATTCTGCCTTTGACATGCCAAATGTTCTGGATATGACGCTGAAGCTGGAAGGCCTGCCGACAGGACAATACCGCGTTACTACGTCCATCCTTAACAGAGAGCATGCAAGCGTGCTGGATGAGTGGTTACGCTATGGACTTATTGATAAACTTTATCCCAGAGATATAAAATACTTTCAGGATATCACCCACCCAGCCAGACAGGCACGTAACTATGTAAGCGTTGATGGCAGGATTGATATCCATTCACAGCTGCTCCCACATGAAGTGAGGGTGATTGAGATTGTTCATGAAGTATAAAAAGCAATATTTGCAATCTGATTTTTTGTTTTATTAAAAGTTTTATTGAAAAAAGCAAAATAACGTACTGCTTTTGGCAACAGAAAGTCAATTAAGCGAAGGACAAAAACACCGGATTTTTATATAATTACCCTGACGAGAGTTCCGATAAAAAATAGGGAAAGAAGGTCTGTTTCAATGAAAATTATTAAAGGTCTACAGCTGCAAATACCGGAATATGTGCCGGTCCGCCGGTTCACGCCGTCTGAAATGGCAGCGATGGATATGCCCGGAATGGGCAGTGGCACCAAGTTCGACGACAATCCCGGAATGCCGGCCGTACTGGTCAAGGACGGCAGGCTGACCGTTAACGATGGTGTTTGCATACACGGCGGTACGATGGATAGCAAGCGCTCGGAAAATATCAAATTTGTCACTTACAACGGTGAACTTGGCGGCATCATGGTGGAAGGCAACAGCAAATACATAATTGACCGTGCGACCATGAGTCTGTCCGGCTCCTGCCTTGGCCTTGGTCTGGAACGTTCCGGCATCTTCGCCTACGATGGCGCCGACGTGACGGTGTACGACAGTAATATTTATGCCACCGGACAGCGCCGCAGTTGCTTCACGGTCATGAAAAATTCAATATTCCGCGCTTATGATTCCACCTTCATCTGCATGGGTGCGCCATTTGGCGCGGACGCACCGGTTGCTGAAGAAAAAAATCATATGCGTGGGCTGTTCGGATGCACGTGGGATACTGCGCGCACGTCGGATATGCAGGATAATTCGCAGGAGTTTTTCTACAATTGTACAATCATCGGTGATGGCTGCTGCTGCCTGTCAGTGGACGGATCGGAAGGATTCAACCGCGTGGAAGCCAATGACTGCCGCATGGTGACGACCAAATCCGGCTACGGCGTTTATTCGGATACTTTCTGCCATATCGTACTCAACCGCTGTGATATGGACATAGCGAGCACCGCCGGCGTGATGGCGGGTGAATGCGACCTGACCTTTAATGACTGTCGTATTCGCAGTAATAAGTGGATTGCTGTTACCCACTGTATCGTCAGTCTGCCCGGCCAGCGTTCCAATCTGGTGATGCGTAATTGTGAGTGCGACAGCGAACTGGATGCACTGTCGGCCAGAAGCTGTAACCTGCACGCAGTGCTGGACGGATGTACACTTCGTCCCAAAACCGGTGTTTTACTGCGCTCTGAAATCAACACCGGGAAAGGACCGCACGTTGCACGTCCTGCACCCGGAGAAGAGATGTATGGCATCCGGCTGTTCCTGAAAAACAGTGTCTACGATGGTGACATCATTCATGAGGATCCTGAACGGGACATGGGAATTTATCTCGAAAACTGCCGATATAACGGTGCGGTACAAGGTGTCTCCATACATTTTGGAAAGGGCAGCCGTTGGTTCGCTACCGGCGACTCAGAGGTCATTATCGACGGCGACGTGGATTTATCTGCAATCTATGCCGGCGAGGGTGTGACCGTTCATGCGAAAGCTTTTGCAGATGGCGGCGAATACCAATTAGTCGGTGGCGGACGCATTATTGTGACAAATTAATTAAGAATCTTTTTCGTATCTTTGCGGCAGGTGCCTCAACTTACATTTGGAGCACTGCCGCTATTTTAAGCTCCAGAAACACCCTGCGGC
>Ga0153938_1000424_pt1 | contig 17166 bp, 16 predicted proteins | sample TSNY022MetaG_FD_104740 | JGI IMG/M metagenome (GOLD analysis project Ga0153938, IMG submission 104740) | Attine ant fungus gardens microbial communities from New Jersey, USA - TSNJ022 MetaG | ecosystem: Host-associated > Fungi > Mycelium > Unclassified | place: USA:New Jersey: Brendan T. Byrne... | reverse complement strand
TAATTTGGGATTGTCTACAATCGTAGATGGTCGAAAATATTGAGATACCCTATGATGAATATTTTTAGATTTTCCAACATAGATAATATGTTGCGTAGAGTTTTTATAGATATAACATCCAGGCAGTCTAGGTGCAGTATTAATTTTTTGCTTAAGCGATTCCATCATCCCATCAAATCCTTTCCAACAAGAGATTGTTTACGTTTACTACTTGTTTATCACTATTATTCTATATCAATATTAATCTAGATGTAAATCTTTTATTCTTATTACAACTAATTTCTATTTTTATCTGTAATATCTCATTAAAAAAGCATCCCTTTTTAAGATGCTTCTTTCTTTTCTATAATAGATCCTCAATAAATATTTCTTTTGAATTAATATCTACAATTGCATTAAAGAATTCTTTCTTCGTTTGATTACCTCTTAATAATTCTTCTTCTATCACTCCATCATTAATATAGAGCATTTTTTTTGCATAACTGGCAACCATACTATCATGTGTCACAATTAATAAAGTTGTTGTTTCATTCTTATTTAATTGTACTAATAATTTCATAACTTCATTAGAATTCTTTGAATCCAAATTTCCTGTTGGCTCATCTGCTACAATTAATTTTGGTGCAATAGCCAATGTTCTTGCGATGGCTACTCTTTGTTGTTGCCCACCAGAACATTCATTAGGATATTTATCTAATAATTCACTGACTTCTAAACGTTCTGCTACTTGGTTTACTCTACGTTCTATTTCAGCTTTACTTTCTTTCGTCATGGTAAGAGATAACGCAATGTTTTCATAAATGGTTAGATTCTCTAATAAATTATAATCTTGATAAATAAACCCTAATTCTTTATAACGAAATTCGCTTCGTTTTTTCTCATCCATTAAACTAATATTTACATCATCTATCATGATTTCTCCAGTTGTTGGTGTATCTATGGTTGTTAATACATTCAATAATGTTGATTTACCAGCTCCACTTGGACCCATAATAGCAACAAACTCTCCTTCATAGATTGTTAAATCCACTCGCTTTATTGCTTGCACTGCTGCATTTGTTCCTTGATTATAAACTTTGCTGACATTACTAGCTTTGATAATTTCCTTCATTTTATTCAATCTCCTGATATATCATATTTTTATAGTTTTGATAAACAATAATTCCAGTGACAAACATAACGAATAAAAAGAAAGTAATAAGTTGAATGGCTAAGAAAGCACTAATAATCTTCGAAGATACAAAGAGAATTAAAGCAGTGATCGGATAAATAGTGGAAAGAAAAACAATCAAAAGATAAAATAAAAACACCTCTTTAGCGATTACTGATGTAATCTCTTTTTTTGTATATCCAATTTTAGCTAATTGCTTAAAGGATTTATTCCTAGTTCTAGATTCCATTAACACTTGATACATAATTGATAATGATAGTACTATGATAATCATTAAATATACAACATACATTAAAGTTAAGTCGCCTGGGCTTTTCGCATATGCAGTGATATAACAAATCGTAAATAATAATCCAAATGATAAAACTTGAAGTAACATAGCACATCGACTAAGCGTTACATCTAAATTAGCAAGTGTAATCAGATTTATCTTATCAGTAATACATTTCTGTTTTCTTAAATAACTATTTATTTTTGGTATAAATTTATCTATTATTTTCCCAATACAAACAATCAATACAACATTTCCATAGACTAAAAAGTTTTCTACTAGGTTTTTACTAGTTGCTAATAAAAACAGAGCTCCCACAAATATAATCACAAATAGCCAACTTGGGATTTCAAAATTGAAATTTAAATAATGTGCTTCTTCTCCATGTTCTTTTGATTGTTGATACCCTAGTAATGTTTTAATTTCATGACGATGAATAAATCCATAAGCCATAACAGCCAAATAAAATGCTTGTACCAATACAATAACTAATGTATATATCGTTGCTTTTAACGATATTTGAAATCCTGGATAACTAACTCCAGAGATTTGATAAACAAATTTACTAAATATGATGCTTCCTCCAGTTCCTAATAAAATCCCAATCGGAATACATACAAGATATAGACTAAATGTTTGAGTAAACAAAAATTGGAGCATTGAGGTAATATACGTACCGCTCAATTTGAAAATCCCAATTAATTTAAGCTTTATAGCTAAGAAATAATTATAAGCATAGAATCCAATCACAACAACAATTACCAATGAAATCATGCAAATTCCTGTTGCTATTCCATCTAGATTCATTGTAGGAGGAAGAATCATTTCATCTGTTATGATGTTAATAAATAACGTCATAAATGTAATTGATACGATCAAAAATAACATGTAGAAAAGGTTATGACTTTTTTCTTTTTTTAATATTGTAAAAGAAAACCTTCGAATATTCATCTAACAATCCTCCTCATTCATAAATGTTTCGTTTGAATTAACATCTACGATTTCATTGAAAAATTCTTTCTTTGTCTTATTTTTCCTTACAATTTCTTTTTCAATTTTTCCATCATTGACATATAAAACTCGTGAAGCATAACTAGCTACCATACTATTATGAGTTACAATGATAATTGTCTTACCTTCTTGATTAAATGTAGTAAATAACATCATTATATTATGAGAATTTTTCGAATCTAAATTACCTGTTGGTTCATCTGCGATAATAATCTTAGGATTCGTTACCAAAGCTCTTGCAATCGCAACTCTTTGAAGCTGACCTCCTGAACATTCATTTGGATATTTATCTAATAAAGTATCGATTCCTAATTTTTCGGCAATTTTTTGGACACTTTGCTGTTTCTTAGCTTCTTTCTCCTTATTCATAGTCAGTGGAACAGCAATATTTTCAAAATTAGATAATATTTCAATTAAACTAAAATTCTGAAAGATAAACCCTAAATGTTGATATCTAAATGAACTTAACTCATATTCTCCCATTGTTTGAATTTTTTTACCTTCAATTATCACTTTACCACTAGATGGTAAATCAATTGAAGAGATAATATTTAATAATGTTGATTTTCCAGCACCGCTTGGTCCCATAATAGCAACAAATTCTCCTTCATTAACGACTAAATTGACTTCATTTAATGCAAAAACAAAATTATCTTTACTTAATTTATATAGTTTTGATATTTTTGAAGCATTAATTACTTCCATCTTTCTCACTCCTTTTGATTATTTTCATAGTCAAAGATAAATCTTACATATGTTTATTGATCAATAATTTTGGTTGTTCTAAATAATTAAAAACTAACTGCGATAATCCTATAAAACCATAATAATGATGATTATCTTCATATGAAATAGTCACTGGTACAGAAGGTTTATCCTCATAAACCTTTTTTATATCTTCTAATAAATATGATTTAAAATTATTTCCACCCATAATTAAGTGATTTGGATTTAAAAAACAAGTGATAAAATATAAAGCATAATTTACAATATCAACATATTGCTCATCATCTTTAGAATTTTGCAATAATTGATTTATGGTACTACCTCGATAAGGAATTTTTCCTAATTCTCCAGCATAGCCTAATCCTTTAACTATTTGACCATTTAAAATAATTCCTGATCCAACACTTAATGTTGTAAAATGAATATAAACTAAATTATCGTATGAAGAATCTTTATGAAACGTATAATGATAACCTAATGCCACTGTATTCAAATCATATTCTATAATGATTGGTAATTGAAATTTGATTTCTAATTCCTGCTTCATAAAGGATTCATCCTTTTTACTTCCTAAATTACCATATAAATATCCTTTTTTAGTTGTGATTCTTGGTACACTTAATCCTATTGCCTCAACTTCAGGATAAATATCCAACGCTTTGTCAATTACATTGATAATTGATGTAATACTTTCACTTATTGATATTTCATATTCTTTTTGATAAAGCATTTGGTTCAACCGATTTATCACATTTACAAATACAATAGTTTCTTCAATAATCAACGTTAAAATTAATTTCCCATTTGGATTTAATTGATATCTTTCTGCTCTTCTTCCACCACTAGACTCTAAAAGTCCAGCAATCATCACTTCTCCTCTTTCAATTAACTCTTTTAAAAGAGTTCTAACTGTTGTTTGACTCAGCTTCGTAGCCTCTACTATCTCTAAACGAGTTGCTACTTCTAAATCACGAATCGTGTTAATAATTAATAATTCGTTAATTTCTTTTAAATCTTGTGGTTTCCCATTAAAATTGGCCATTTTAATCTCTCCTAAAACTTTTGTTAGATACTTTTAAAAGTATCTAACAAAAGTATAGCTTATATTCAGTAAAAAAGCAATACTTTCTAGTAGAAATTTTACATACGCTTACAATTTTCATTGGTTTAATCAATACATATTTAATAAAGAAAAAAGAAATAATATGTTTACTTTCTATTAAAAATTAGATACAATTGTATTGTTTTGATTACTAAATGGAGGAAGATAACATGATAGAAAATTTAGAAATTGAATTTAAAATATTATTAACAAAGAAATTATATTATAAAATGCTATTAGATTTTGAAACTAAGGAGTCTAGAGAAATAACACAAACAAATCACTATTTTGAAACACCAACAAAAGATTTGAAAAAGAATCATCTAAATATAAGAGTAAGAGAAATTGATAGTACCTACGAACTAACATTAAAGAAAAAAGAAAGAAAATCAGTAAAAAAAGAATTTAATGCCTTAATTACAAAAGATCAATTTGAATCTTTAAAAAGACATAAAGTATTTCAACATCCTATTTTTGATTTAGTTAAAGATAAAATAGACTTAGAAGAACTCACATATTTTTGTTCTTTACAAACGAATAGAATTGAAATCCCATTTGGTTGTGGCGTATTATGTTTTGATCAAAATAGTTACTTTGATCACATTGATTATGAATTAGAATATGAAGTAACCAACGAAGAGCGTGGAAGAAAAGAATTTCTAGAATTGATTGAAAGTTATGGATTAGAATATCATAAAAATTGTATAAGTAAAACTGCCAGAGCATTTAACGCTTTGTATCTATCAACAAATGAACTATAACTATAATAAATAACAGAGGTCGGTTCAGATCGTCATCGCTGTTATTTTTTTCCTGTTAAATAATAGATAGCTAATTGCGTTCGATGTGCCAATTGGCTTTTATCTAAGATAACACTAATATAATTTTTTACCGTTCCCTCCGATATAAATAATTTTTCAGCAATTTGTTTATTTGATAAACCTTCAGCAATTGCTTTAATAATATCAATTTCTCTAGTTGTATAAAAAGAAGCATCAAAAGACGCATTCGCTTGTAATTGCTGACTTGTTATTTTTTCAAAAACTAACTCATCTAATACATTAACACCATGATAAATAGCCTTTATCATTTGTTTTAATTTTTCAGGTGTATGATTTTTTATCAAATATCCTTTGGCACCATTTTTAATTGCTTTTTCAACTAACTCATTATCATCAAATGTTGTTAATATTAATACCTTTCCCAAATTTTTCCCAACAATTTCTTTTGTAGCCTCTATACCATCCATGACTGGCATTTGAATATCCATCACTACTACATCAACAGATTGATTTTGTAATATCGATAAGGCTTCTTTACCATTACTCGCAGTTCCAATCACATCAAATTCATCATCAACACTTAAAATAATATGCATTCCCTCTCTAATAAAATCACTATCATCAACAATAATTATCTTTATTTTTTCCATTTATTTCACCTTTGTATTCACTGGGAATATCATTTGAATTTCAAATCCTATTTCAGATTTTATATTCATTATTCCATTTACCTTTCGTACTCTTTGTTTCATTCCTTGAATTCCCATACCTTCAATCACATTATGACATCCAATTCCATCATCACGTATCCAACATTGGATAAATTTTGGTAAAATACGAACTTCTATTTCAATATGTTTACATTTTGAATATTTTAAGGCATTGGATACCGCTTCAAAACTATTATCTAAAATAACTTCCCATAAACTTTCTGCCACATCGCCTTCTTCAATTAACAATGTCGTTTCTATTGCATAACTTTCCTTACATTCTTCACATAATTGTTGTAATTGTAATAAAGCCAATTGTTTCTTATTTGGTTTCTCTTTTCTTAATATTGCTCGAATATCATCCATGCTAGAACGTAAAGCAGTAATGACATTTCCCATCATCTCTTGGCTCTTATTTGGATCCGATTTTATTAATAATTTACTAGCTTCCATTTGATAAATAGATCCATTAATAGTATGTCCTAAATGATCATGTAATCGTTGATATAAAGATTCTCGATCTAATAAAAGTCGATTCTCAAAATAATGTTGATTTTTTTCAACCTCTTGTTTCATTCTATTTTTTAATAAATACTCTTTCTCTTCTTGTAACGATATGGTTGATTGATATTCAAATAAAATAATATAATTCTGATAATAAATAATACTAGTCAAAGTACTAAATACTAAATATAGTCCCTGATGTGTTGTTAAAAAAAATGTAAAGATCGCGGGTAAGAAATACAGATAAATTGGCAACTTTAAAAATGAAATCACATCCAATATAACAATTGGTAGCAAAAAAACATAATTAATATTGAATCCAATTATTAAAAGGCTACTTAGAATCAATTCTAACAACATAATTGCTTTCTTATGCTTTGTGATTAACTCAAATACTATTGTATACATAAATAAAAAAGCAAAGATTAAAAATTGCCATCCAATCATAGTGAAAGTATCTTCAATATAAACAATTAAAGCAACTAATAACACTACCATATAAATAGATTTAATCATCATAAAATAATTCTTTTTATTAAAACTTTGATTCATAAGTACCCTCTTTATCCATTTACTATATAAATATTATAGCATACCTACTCTTGTTGGTTTAACTTAATTCCTAAAAAACCTAATGTCACAATAAATATAATATAGGCTAACACAACAATAACATACGTAATAACAGCAGAACCATTATTATTTAATAATGCTTCACTTGTCATTAACATCCATTTTTGTGGTACTAATAAAGAAACTTTATCCCAGCCTTTAGGTAATGCTACTCCTGGAAAATAAATACCTCCTAACATGTTTGTCATTGCCCATATAAAAAATGTAATATAACTAATTGTTAATGTATTTGATATAAACATTCCAATAGCAACACTTATTAAATTAAAGATAATCCCTAATCCAAATATTAATCCTATATATTGAAATACACTAATACCTAAATCGATATCAACAAATAAAATAAAGTAAATCATCGTGATCAAACTTTGTAATATAACAGTTACCAATGTAATCGTTACCTTTACTAGAACATACTTTTGATTAGTATTTGGAATCATCAATATCCTAGTCATTACTTGAAAATCTTTTTCATAATTAATAACGGATACAATACAAACTCCTGTAAAGATGAAACACAGAATTAATGTTGTCAGTGAAAGGGTAATATTAGATTGTTGCTGTTGTTGTTCAGCACTCAAAGTAGAATCATTCATATCCACTTCTATTATTTGCTTATGAATCACCTGCTGATATAAAGCATTGACATCAATATTTCCCTCTTCATCGATATAACTTCTTATGATATTTATATTTTGGCTAAGATGTTGCTCTAATAATGAAAATCTTGAATCATCGCCAATTGGATAGATAACGATCCTAGAATTCGCTATAAAATCTTCAGGTATATATAGTATGGCTTGTAAACTACTTCTGTTTGCTGTCGTTGTGGCACTAGCTTTTATTTGCTCCTCACTCATACCAGTAGAAATAAAACGATATATACGATACATCCCACTTTCATTCAGCCTATCTAAAAAATAGTTTGATTCTGCATTATTTGCACTATCATATACTTTAATTACCATTTTAGAATCTACTTCAAAATTAGTAATATTCATAACATCACTTGACAAATCATATACTTTATCATAATCTTGACTAGCATCATCGATTCTAATATTTAATAAGAAAACAGAAATTAAAGGTAATAAAATAACTAAAGATAAATATCCCTTATTTCGTATTAATAATTTGAAATTTGATTTCAATAATATCCAATAAGAACTCATACCACTCCCTCTTTTCTGTGCATTTTTAACATTGTAATCATGCTACATACAATAAAAATTAAAATAAGTATGCTTATACATGAGACAGTATACTGACTACTACCACTAGTAGATAACTCTACTAACGCACGATTTGTATGATAGATAGGAGATAAACTCTTAATACCTTCATTAAATGGTGCAAACATATACATTTGAAACGAACCTCCAATATACCCCATAACAAAACCACTAACATACATAATAGCAACACCCATTAATATTTGTTTGCAAAATGTAAATACCATTAAACTAAAAGCCAAGGCTGCATTAATTGATAAAAGAACAATTCCTAAACTGATAATTAAATTTCCCCAATGAACCCCAAATAATAGATAAGATAATATAATAGCTATTGTCATCTCGATAAAACAAACAATCGTAGCCGGTATCAACTTTGCTAAGTAAATTGTCCAATTAGGAACAGCTGTCACTTTGATTCTATCTAAGATTCTATATTTTCTTTCACTAGATAGAATACTTGTTAATGCCATAAACCCAAACCATGTAAAATAAACAATTTCAATAATTCCATAATAATCAACTGCCGATGGTAATACTGCAATATTTAACATCTCTATTTCTAAATTTATATCATCTTGACTTACATTTATTATTTGATACTGAAACTGCCAAAAATAAGAGTAACATAGCGTTTCAATCACCGCTAATTCCGTTGGATAAGAAGATGTTTTATAAATGGTATAACCATCTTCGCTTATCTCAATGAAAGCAACGATACTTTGATCATGTAATTGCTGTTCTTTATCTTTACTATTTACTTTTTCTATTTTTATACTATTTTCAGTAAATACAGTTTCAAAAGAAGTTGTTGGAAAATCTATATTTTCTTTTATTGAGTATCCAACCATTACCTCCTGCAATGCTATTTCCCTATTCATTAAACCACCAAAAACACTAGATAAAGTTCCAATCAACAATAATGGAAAAAGTACCATTAAAATAATAATCCATTTCTTACGAAACATCATTTTTAAATGATTCTTAATATAAATCTTTAACATATAATCCCCCTTTATTGCTGATCACGCAACGATTTTCCTGTCAATAATAAAAATACTTCTTCTAAACTCATGTCTTTATTAGAAGCAGAAGACACCATTTCTACTAATTCCTGTTTTGTCCCAATCGCAATGATTCTTCCTTCATCCATAATTGCAATTCTAGTACAAATAGCTTCAATTTCTTCCATATAATGACTAGTATAAATAACAGTTGCTCCTAAAGAATTAATCTTTTGTATCTTATTTAAAATGTAGTTTCTTGATTGCGGATCAATCCCAACTGTTGGCTCATCAAAAATTAACAATCTTGGATTATGTCCAATAGCACAAGCAATATTTAATCTTCTTTTCATTCCACCAGAAAAATGTTTTGCAAAAGTATTACGTTTTTCTGATAAGCCAACAAACTCTAATGATGAATTAATAGCGTCTTTTAAATTTGAGCCTTTGATATTATATAAAGCTGTAAATAATTCTACATTTTCCCAAGCTTTTAAATCTTCATAAATTGCTAAATCTTGTGGGACATATCCTATTTGATTTTTGATTTCTTTCATTTTTGTTTTCGAATCTAATCCGAAAATCTCAATTGTTCCAAATGTTGGTTTTACAATCGAACAAATCATATTCATCGTTGTACTTTTCCCAGCTCCATTTGGCCCTAATAACCCAAAGATTTCACCTTCCTTTATCTCTAATGATAATTGGTCTACGGCAAATTGCTTACCATACTTTTTTGATAAACCATCTATTTTTACAATTGTTTGTTGTTTCATATAGTTCACTCCTTATATTGTAACTATAACAAATATGTCCACAAGTTTTTAGTTTCAAAAGAACTAAATCTATATGACAAAAGTCATATAACACACTAACAACATAATAAAACCTTCTAATCGTATTTACCATACAATTAGAAGGTTTATTATTAATTATTAATCATCATCCTCTAGAAATGTTTCCTTTGAATGAATATCGACAATTTCATTAAAGAAAGTCTTTTTATCTTTATTTCCCCGAACAATTTCTTTTTCAATGACTCCATCATTAATATACAATAAGCGACTTCCATAACTAGCAATCGTACTATCATGCGTTACTAATAATATAGTTGTTCCCTCTTTATTTAATTTACTTAATAACTTCATCACCTCATGAGAAGTAGTAGAATCTAAATTTCCTGTTGGTTCATCAGCAACAATTAATTTAGGAGAGTTAGCTAATGTTCTAGCAACAGCAACACGTTGTTGTTGCCCTCCTGAACACTCCATTGGATACTTCATCAACAAAGATTCAATTCCTAAATGTTTCGCTGTTTCATTAACTTTTCTATAAATCTCTTTCCTTGTATCATCTGCTAACGATAAAGGTAACGCAATATTTTCAAATATAGTTAAACTTTCAATTAAGTTAAAGTTTTGATAAATAAAGCCTAATTCTTTATATCGAAATTCACTTCTTTTGACATCATCCATCTGATTTATATTTTCACCATCAATATAGACCTCGCCAGAAGTTGGTTCTAAAATAGTAGTTAATACACTTAATAATGTTGATTTTCCTGCACCACTGGGTCCCATAACAACGACGAACTCACCTGAAGGAATTGATAAATTAATATTATTCAAAGCAACTACTTGATTTTCTTTCCCATAATTATAAATTTTACTTATATTTGAAGTTTTTAATAGTTCCATTATGTACACTACCTACCCTTCTATGAATGTTTCTTCAGAATTGACTTCTACAATTTTATGAAAGAATTCTTTCTTTGTTTTATTTCCTCTAATAATCTCTTCTTCTATTTTGCCATCATTAATATATAATACTCTAGAAGCATAACTAGCAATCATACTATCATGAGTAACTATCAGCACTGTTTTTCCTTCCTTATTATACTCTCTAAATAATTTCATCAACTCATGTGTATTCTTAGAGTCTAAATTTCCAGTTGGTTCATCTGCTACAATCAATTTAGGTTCTGTTACTAACGCTCTTGCAATCGCAATTCTTTGAAGTTGTCCTCCAGAGCATTCATTAGGATATTTCGTTAATAAATCACCAATACCTAAACGTTCTGCAATTGCTTTTACTCTTTGATTTGATTCATCTCTTGGAACATTATGAACGATTAAGGATACAGCTATATTTTCTTGAACAGTCATAATATCTATTAAACTAAAATCTTGAAAAATAAAACCTAAATATTCATAACGAAACTGACTTAGTTCATGTTCTGCCATTTTTATAATGTTTTTCTCTGCAACTTTTAAAAATCCATTCGTTGGCAAATCTAAGGTAGACAGTATATTTAGTAATGTTGATTTCCCAGCACCACTTGGTCCCATAATACAAACAAACTCTCCCTCATTAATCACTACATCAACTTGATCAACTGCCCTAATATAGTCATCTGCGTTTAACTTAAATTTCTTACTTATATTTGTTGCTTTGATCATTTCTTTCATATTAACGAATCTCCTTCATTACAATTTTTTTATACATCTGGTAAGATACAATCCCTATAATAAATAAAGAGACAGTATAGATACCACTTAGTTGTATAGCTAAGGCTAATTCAAAAATGCCATTTTTAACATAATTAATATAAGCAAAGAATGTATAAATATATCCTATGATAAAAATAATAGTCATCAAAATAACAATTTCATTTCGAACAATCGATTGAATATCCTTTTTAGTATAGCCAATGATATATAACTGCTTCAATGATTCTTTTCTAGAAGCTGTCTCCATTAATATTTGATATAGTAATGCTAAAGAAGTTAATACGACAAAAATTAAGAACAATAAATAAAAATAAATAAAATCACTAATACTATCAATATATCTAGCTAAATAACTAGAAGTAGCTAATAAACTACCACCTAATAATTGTACCAATACAATGACTCTACGTAAAGATACGTTAACAAATCCTAAAGTAGCGACCATTCTTTGATTCGTAATAAACACACCTCTACGTAACTTTTCTATAAATGGTGATAACCATTTGCTAACAAAACCATCCATAAAGGCAGCTAATGAAATAATACCAACCACTATCGCTACATTAGAATCACTTCCAATAGTACGTATAATAATAAACAAACCTCCAATAATTAAAAACAAATAGAAAATCCCAGGAGTAGAAAAGTTCAACATTTTTTGACTATCTTGATTTCTATCCATTGATTTTTTATAACCTAATAATTCTGTTATTTCATGACGATGGACAAATCCAACTGTGATAATCGCTAAATAAAATATTAAAATAAATAAAATAACCAAAGAATAAAGAAAAGATTCAATTGACAATGCCCCACCACCAGAAAAACCAGCTTTGACTACAAATAAATGATTGATATAAAGATATATCAAAGTACCTAAAACTAATCCAATTGGTAAAGCTATTATTACCAACATGAATGTTTGTGTTAAAATATAAGTCAATACTTCTTTGAAATTACTTCCACCTAATCGCATAATTCCCATAAATTTATATTTTTCGGTTAGAAAATAATTATGAGCATACACCGCTAATAAAATAATAATACATACTGCTAAAACCATAACACCATAATTTGTACTTAATAAACCCTTATTATAATTATAATCCGTTGTGAAATAATTTGGATTTTGATAAATACAAATCAGTGCATGAATAGCAGCTGTCGACAATAATAAAGAAACAACATACAAAATTGAACTTTTTTTCTCTCTTTTCAATAAGTCAATAGAGAATCTAACTAACTTCATTTTATCACCTCTTGTGCTATTATAACACAAAGTATTATAATAATATATATTAATTATCATAAAATTATATAAATTATTAATATTATTAAAAATTAACGTTTTTTTCTGTTACCTTGCATAGAATAAAAGAGATTGTATAGAAAATTACCTTCCTAACAATCTCTTTTTCTTCCTGTTTTTTTATTCTTTAACAAACCATTTGCTTATTTCATTAATAACTAACACACTAATTGCTAAGCCGAAGACAACACCCCACTGAGTAAGTGATAAAGCAACTGTTTTAAATAAATAATGAAATATACTTAAGCTAGCAACCATTATTTGTAAGGTAACACTACAAACAATCGTAAGAATTAGCCATCTATTTTTAAATAAACCAACTTCAAAGATGGAATGTTCCTTACTTCTTAAGTTTAAAGCATGTATCAATTGTGAAATAGATAATACCATAAAGGCCATTGTTTGAGCATGAGCTGTACTTTCATTTAAACCAAAGCGAAAAGCTACTAATGATAATACTCCAATATAACAACCATTTAGAATCGTAAATATTAAACCTCCATTGGCAAACAAACTTTCATCACTATGTCTCGGTTTTGCTTGCATCACAAATTGATCCTTTGGATCAAATCCTAATGCTAAGGCTGGAAATGCATCGGTAATTAAATTAATCCATAAAATCATAACTGCACTTAATATTGGAGTTTTATGATCCATTAATAACACTCCTAAGAAAATACACATCATTTCACCTAAATTACAAGACATTAAATATAGGATTGCTTTTTGAATATTTAAATAAATTCCTCTTCCTTCTTCGACTGCTTCTACAATCGTTTCAAAACGATCATCACTTAATACAATATCACTTGCTTGCTTACTAACATCACTTCCTGTAATCCCCATAGCAATTCCAACATTTGATTGTTTTAGACTTGGTGCATCATTAACCCCATCTCCAGTCATAGCAATTACTTGATTATTTTGTTTTAATGCTTGGACTATTTTTACCTTATGTTCAGGTGTTACTCTAGCAAAAACATGTAAGTTTTTTACAATTCGATTAAAATGTTTTTCACTCATCCGATCAATTTCATCACCAGTAATCACTTGATTTTTATTTTGCGTAATATCTAATTCCCTCGCAATAGCAAAAGCTGTATCAATCTGATCTCCAGTAATCATCTTAACATTGATTCCCGCTTGATGACATTTTTGGATCGCTTCTTTTACACCCGTTCTTGGTTTATCATTCATTCCAACCATACCAACAAAAACTAAATCTTCTTCTAAATTAGTTGGAATGGTTTGTGCTGTTTTCATCGCTAATGCCAATACTCGTAACGCTTTTTCTCCCATTTTTTTACTAGCATTTAAGATATGATTCTTCTCATAATCGTCCAATGGTTTTTTAATTCCATTAACTTGAATATAATTACATAATGGTAAAATTCTTTCAATAGCTCCTTTGGTATAACTAACATATTTATTTTGTAATTGAAAACAAGTAGACATTAATTTTCGATTTGAATCAAATGGAATTTCTTGAGCCATAATGTAATCTTCTAATAGTTGATCTCGACTACCATGATTACTAAAGAATTCAACTAATGCAATTTCTGTTGGATCTCCAAAATACTGATTATCTTGAATAATAACATCATTGCATAACAACATACCATTAACAAAATCATTTTCTAATGAATTGATATCCATTTTTTGATTATGATACCAACTTCTTACATGCATTTTATTCTGTGTTAATGTCCCAGTTTTATCTGTACAGATTACATTGACACTACCTAATGTTTCAATCGCATGTAGTTTTTTTACGATGATATTCTTTTTAGACATTGATAAAACACCGATTGCTAAGACAATACTAACAACAGCGACTAAACCCTCTGGTATCGCAGCTACCGCTAATGAAATAGCTAATAAGACCATATCAAAAATATCTCTGCCTTGTAATACTCCCACAACAAACATAATGCCACAAACTGATAAACAGATAAATCCTAAATTTTTACTTAACTTAGCTAATCTTTTTTGAAGTGGTGTTAACTCTTTATTCGGTTTTTCTAACAATGCTGCAATTTTACCCATTTGGGTATTCATTCCTGTTTCCTCTACTACCCCTTTTGCTTTTCCATATGTAACAAAAGTAGACATAAATACCATATTACTCAGTTCTGCTAGTGGAGTCGATGAATTGAATATATTTTTCTCACTCTTCTCTACACTTTGACTTTCTCCTGTTAATGGTGCTTCATCAATCATTAATGATGAACACTCAATTAATCGAATATCTGCAGGTACATATTGCCCTTGAAATAATTCAACAATATCACCCTTGACTAATTCTCTAGAAGGTATCTGCACATACTTTCCATCTCTGATAACATTAGAAGATGGTTGGCTTAATTTTTCTAAAGCTTCAATTGCTTTCTCCGCTTTATTATTTTGGAAAATACCAATTGCAGCATTAATGACAACAACAATGATGATAATGCAAGCATCAATCATTTCTCCTAAACCAATTGAAACTAATGAACATATTAATAAAATAATAATCATTGGATCATTAATTTGTTCTAAAAGTAACTCCGTTATTGTCGTATTATATTTTTTTGCTAATTCATTATAGCCAGCTTCTTTCAATCGTAATTTTGCTTGTTCTGTTGTTAATCCTTCATCTTTGCTTGTTTTAAAATCATTTAACAATGTTTCTATATCCTTTTGTACTTTCATAATCGTTTTTACCTCCTTGTAATACATATGCATAGAAACCCAAAATTAAGCTATAATTTTTTCGCCAAATTAATCAATACTTTTCAATTATGATTGATTTTGTTATAATTTATTATTGAAAGAAGGTCGAACATGAAAATAATTGTACTTGCAGGTGGTCTATCAAATGAAAGAGATGTTTCATTATCTAGTAGTAGTAAAATAGCAAATGCACTAATACAAAATGGTCATTCTGTTTTATTGTTAGATGTTTATACTGGTATAGAATTATCAGAACAAGAAAATTTAGATCGTTTATTTAAAAGAAAAGAAGATAACTTTACCTATTCATATCAAGTGAAAGAAGAAGAACCAGATTTAGAAGAATTAAAAAGCAAAACAAATAATCCAAATAACGGATTAATTGGCAAAAATGTTTTAAAACTATGTCAATTCAGTGATATTGTCTTCTTAGGACTACATGGTTCGATGGGAGAAAACGGTCAAATTCAAGCAACTTTTGATATTTTAGGTATTAACTATACTGGAAGCCCTTATGTGGCAAGTTTACTTGCGATGGATAAAGATTTATCTAAGAAGTTATTATCCTTAGAAAACATCCCTTTAGCTAGATCTAAAACATATAAAAATATAAAAGATGTTCATGTTGATGACTTCCCAGTTGTCGTAAAACCATGTAATAACGGTTCTAGCGTGGGAGTCTCTATTGTAAATAATCAAGAAGAATTAAAAAAAGCACTAGCTAAAGTTGAAAAATTTAATGATACTATTTTAATTGAAGATTATATTAAAGGAAGAGAATTTTCTGTTGGTATTTTAGGAGATATTGTTTTACCTCCTATTGAAATGATTCCTAATCAAGGATTTTATGACTATAAAAACAAATATCAACCAGGAGCAACCTTAGAGATATGCCCTGCTGAATTATCGATAGAAGAAACAGAAAAAATTCAAGAATTAGCCTTGAGAGTAGTTTCTACTTTAAAGTTAGAAGTATATGCTCGTATTGATTTTATTTATGATGGTGTTACTTTCTATTGTTTGGAAGCAAACACATTACCAGGAATGACTCCAACTAGTTTATTACCACAAGAAGCAAATGCCATTGGAATAACCTATCAAGAGTTATGTGAAAAGATTGTTTCTTTATCATTAAATAAGTAGCGTTAAAAAAATCTAGAGAAATCTCTAGATTTTTTCTATGATATATCCTTTTGCTTCTAATTGTTTAATTAATCCATCCTCGCCAGTGAGTTGTATCACATCAATCGCAAAGAAGCAAACATCACTGCTCTCTATATAATCAATAAACGAATCTAAAAACATAGCTGTTTTAGGTAATGTATAATATTGATAATACAAACTATCTTTTTTAGAATCACTATAACTGTTTAATTCTTCTACTTTGCCATTTATAAGCCAATCATATACATTTTTTTGTTCAGCTAACACGTTATCATACGTGTCAAACTCAAGTGTTCTTGTTTCAAAATAGATGTCATTTAATTCT
>Ga0153938_1000422_pt1 | contig 17241 bp, 17 predicted proteins | sample TSNY022MetaG_FD_104740 | JGI IMG/M metagenome (GOLD analysis project Ga0153938, IMG submission 104740) | Attine ant fungus gardens microbial communities from New Jersey, USA - TSNJ022 MetaG | ecosystem: Host-associated > Fungi > Mycelium > Unclassified | place: USA:New Jersey: Brendan T. Byrne... | reverse complement strand
TGCACAATAATTTTCATATATTAAGACTCCTTTATTCTTAATAATTTGAACAATCTTATCTAAATACTTCAAAGGATGAAAGGTATAATTATATTCATTAGTTTTAATTGCTTCCTTTATTTCTAAACCAATTGGAACTTCTTTGACTAGTTCACAATCAATATCCATTTCTTTTAAAATTTGATATTCTTCTGTAATATTTTTAATACTTTCTTCTTTTGTTGCAAAGATAAAATTATTCACTTTTTCTAAATCACAATCAATCTGCTCATTTTCAATAATTGAGAGTAAATGCTCAATTCCTTCAACTTGAGAATCAAAATACATTTTTGCTATTTCAATTCCATAAAGAGATGCAAGATTATGATAAGTATTGTGAAAAGGCGTAATTTTTGCTGTAGTTTTGGAACTTGTTTTTGTACAAATCTTATCACTATCGACTAGAATTATCTTTTGTTTTGTCTTTTTTGCTAATTCATAAGCACACATTATGCCACTTATTCCAGCTCCTATAATTAAAATATCTGTTGTTAGCAATTTATCTGCTTCTTTTTTATTTTTAATTTTATACTGATTCCAATATCCTTTATTCATAATATCACCTAAAACTATTATGAATAATTAATTAATTAATATTACTAAATAACCAAATCTCATTTTTCCATTTTCTTTTTTTCAATTAATTCAAACATTTCTTTTCTTCCATTCATAAGTGGAGAAATCGAATCCATATTATGATAGGTATGGATTACTTCTGCCATATATTTTGTACAATCAACTATTTCTAACCATTCAATTTTTTTTAATTCCTCAGGTAAATATGATAAATTTGTTGTATAGATTTTTTTAAACATATTATCCTTAAATGCCTGATTAAAAACCTCGAGGCCGTTAGTAAAGAATGCATAAGTTGCCATGATATAAGTTTGCTTTGGTTTTCTTGGCATTAACTGTTTTAATATATCGATCACGCTTCCCCCACTAGCAATCATATCATCGACAATTAAATACTCTAAACCTTCTTCTTCTTTTCCTAAATATTTATGTTCAATAATAGGATTTTTACCATTAACTATTTGCGAATAATCTCTTCTCTTATAAAACATTCCAATATCACAATTTAACATTCCTGAATAATAACGACTTCTTTTCATTGCTCCTTCATCAGGAGAAATTACTAGCAATTTATTAAAATTTATTTTATTATCAAGAATAAATTTACTTAACATAGTGTTTGTTAGAAAAAAATTATCAAAAGAAGTAAGAGGAATCGCATTTTCAACATTAGGATCATGCGCATCAAATGTAATAATGTTGGATACTCCTATTCTTTCTAATTCTTGAAGTGCTACTGCACAATCTAGTGATTCTCTTCCATTCCTTGCATGTTGTCTTGACTCATACAATAAAGGCATAATGACATTAATACGTGTTGCATTCCCTTTAATTGCCATAATTGTTCTTTTTAAATCTTGAAAATGTTCATCAGGTCCCATGTAATGAACTCGACCAAATGCTTCATAACTCTCATGATAATTCCCAACATCAGTTAAAATAAAAACGTCCTTGCCCCTTACACTATCTAGTAGTTTTACTTTTCCCTCTCCATTGGAAAATCTTACTTGATTTAAAGGTATAACAAAGTCGTTTTCTTCTTTTTTTATTTCTTTCAAATGCTCATTTACAATTGCGCCAAACTCTTTCATATTGTTCATAACAATTAATTTTAACTCACTCAAAACATACTACCTCTTCTCTATTTTCATTATAACAAAAAGTCAAAATAATGTACAAGGAATAATGAATGAATAAAGAGATTATCCACTCATCTTTAAGCAATTCTCTTTTTTCTTATTTTTTTAAATTTTAATTTGTGTTTCTTTTTATAGCGATCTACTTTTATTCCTAAAAATAAAACAATAACAAGTCCACAAGAAATAAAAATTACATTACGATGAACCAAGAAAAATTCATAGTATGAAAAAGGAACTTCCCTACTAAGAATAATTGGAATCGAATCAATTTGTTCTTCAGCATAATAAACTTTTATTTCTCCTAATTTTGTTCCTTGATTTAAATCAGCAACAATTAGGTTATCTCCAATATATTCATAACGAAGTAAATTTGAATCAACATTAGAATCTCCATAAATATAAATATCTTCCTTTACATAAAATTCAATTTCTTTAATAGAAGAATATTTTGTATTAAGCGTTAAAATTGCATCTCCAACTTTTGCCAGTTTTTGATAACCATAATTAGTAAATACATAAGAATAAGTATTTACCGCATCCCTAATATGATAAGATTGATTTATATTTGTAGAAGCTTTTACTGAAATAAATATATATTCAATCTTATCATCTTCATCAACAGCAATACTTGCAAGACATCTTCCTGCTTCGTTGGTAAAACCAGTTTTTGCACCTAGGATCATTGAAGCATCAATTCCAAGTGATTGTGCTGTTGATGACATCGAACTCTTAGCAATAAAACCCTCCGAATTATAAATTTCTGTTGTAAAAATAGTATAAAAAACATCATTTTTAAGTGCTTCATCTAATAAAGTTAAAAGATCTGTCATTGTTGAATAATTGTTTACATCATCAAGACCAATTACATTTGCAAATAAAGTGTTTTGAAGACCTAAATCCTTTGCTTTTTGATTCATAGCTTCAATCGTTTTAGTTAGACTTCCAAATGTTGCAATACTTAAGGCTTGAACTGCATCACCACCACTATTTAGCATAGTACCGTATAATAAATCCCGATAAGTAACAACCCTATTCACACTAAGACCTATCACAGCTACATTCGCCTCAGCTAATCCTTTTAACATTTCATTAGTAATAATAACTTTTTCATCTAAATCCGCAATGTTTTCAATTGAAACAAGAGCTGTCATAATCTTCGTTAAACTTGCCATACTTGTTTTTTCATCCTTATTTCGTTCTAAAACAACAATATCATCAGTCCGATTATATAAAATATAATTTTCACTATTAAGTTCCAATGCATAAACAAAATTTGGAACACAAATTAAGATAAACACAAGAATTAGTTTCTTCATATTTTTCACCATATTTATTATACCAAAATTTATTGTTTTTGAAATACCAATCTGATTTTGTAAAAATTTTCTTATATCTTCCTTATAACAAAACATTTTATTTTATAAAAACAATATTTTTTTTATTTAATTCATAACTTATTTCGTAACTTTATTAATCTAAATATTTTAATACAAATAGACTAATCAAAAGAAAGCCAATATAAAATAAATAAAAATATTACTGAATTAGATATACACTTTCTAGGATATAAATTGTTATTTTATAAAAATATGTTAAAATTATCTTAGGTGATAGAATGAGCAAAGTATATTTTAAAAAGTTAGAAGATTTTAATCAAAAAGAAATCATTCATCAATCTTGTTACGAAATGATGAATGAAATAAGAAAAGACGGCTTTAAATTTGAGACTAAAATACCCATGAAAGTTCACTTTGGTGAAAAAGGAAATAACACCTTTATTACTCCAGATAATTTTGATGGAATTAAACAATTCTTAAAAGAAAATCAGATTGATTCATGCTATATGGATACAAATGTCTTATATAAAGGAAGCAGAACTATTACAAAAGATCATATAGCAACTGCCTTAGAACACGGTTTTAATGATTATGAAATCATTATCGCCGACGGCAATGAAGATGAACCTTATTTTGAAATAGAGATTAATCAAAAATATTTTGATAAGTGTAAAATTGGTACTAAATTTAAGGATTATAACCAATACTTAATTATGTCTCACTTCAAAGGTCATGGTCTTGCAGGTATGGGAGCAGCAATCAAACAATTAGCAATGGGATTTGCTTCTCGTGGTGGAAAACTCCATCAACATTCGGAATCAGTTCCTTTAATAAATGAAAATACTTGTATTTCTTGTGGAAATTGTGTAAGAAAATGTCCAGTTGATGCTATTACTTTGCCTGATATTGCAGTCATTAATCCTGATATCTGTATTGGCTGTGCTTCTTGTACTACGGTTTGTCCAGTTACAGCTATTACTAATTCTTGGCAAACATCAAACTTTCATGAAAAACTTGCAGAATATGCATATGCAGCTCAAAAAAATAAAGAAAATATTTATTTTGTCTTTGCTTTTAATATTACTGAAGAGTGTGATTGTCATAATAAAAAAATGAATCCCATCGCACCTAATATAGGAATATTCGCTTCTACTGATCCAGTGGCGATTGACACCGCTGTCTTATCAATATATGAAGAAATGAACAACTCAAATACTTTTGAAAATGCTTGGAAAACTATTAACTATGCAGAACAAATTGGTTTAGGCTCAAAAAAATATGAACTTATTATAAAATAAATACTGTTCATATTTTTTTGAATATTTGACTACTTTAAATTATTTAAAATTTCATTATACCTTTTTGTAGCTAAGATACTAGCTACATTTTTTTTACAAAAATCAAGTTTAGCCAATTTAGGAACAACTCGTTCAACTATAATTTGTCCATTAACTACTTTTGATTCTAATGCTTTTAAGGCTTCCAAAAAACGTTTGTCTTTTTTAGCGCGATTATAAAATGATAAAACATAGATGTAGTAAAACAAATTATAGCCTCGAAATGGATATTCTATTTGCATAAATAATGACCCTATTCCATATTGACATGGACTAATAGGCTTTTTAATCAGCCAATGCTCCAAGAACAAAATGATTATCGCTAACGCTTTAATCACTTGCTTAACTTCACAGTTAAGCTTTCCTGCTTCTTTGGGTTCGTATCCTACATCCTCCACAGGCCCTACTTCTAACGATAGTCGCTACCGCTACTTTATTTGTTCTTATTTGTTTATTGTAATATTTAAAAGTTTGACTCTGATCAAGATCCCTCCCTCTTTCTTTTTTACTACAAACTTACTGCTACAAACATTATATCAATACATATGTTCGTATGTCAATGCTTTTTTTAGAAAAAAGCAATTTCCTAATATATAAAAAATCAACTGCTTTATCAAGCCTTGGCTCATTATTCATTAAATTTGTAGAACGAAAAGCATCGAGTACAATAAGCGTTGTGATAGGTGTTAAATATTCTGTTTCTGGTCCTCTTCCAAAACTTTACTTATTACACTTCCAGCCACCATCCTTTTCTTGCGTTTCTAAAAAATATTGAAAAGATGTTTGGCTTCTAGAAGCATTTGCATAGCCCATGTGACAAAGTGTATTTAATGCCAAAGCAGTGTGACATGGATAAATTCCACCTTTAGAAGAGGTTTTAAATCTTCCATCTTTTCTCCAAGTACTAAAAATAAGTTCCGCTGCTCTTTTTATAATTAAGTTGTCATTATCCACGCCTAATTCTAATAAGTAGGATACGCTTTCTAAAGTCGTAAAAGGAGCTCCTTTTAATAAATTTTTATCTGGAGTTGCCCATAAATCCGCTCCATTATCATTTTGATGTGATAAGATTTCTTCTATATCATTAAGTAACTATTTTCATTCATTTTTAAACCTCATTTTATAATCTTACTATGATTATAACATAAGATTATAATCAAAATTATTAATCAAAGTATATTAATGTTATAATTGTAATAAAGAAGGAATCCTTATGTATTATATCTATATGTTACGATGTGTTGATAACTCTATTTATACTGGAATTACAACCAATATTAATAGACGTTTAAAAGAACATCTTGGAACGATGAAAGGAGCAAAATATACTTCTGTTCATAAACCATTACAATTTGAAAAAGTTTGGTCTACTTCTACTCGCTCTCTAGCTTCAAAATTGGAGTATCGAATCAAAAAACTTTCAAAATCAGAAAAAGAAGAATTAATAAAAAAAGAAAAGAATGAATTACTTCCAGATATTGAATGGGAATTGTATGAATCAATCATAAATTATTTCTAAAACCACTTTATCATCATAAACTTATTTAGGTGATAAAGTGAATAAATTAGAAAAACAGACACGGTTTCAAGGAAATTTAAAAAAGAAAAAAAATTACTTTGAAGGTTGGTATTTTAAACAAGTAAATAAAGAAGGCCAATCGATTGCTTTCATTCCAGGTGTTTCTATTAATAAAAAAGATCCCCACTCCTTCATTCAAATGATTGATAATATTGAAAATAAATCCTATTATTTTCGCTTTAAACTTGAAGAATTTAAGTATCAAAATAATCCTTTTTCTATCCAAATCGCAAATAACTATTTTTCTTTAGAACACATAGAAATAAATATCAATCAAGAAATAAAAGTAAAAGCAGATATTATTTTGGGAAAGAAAGAACAAATTGATACTAGTAAATATAGTCCAACGATTATGGGCCCCTTTTCTTATTTTCCTTTCATGGAATGTAATCATGGTATCATTAGTTTAAATCATGCATTAAAAGGTTATGTAAAAATAAACAACCAAAAAATTAATTTTAACAAAGGCTTTGGATATATCGAAAAAGATTATGGGACTAGTTTTCCTAAAGACTATATTTGGCTGCAATCTAATACACCCGATAAAAAAATAAAGGCTAGCATTTTTTTATCGATTGCTCATATTCCCTATTCTTTATTAACATTCCAAGGATTCATTTGTATTTTAAAAATAGATAACAAACAATATCGTTTTGCAACTTATAATTTTGGAAAAGTCAAAAAAATCGAAGCAAGAAATAACATGCATTATATTGAAATAGAACAAGGAAAATTTACTTTAATAATTAATATAAAACAAAATAATATAATAGAGTTAGCCTCTCCTAAAAAAGGTCGCATGAAAGAATCTGTCTTTGAAAGCTTAAACGGCGAAGCTCAAGTTATTTTAAAAGAAAAAGGTATAATTATTTTTGATGAATATTTTCATTCCTGTGGTTGTGAAATTACGAAACAAAATCAAAAAAAACAGATTTAATCTGTTTTTTAAAATGAAATTTTATATAATTCAATAATATCTTCTTTAGTAACATCTCTTGGATTTCCTGGCGTACATGGATCCTCAATAGCTTTTTGAGCAAGCATTTCAAGATCTTCCATTTTAGCACCTAATTCACTAATATGTTGAGGAATATCAAGTCGAACTGCTAACGTTCTTACTGCATCTGCAACTTTTTTTATAGCTTCCTCATCACTTACATTTTCCATATCTAACTTCATTGCACGACCCATTTCATAAAATCGCTTTGGACAAACAACTCCATTAAATTCTAAAATATATGGTAAAAGTAAAGCATTTGCTACTCCATGAGGGGTATCATAAACAGCTCCTAATTGATGAGCCATCGAATGAACAATTCCTAGTCCCACATTAGAAAATCCCATTCCTGCAATATATTGAGCAAGCCCCATTTTTTCCATTGCTGTTTCATCTTTATTTACTGCAGCTTCTAAATTTTCAAATATTAGCTTAATTGCTTCTAAATGAAACATATCAGACATCTCCCATGCCCCTTTAGTAATATATCCTTCCATTGCATGAGTAAGAGCATCTAATCCAGTTGCCGCGGCAGTACTCTTAGGCATTCCAGCCATTAAATCACTATCTACAATTGATAAAATTGGAATATCATTAGGATCTACGCAGACTAGTTTTGTTACTGCTTCTTCATCTGTAATAACGTAATTAATTGTAACTTCCGCGGCTGTTCCTGCTGTTGTTGGTAAAGCAATGATTGGTAAAGACTTGTTTTTCGTATCTGCAACTCCTACCAATGACTTAACATCCGAAAACTTTTCATTTGTCATAATTATTCCGATTGCTTTGGCAGTATCAATTACACTTCCCCCGCCAACTGCAATAATATAATCACAATCAGTTGATTTACAAATTTCTAATCCTTCCTTAACATTAGAAATAGTTGGATTTGGTTTAATGTTAGTAAATAAAGTATACTTAATTCCTTCTTTATCTAAAATATCACTCACTTTATTTAATAAACCAATACTCTTTAAAGTATTATCACTTACTAATAAAGCATGACTAAATTTTCTTCTTCTAATTTCTTCAGGTAAAACCTCTCTTGCGTTTTTCCCAAAATAACTTGTTTCATTTAAAATAATTCTATTTGCCATTTAAAGCCTCCTTTTCCTTAATTATTATACACCAAAAAATTTAAAGTAACTTTCAAAAAAGAAAAAAGATACTTTTAAAGTGTCAAATACCCTTTATTGATTCATCAATATTTTTAGGAATCAATAAAGATAAAAATGACATTTTCTAATGTAGTTAATCTTTGATTCAAATAAAATGCATTCTAATGAAAAAAGCAGCAACCTTCCTTAAAAGAGTTACTGCTCATCTTCATTACACTATTAGAATATCATAGATTTTTACAAAAAACAAATTTATACAATTGCCCCACTTATATCTACACAATTTTTATTTCTTTAATCTTGTTAATTTCTAATTCAATTCTTTTTCTTATTATCTCATCATAATTTTCATGTTGCTCAATTCTTTTTTTGTAAATTTCAACTTTTTTTAGGTCACGTCTTTTATAATAAATAATTAACAATTCCATTAACGATTCAATTAATGAATCACTTTCTTTTAAATAACGAATCGCTTTTTCTTCATTTTTTACAATATTATTACTTAAATCTCCCTCTAAATAATAATATTTCGCTAAATTATAACTAGCCCAACGACATCTACCTTGAATACTAGTATCAACTGCCTTCAGATAATATTCATAAGCAAGTTTTTTATCGCCATTTAGCCGATATAACTCTCCTAATCGATTACAACCATAACTTTCATTCAATAATGCACTTTTTGAATAATACTCGCTTGCCTTTTTAAATTTACCTAAAGATTCATAGTGAAGTCCTAAATTATTATAAGCATAGGCATAATCAAATAAGGAAGCCTCCAGAAAATATTGAAGCGCTTGCTCTAAATCTTTTTCAACTCCATAACCAAATTTATAACAAACTCCTATTGAATTAATCGAAGCAATATTTCCTAAATCCTTTGCTCTTAAAAAATATTCATAAGCAATTTTGTAATCATTATTACTTTGGCTACCAATTCTACCTTTCATTAACATACTACCAATCATCCACATAGCAGAAGGATGATGACTAAGTGAAGCTTTCAAAAAATACTCATAAGCTTTATCATAACGAGGAAATCCTGCATATTCTCCTTGATATTCCATAATTCCCAATCGATAATTTGCATAAGGATTTCCATTTTTTGCTAAATTCATAATCGAATGCGTAAAATTAATTCCTTCATTTAACTCTAATAATAAGAAATTTTGTAAATCTAAAGCCGATATATCGGTATGTTCAAGTAAAGTTTCAATTACATTCTTCGTTTTTTCATTTTCAAACAATGGTTGTTTCTTATCTAAAACAGCATACATTAACATTTCACAAAAACATTCATAAAAACGTTTTTCTTCAATTAATTTTTTAAATAATAAAGTGACTTCACTATTTACATAAAAATCATTTTTGCTAATATTAAATAATTTTTTAACAATCAATTGAAGTTCCTTACTTTCTTCAATTTTATTTTGATAAATTGTTCCATGAACTAATGTTAAAATATTTCTTACTATATTCTCAAAGACAGTAATATCCTGACTAAACTTCTTTCTTAATCTAATATAGATTTCTTTGTATTGATCAGCAATCCGTCTTGCTCCAACACAATAGTTATTCACCGTTGAATTATTAACCTCCTCAATATCAAAAATCGCACAAAAGACTTCAGACTGAATCGTTGAAGTTTTGTTTTTGCTGTAATCCTTAACACAAAGCATTACATTACCTAAAGACAGGTGACTAAAATTATCATTTAACTTTACAAATTGTTTCATAGTTATATTATAATACAAAAACGGGTATTTGTCGAGGAATTATTTTTATTTGTGGGTATTTAGGAATGTTCAAAAAAAGAATAGTTTCTAATATAATTCTAATAGGAGGAGTTATATGAAAAATATATGGAAAAACTATAAATCAACTATTATTCTGCTAGGTGCGATTATTATCGGTGCTATTGGCGGAATAATCTTTGGCGAAAATGCATCGGTGGTGAGTCCCTTAGGAGATATTTTTATTAATTTAATGTTTGTAATCATTGTTCCACTAATCTTCTTAACTGTAACAACAGCTGTAATTAAGATGGATAGCCCAAAACGTCTTGGTAAAATTATGACAAGAATCATTATTGTTTTCATCATCATGTCTGTTATCTCTGCTTTAATCGGAATAGGCGTGACTAAAACAACCAACTTAGTAGATAGCCAGGATAAAACAAATATTATGGAATTATTAGATGAAAGTGAAGTAATTGATACTGAATTATCAATTTTAGAAAGAACAGCAAAGTTAATTACTGTTAACGACTTTACAGAATTATTAAGTAAAAATAATATTATTGCTTTATTAATATTTTCAATTATTTTTGGTTTAGGAATTAGAAAAACAAAAGAAAAAGCCGAACCAGTAAAAAAATTGCTATATAGTTTAAATGATATTGTAATTAATATAGTAGGAATTATCATGTTATATGCCCCAATTGGATTAGGATGTTATATGGCAGCTTTAATTGGAAGTTATGGTGATTATATTGCCTTTGGATTCTTAAAAACATTTGTCATTTACACTATTACTTGTATATTTGTTTACTTCGTTGTGTACTCAGTTTATGCACTACTAGCAGGTGGCAAGAAAGCATTTATTGCCTATTGGAAAAATATTTTACCACCAACGGCAACTGCTTTAGCAACTTGTTCTTCAGCTGCCTGTATTCCTGTAAATATTACATCAACCAAAAAAATGAATATTTCTGAGGACATCGTTGAAACAACCATTCCAATGGGAACTAGTTTCCATAAAGAAGGTTCAGTGATTGGCAGTGTCTTTAAAATCATGTTCTTAGTATATCTATTTGAAATGAATCCAAGCTTCTGGACTATTTTAGGAGTAGCCTTAGTTGCAACTCTACTCGTTTCAGCTGTTCCAATTGGAGGCGGCACTATTTCAGAAATGATGATTCTATCACTTATGGGATTTCCTGCAAGCGCTTTACCAATCTTAACAGTAATCGCAACCATTATTGATGCACCAGCCACTGTATTAAATGTAGTTGGAGATTCATCTTCATCTTTATTAATCTCAAGACTCGTAGATGGCAATACTTTTAAAAAGAAAAAAGAATGATTTTTTCTTTTTTTAATTATAATTGTCTTATTAGAAATTTATTATCATTCGATATTTTATGTGTAAATAATGGATGTTTAAATTCCGATAATATTTCATTGGCAAATAATTTTGATCTTTCTATACCTATCAAGGGTTCTTTTGTTTTCCGAATAAATTAAATATTAAAAGATAAAAATTTTTGTGATAAAATATTCTTAAGAACCTTTTTAGAAAAGAGGAAACAAGAATGTCTCATAGCAAACAAACGCAACCAAAGAAAAAATTTTCTTTATATATTCATAATTGGAATAAAAATGCTAAAAAATATATAAATACCTGCAACATATGCGAATCCAAAGGTTATAGCCTTGTGATTTTAGAACCGAGTTTTCAAGATCAAAACATTCCTTCCGAAAACAGGGCTATTTATAATGAATTAATTAAAATACTAAAACCTCTTGAACTAGATTATCTTGGTAGATGTGATGATTGTGCAAGGATTCATGATAATAGCTTTAATTTAAAAGATTTAAAAAAAGAAAAACTGAAATTACCCATGGATGAATTTAGGATATCCATTATTTCAAGTTGTAATATGAGATGTTACTATTGTCACAATGAAGGTAATAAGACAATTAATAAACTCTCTATTGATGATATTGAATTGTTAATTAAAAATGCTTCAGATTTTAATTTAAAAAGCATTAGATTGACAGGCGGAGAGCCTATGATTCATGATGATATCTTTAATATATGTAAATTAATAAAAAAGAAATATGATTTGAAAATCGGGATTAATACAAATGGCATTGAACTGGAGAAAATCGTCAATTTAATTAAGTGTGGATTTATTGATCGAATCGTAGTTGGTATTGATTATTATGATAATAAGATATCCAAAAATTCCTTAGTTGGTTTGTGTTCTAAAGAAATTCTTAATAATATTATAGTTATTAAGAATTATGGAATAGATGTAAGTATATCAACAGTATATGACGGAGATTATGAGAATTTAAAACTATTAACAAATTGGGCAATCACTAATGGAATTAAAATTAAAATATTAGAAGCAGTTGATAATATTATCAGTAATAATTCATCAGAAGCTTATATAGATGCTAGAAATAGAATTATAAAATACTTCAACCTAGAAACAAAAGTAGATTCTATATTTAATGAAATGCATGGATATATTAATAATAATAAAGTTGTATCCTTTTTTCACTCTCATTGTAGAATAAGAGAATGCAAAGTATGTGAAAAAATGCATTTAAGAGTAACTAGTGATGGCAAACTTAAGCCTTGCCTATTAAATTCTGATACAGAAATATATTATAAAAATGGAAATGTTAAACAAAACATTATTAAAAGTATTAAAATGCTAGGAATACCACCAAAGTAATCTTTGATTATTAAGGGGTTTTTGCATAAAAATATTCTAAAACAAGGAGAAGCAAAATATGAATGAGTTAAAAATAATAAGTGAAAATGATATTATTGATATATATGAGAAATATCCTTTTTTAGAAGAAGATTTTTGGAATTTACTACTTAAAAAATATCCTGATATGGCCGTTTTAATTCAGCAATTAGGATTCGAGGGAAATAAACAAGAAATAGCTAGGATTCTTGATACAGATATTAACAAAATATTTAGAGAGCGAAATGAACAAATGTCTAAATTAGCAATTGACTTAAGTAGTATAAAAATGGTTTATAAGAATTTTATAAATAATATAAAAAATAGAGGAAAAGAAGCAATTAGTGTAGGTGCATATGAGGATATTCCGTATGGACTTTTAGACGTATTGCTTTCAGCAGTTATAAGAACTTATTCAGAACTATTACAGTTATATGATTCTCATGAAGAGGTTGTAAAATTTCCAAAGGCTTATCCAATTTTTGAAATATCATTAAAAGGATATGGAATTAAAGAAGATAAAATTTCGTTTGGAAGATTTTTTATTAGAAGATGGTTTAATTCTGAAAGTAGAAAAAATAAATCTAAAGAATATGAAGATATGATAGATTATTTTACTAATAAAAAGGACACTCAAATGATAGAACTTGTTAACTTAGAGTACAATTTGTTTAATAATGGAAAAAATAACGAAAATGGACAATGTTATACTTTACTAAAAAGAGGAGAATAGTAAAAAATATCACCACCATATAATAATTGGTATAATTATTTTTTAAATTCATAATACCACATGTAATACCAGAAAATTGATTTAGACCATATATCTTCTATAAATTTATATTATATGATACAATTTTTGCCCTTTTTCAAAAACTCTTATAAAATCAGCATTTGCAGATTTTACAAGGATTCGTTTTATTTCTGAAAGTTTATCTAATGCCAGTAAAGTTCAGCTCGTAATACCACAGGGCTTGGAAATTAAATTAATTAAAATCATAAAATAAAAAGAGTTTTGTGATAGAATAAATATAGAAAGTATTTTTGAAAAAGACATCCATTAGATGAAGAGAATGGGAAGTGACTTTTTCACCCTATATATTAATAATAAGGAGGAGCTTAAATGAAAGATAAAGAATATAAAGTTAAATATTTAGGACATAGTGCATTTATCGTTGAGTCTAAAAATTATTATTTGTTTTTTGATTATGTAGGTATATCTGAAGATGATGGATATGAAATTGAAGAACAAATAATCAATTTCGAAAACTATGAAGATAAAACAGTAATAATGTTTAATTCACACGATCATTTTGACCATTATAACAAGGCTTTACACCTTGAAACTCAAAAATACAAAAATATTATTTCAATATTGGGTGATATTGAAAGTAATTTAAAAAACACTATTACAATAAAACCTAGAGAAATTAAGGAAATTGGTAATATAAAAATATATGCAGGTGCTTCAACAGACTTGGGAGTATGTTATTTAATTGATATTGATGGTTTTGTAATTTACTATGGTGGCGATAATGCTGATTGGGGCGATGGTGATGAGGCAAATAACATTCATTATCAAGAGATAGATTATTTTGCTAATTTAGGATTAAAAGTTGATTTAGCCTTTATTCCTGTTTGTAATTTTTCAGGACAAAGACCAAAGGATATGACAAATGGAGCTATTTATTCAATTAAAAAATTAAACCCACGAATAGTTTTTCCTATGCATTCTGCAGGTAGAGAAAAATTATATAAAAATTTTTTAACTGATGCGATAAATGATAATTGTACCAATAAAATTATTTGTATGGAAAAAATGGGACAGATTTATACCGGGGAATAAAGTCACCTCCTTTACCTGAACGGAATGGCAAAATATTTTTTCTAAAATTCTAATATCACGCGTAATACCACAGACTCAGGCAAAGTCTTACATCTTCTATAAATTTATATTATATGATATAATTTTTCTAACAAAGGCAGGTGACATTTTTGAATCAAGAACAAATCGGAAAATATATTCTTAACTTAAGAAAAAAACATAATCTAACACAATCAGAATTTGCCAGTCGCTTAAATGTTACCAGTCAAGCAGTATCAAAATGGGAAAATGGTCGTGGTATCCCTGATATTGAATTACTTAAAAAAATAAGTGAAGAATTTAATGTTAATATCGATGATATTCTAAATGGAAAAAGAAATAAAAAGAAAAACTATTATTTTTTTATTACTAGAATCTTAATTATTTTAATAATATCAGGAATTACTATCTACTTCCTAACGAGACCAGATAGTGATCTAAACATGAATTGGTTAAGTTCAGATAATACGGAATTTAAAATCAATGGAATTGCTGCTTTTAGAAATGACAAAAAATCAATCTATATTTCAGAAATTCAATATTTAAACGAAGATAATAAAAATGAAGAATTTAAATTAATTGAATGTTCCCTATATGAAACGATGGGAGATAGTCAACAACGGATAAGCAAATGTACTTATAAAAATGAGGATGAATGGAAAGTTTTATCTGAATTACTTCAAAGCATTGAATTTAAAGTGGATAATTATGATTCTAATTGCAAAGATTATTCCACACATGAATTTTATATTTTAATTGAATTAATAAATTCAGAAAATAAATCTTATACATATAAAATACCTCTTCGAATTGAAGAAAACTGTTAAAGAATCTATTGCGATTCTTTTTCTTATGCTATAATTTATTTAGGTGATAAATATGATCGAACTACCCGAGGCAAGAACAATTGCTAAAGATTTGAGGAATACTATTTTAGGAAAAAGAATATTAAATGTTAAAACTGGAAATAAACCTCATAAATTTGCTTTCTTTCATGAAGACAAAGAGCAATATAAAGATTTGATTATGAACAAACAAATAACCGATATAGTTGAAAGAAATTTCTATGTCGAGATTATAATTGAAGATTGTACCCTAACCTTCCGTGATGGTACTAACATAAGTTATCACGAAGATTTTTCTACGGTTCCAGATAACTATCAATTCTTAATTGAGTTTGAAGATGAAAAATATATTGCTGTTACTATTTCGATGTATGGTTTTATTGGCTTATTTAAAACTGGTACATCAGATAATATTTACTATTTAAAAGAATTAAATGGTTTATCTCCTTTAGACAAGCAATTTACTTTCGCATTATTTCAATCTTTAATTGATGATACAACAAAGAAGTTATCAACAAAAGCTTTTTTGGCAACCGATCAAAGATTTTTAGGGATTGGAAATGGTGTAGTTCAAGATATTCTTCTAAATGCCAAAATACATCCTAAAACAAAAATGAAAGATTTAACGGAAATAGAAATTAAAAATTTATATGAATCCATTTTAAAAACAATTCATGAAATGATAACATTAAATGGTCGTAATACAGAAAAAGATATCTTTGGAAATCCTGGAAATTATCAAACCAAATTATCTAAATTAACTTACAAAAATGGTTGTCCTAATTGCAAAGATGAAATTATCAAAGAACAATATTTAGGTGGCACCATTTATTACTGTCCAACATGTCAAAAACAAAAGTAAACGTAACGTTTAGTGAAAAAAACTTACCGTTTATTTTTTTTTCGATTTTTTTCGGTTAAACTATTATTAGAAAGAGGTAAAATTATGAAAAAAATTACGATTGTAATCATTGCTATTATAATTCTAGGAATTGTTGGCTTTGCAACTTATAAATTAATAAAGAAAGAAGATCCAACCCCTACCCAAACTGATGCCCAAAAATTTGCATCAGAATACACTGAAATTGATGAAGATAATATTTTTATCTATCGTACATCAGAAGAAATCATTAAAATATTAGAAAATGGCTCAGGTGTCGTTTATATTGGTTTTAAAGAATGTAAATGGTGCCAACAATACATTACTTATTTACATGATGTTGCTACAAGTGTAGGCTTAGAAAAAATCTTCTATTTAGATATTTTAGAAGAAAGAGAAAATAATTCCGAAAATTATCAAAGAATAGTTGAAATCTTAAAGGATTATTTAGAATTTGATAGTGAAGGAAATCCAAGAATTTATGTTCCCGAAATTATTGTTCTTGAAAAAGGAGAAATTATCGGTCACGACAATGAAACTGCTTATGATACAAAAGGCTATTCTGATCCAAAAGAATATTGGAATGAAGATAGAGTAACAAAATTAAAAACAAAATTAAAAACAATGATGTTAGAAATATCAGATAATTCATGTTCAGAGTGTAATTAATGATATTAAAAAAACTGATTAATATATTTCCCATGGTGAGAAAATTATTAATCAGTTTTATTTTGTGAATAAAAAGCTTATTTCTTAAAAATAATTCTATCTAAGTAAGTAAAAAGCTAATACTATTCCAACTGTAATAATTGCAAAAATCAAAGCAGTAACTTGAATATATCCCTCATTCGAAGTAATCTCAAGTTCTTTAGTAGGTTTATTTTTTTCTTCTACCATTCTAATTATTTTTTGATATCGTTTTAAAACATTCTCTTGATTTATTGTCAACTTATTTTTGTTCATCAACTCATACATCTTTTGGCGATATTGATCTAATGCACTATATAACTCTGGCAGTAAATAATTTTCATTTAAATTCAACTC
>Ga0153938_1000420_pt1 | contig 17290 bp, 13 predicted proteins | sample TSNY022MetaG_FD_104740 | JGI IMG/M metagenome (GOLD analysis project Ga0153938, IMG submission 104740) | Attine ant fungus gardens microbial communities from New Jersey, USA - TSNJ022 MetaG | ecosystem: Host-associated > Fungi > Mycelium > Unclassified | place: USA:New Jersey: Brendan T. Byrne... | reverse complement strand
ATACGGATATTATTTCAAAAAAATATCTGACTGTTGAAAATAAACCTTTATATGAAGCTTTTAAAGATTATGACGTGTTTGAAAACGGCGAATTTTCAAGATATAAAGTGGGACAGTTAATTTTTTCGGATGAATATGCAAGAAAAAAAATATCTGAAATTATGCATCCGCAAATAAAAGAGGATATGTTGGAATTTTTTAAAAAAAATGAACATGAGAAAATTGTATTTGTCGGAATACCTCTTCTATTTGAAGCAAATATGCAGGATTTATTCGATAAAGTAATTTTTGTTTATGCAGATGATGATATAAGACTTGAGAGACTTGTAAAAAGAAATAACTACACAATAGAGCACGCAAAAGACAGGATGAATTCACAGCAGTCGCAGGAGTCTAAAATAGAATTAAGTGATTATGTTATATACAATAATGGCAGCATTGACGATTTGCACGATGAAGTCAAAAAAGTATTTAATGAATTATCGTCTTAAACCGGTACAAATACTCTTGCTTTATCAGAAGATTTAATGTTTCCGTTTACAAAATCGCTTGCCGCTTTTCCGCTTCCAAGAGTAATTTCAACATGTCCATAAGATGAGCTGTAGCCTGCATCACCTTTATTATAAACAATTACGCATCCTGCCGGAAGATTTTTTAAATCCCTGCCTGAAATATTAATTTCTTTAAAATTATTATTTCTTCCGAGCGTATCCGCAACCGCATATGCATGTCCGTATTCATAAGAACCTAACCCGGATTTACTGATTGCATTTTTAACGTATTTAGCGCAATATCCGATAGAACCCCCCAGCGCATTTTTATCCGCTGTTGAGGCTAATTTATTTGCTTTTTGTGAATTGTAATTTATTTCCGCTAATTGAGGAAGATTTGATTTTGTATTATATGATTTTAGGGATGTATTTAATTTTCCTATTTTAGCGTAAGAATTTTTACTTGCTGTTGAAAAATTGTAATTTGAATTAAATTGCGACGTAATACTGCTGCCTGCATTTTTAAACGGATTTATAATACTTATATTATTGTAATTAGAAAAATTATAGTTATTGAAGCTGTTAAAATTAGATGAATTAAACGCAGAAAAACCGGGATTCATCCCAAATCCGAAAAGAGGCGTCATCATAGAAGTATAATTCATTGAAGGATAACTCAAGCCGTAATTGAACGGATTTTGCAAATATGAATAATCAAAACTTAAATTCATGTTAAAAAATATTCCCCTTAATTTTCCTCTTATATATATAAAGGGTATTTTTTAGAAGAAATTGCCTTTTATGTAAAGAAAATTAAAGTTTTAAAAACCTGATATATGAAGCCTCTGCTTTTCCTGTATCTATCATATCAAACGGCATATTGTTATCGTCAGAAATTATATAATCTTCATCCGTAAAATTAAACTCTTTTATAAGTTCATCTAAACCCGCAGAACCTTTTGGCTTGAACAGATAAAACTTATTGACGTTTTTCATATATAATCCTATACAGTCACAAGATTGGAGTTCTTTCAAGAATCTGTTTTTCTTAATAATTTTGTCTGTGCCGTCAAATGTATAATCCGTCATTGAAAAATATTTTTTGATAGTTTCCAGCAAAACATATGGTTCTATCCACTTTGTAATAATTATATGCGCCACAGATTATACCTCCGCTGCTGTTTCCTGTGTTTTAAACTGCATTTCATATAAATGTTTATATTTGCCGTCTTTTATATTCATTAATTCATCATGAGTACCGAGTTCAGCCAATTCACCTTCATTTACAACTGCAATTCTATCGGCATTTTTAATTGTAGAAAGCCTGTGTGCTATTACAAATACGGTTTTATTCTGAATCAAGTTATCAAGAGCTTTCTGTACAATTGCCTCCGACTTGTTATCTAGCGCTGAAGTAGCCTCATCTAAAATAACAATCGGCGCATCTTTCAACATTGCGCGAGCTATTGCAACACGCTGTCTTTGACCGCCTGAAAGCGTTGTGCCGCGTTCACCGACATATGTATCTATACCGTTATCTAATGTTGAAATAAATTCATCAAGATGAGCCATTTTTATTACTCGCTCTAAATCTGATTGAGTTGCGTTTTCATTACCCATCATTATATTGTCACGTATTGAGCCGCTGAACAAGAAATTATCTTGAAATACAAAAGAGATATTGTTTCTAAGTGAATTAATATCAAAATTTCTTATATCTGCTCCGTCAAACAAAATCGCTCCGTCTTTAACGTCATAAAAACGTGGAAGCAAACTTACTACCGTACTTTTGCCGCCGCCGGAATTACCAACCAACGCAATAGTTTCATTTTTATTAACTTTAAGATTAAAGTTTTTTAGTACAGGAACATTTTTTTCATATTCAAAATTGACATTTTTAAATTCGATTGAATTATTCAAGCCATTTAAAGCAGTTGCATTTTCAGAAGATTTTATTTTAGGGTTTATATCAAATAATTCAAATACACGACCAAGAGCAACAAAAGTACTTTGTAAACCTGTCAGTGTATTACCAAGTGTTTTGGTAGGTTTATATAGTAAAAGCAACGATGTAACAAACGATGCAAAACTACCTGCAGAAAGCTGACCTGATAAAATTAATTTATTGCCGAATGCCATAACTAAAGCAATTCCGACAGCACAGACAGTGTACATAATAGGAGACATCCATCCTACACGTTTTGTAAGCGACATAACTAAATTAAACTGCTGATGAATCTGACCTTTGAATTTTTGGTTCTGTTGCGGCTGAAGATTATATGCCGCCATAATTTTATTTCCGGCAAAAGTTTCATTGAAATTTGTTGTCATATTACCGCCAACAACCATACTTGCATTAGAAACTTTCTTGATTCTTTTTCTTAAAAAATGTACAGGTGTAATTGCTATTGTCATAACAACTACGCCTACAATTGCTAATTGCCATGAGTTATACAATAATACAGCTACCAATCCGAATACTCCGAAGAATGTCGCAACAAAAGATTTTAAATTATCAATTATACTTTTTGATGCAATATCAGGGTCGCTCAGGAATCTTGTCAGCACTAAACCTGACGAGTTTACATCATAAAACTGCGGATCCATATAAGTAAGTCTTTTAAACAAATCTACTTTTAAAGCATTGGAAACTTTATTGCCTGTCCAATCGGTTAAATAATTGCTTAAATACTTAAGAATACCTTGAAATGCGGCAAAAGCAACAATACCAAATGGAATTATCATCGCAAGCCATGCCTGAATATATACTGTTTGTCCTAAAAAAGTCCAGGTTTGATCGGGTGAACCGTTAATTACATAATCCAAATAAGGTTTTAAAGATAACGCTACTATACCGTCAAGTAAACCTAAAGGAATAGCTATTATAATATTTAAAATTGCTCTCGGTAAAACAGGTTTTATATATGGAAAAATTTTCTCCAGCAAGTATTTATATCTGAAAGCGTCTTTAGAAACCGTATTCTGTAATTTATAATCCATTTTTTGTTATTTCCTTTATACATAATTTAACCAACATGGTTGGATTATCTCATAAAAATAATATTTTATATACAGATTTAATATTAAAATATTATTAAGAATAAATTTTCATGTTAGAATATTGATAAGTTATAAAACAAGCGAAGGAGTACAAATGAAGATTTGTGTTATCGGAACAGGATATGTTGGATTGGTTGCAGGCACATGTTTGGCGGAAATGGGAAATGACGTCATTTGCGTTGATAATGATATTGAAAAACTGAATAAACTTGAGCAGGGCATTATTCCTATTTATGAACCCGGATTGGAAGAACTTATCAAAGCTAATGTAGTTGAAGGAAGATTAGCATTTACATCAGATATAACTTCTGCGATACAAAAATCATTGGTATGCTTTATTGCTGTAGGTACGCCTCAAAGCGATGACGGTTCGGCAGACTTACAATATGTTGAAAAAGTTGCCGAAAGTATCGGTCAAGCATTAAACGGATACAAAGTTATTGTTGATAAATCAACTGTTCCTGTCGGTACTGCGGATAGAGTTTCGGAAATCATTAAAAAATATACTGATCATGACTTTGACGTTGTATCTAATCCTGAGTTTTTAAAACAAGGAGCTGCGGTAGAAGATTTTCTTAAACCTGACCGTGTTGTCATTGGTTCTAATTCACAACGCGCAACCGAGATTATGCAGGAATTGTATTCACCGTTTTTAAGAACAGGTAATCCGGTTATAATTATGGATGTAAAATCTGCCGAAATGACAAAATATGCTGCAAATTCATTTTTAGCTGTAAAAATATCATACGCAAATGAAATAGCAAATATTTGCGAAGCAGTCGGCGCAGATGCTGAAATGGTAAGAATAGGTATGTGTTCCGACAAACGTATAGGTTCGCAATTTTTATTCCCGGGATTGGGTTATGGAGGAAGCTGTTTCCCAAAAGACGTTAAAGCTCTATTAAAAACAGCGCAGGATAACGGATGCGGACATCAGATTATTTCTTCTGCTGATGAAGTTAACAAAATGCAGAGAATAATCTTTTTAAATAAAATTTTAAGAAGATTCGGTCAAAATTTAAGCGGCAAAACCTTTGCCATTTGGGGGCTTGCTTTTAAACCTAAAACAAACGACATGAGAATGTCACCTGCGATCACAATAATAAACGCTTTGTTGGAATTAGGCGCAAAGGTTCAGGCTTATGACCCTAAAGCTTATGAAATGGCTATGGAAATGTGGGGAAGCAGAATTACATATTGTAAGAATGCTTACGAAGCATTAGAGGATGCAGATTGTATGCTTTTATTAACAGAATGGAATGAATTCAGAAGACCTGATTTTGATAAAGTTAAAGCACTAATGAAAACACCTGTAATCTTTGACGGCAGAAATCAATACGAACCTGAACGCATGATGCAAAGAGGGTTTGAATATACCTGTGTAGGTAAAGTTTCAAAATCACCGGTACTTTTATAAGCCGGAATATTCTTAAAGTTTTTTGTTTAAAATTTCTACAATTGTCGATATTTTACTTTCTTCCATGCGGTGACCGCCATTAGGCAATTTTATAAATTCCACAATTTTTTTAGCACGTTTTGATAGCTCTTCCACGTTATTTATACCATATACTTTGTCATTATTGGAATGTATAAAATAAGCGGGTACTAGTGTGTTGCTTAAACTTTCATCAATTTTTAATATCCCGTCTGTAATTTTTTGAAGAAATGACGGATTGTTTTCAAGCATTTTTTTCACTATAGAAGGTAATTTTATGTATTTACGATTAATATTACTTGCGGCAAGATTTGACGATGATACAGATGAAATTAATACAGTAAAAGCTAAGTCGGGATTTTTTTCAGCTAATTTTACTGCAGGAAATGTACCCATACTATGACCGATTAATCCTATATTTTTAGTCGAAATATTCTTATTTTTCAAATATTCTAAAGCAGCTTCAGCATCTTTAATAATTTTTTTCTCATTTACCTTTGTTTTTGGGTTTATTCCATGGTTTCTATATTCCGGGATAAAAAGTCCGAATTTCGTTTTTGCAATTTCAGAATATAAATGTTGATTATTAGAAATATTTTGCGCGCTGCCATGCAGATATATGACATACTTATTATTCTTTTTAGGGTTAATATCCCATGCAACAAGATTAATCTTATCTTTAGTTTTTATATCAACTACTTCTATTTTGCCTTTTAATTCTTGAAAAATCTCTGAAAATCTGCGTTTTGACGTACGGCTGGATACTTTAAAGAAATTTTCGGTAATTATAGATTTTATAGCTGATTTACCGGGGTTTAATCCTGAAAACGAAACTTGTTCAGTATTATAAGACACATTATATTTAATGATGTCTGATTTTGAATCAAACATCATAGGCTTAGGTTTACAACAATCAAGTGTATATATTGGATAATATAGCGGTCTAATCATTTTTTTAATTAATTTTTAATTTTTATATTAAAAAAGACCTCAACGAGATCTTTTAAGTGGTGGGCGAGAAGAGACTCGAACTCTTACACATTGCTGCGCCAGATCCTAAGTCTGGTGCGTCTACCAATTTCGCCACTCGCCCATATTTTTTAAATTCAATTGTCAGTTTTCTAATTGTCACTTTGTTTTTTTTAACCTGGGGGGACAACTGAAAGTGCTCCCTTCTCTCAAAACGATACTTAATCGTTTTGTTCGGCAGAGTCTCACTCGCCCAAGGTTGTTTGTCAGCTTATTTCTAGACTATATTGAAAATAAATTATTGTCAAGAATTATTTTTTATATAATAAAATATTATGTTAATTGTTAAGTTTCTTTGATGCCTACTTGAAATAAAAGGTTTTTATGTTACAATTATAGTACTAAATGGTAAAAAAAGGAAAGTTGAGGAACTTATGGTCTGTGGCAAACTCGAAATTGATATTTTAAACTCGTTTTGGAATCTGACAATGGATAATGAAGATATTGATATATCTATACAGGATATTGTAGATGAACTTTCAAGTAATGGTATAGACCGCGCTTATACAACAATAAAAACCGTAATGGACAGATTAACCGTTAAATCAATTTTAGTACGTTATAAAGTCGGTAAAAAATTCTTCTATAAAGCTACAATGAATAAAAAAGAAATGGCTTTAGAATCGGTTAATACTCTTGTCGATCAGTTTTTTGAAGGCGAACATATAAATCTTATGAGATTTATGGAAAATGAGTGCAGTCATCTTTTTGTATAAGTAATGAATAATTCAAATTCCAAACAAGATAGAGAATATACAGCCTCATTAATAAGGCAGGTTTTGACTTATCAAATTCCTGTAAGGGAGGCTATTTTGCAGTTCCCGAAAGATACAGAAGATGCAAGCATTCAGGCTGCATATCATGCGTTGGTTCACTTTGAGGCGGATGAAGATTTGCGAAGACGCGATGCTTTGTATAAAGAAGAACAGGACGATTATCTGGAACTTATCTCACATATTTTAGAAAAAGGAGAGGATCTTCCGGAAAATATTATAAAAAGCTACAGTAAATATTATGAGACAACAAGTATTCCTCATGAAAAAAATGTAAAAGGGTTTTTTAAAAGTTTTTGGAAATTTTTGAATATTAAATGAACAAATTTATATGCTTGTCGTATTATAAAGATAGAGTGTTTAATTTAAATTGTTATAAATAGAAAAAAGAGGATTTTTATGAATAAATTATTAATGAAAAAATTAATTGCATTTTCCATTTTATTTGTAATCGGCGGGTTAGCAGCTCACGCATTACCTAAAAAAACATCATCATTAGAGGTTTTGCCGTTGCTTGCATCTGAAAGTAAACAGGCGAACCGGGTTTGGGTAGGCACATTTCAGCTTGTTTGGAATGATTTTATGGACGGAATAATAAAAGGACCGATAAAATTTGAAGGTTATGAATCTCAATTAGCTGATGCATTGAACAAACAAAAATTCAAAGCCAATCAATTATCTGAAGACTCATATTATAAAACATATGGTGAAATTTCACCTGAACTAAAAGATATCATTGAAAAAGGAATAAAAGAAAAATTTGATGAAACAAGCGACATACTCGGCAGTATTGATTGGACTCCAGCGCCCGGTAAGTATCTTGTGTATGCAATGCTAAAGAAAGATTTCAAATTCCTTACGGCATTTGATAAACTAAAACCTGAAAAATTCGGAAAAAATCGAACAAAGGTTAACTTTTTCGGTATAAATAATGACAGCGACGCGATATTAAGAAATATGGTGCATGTTATGTTCTATAATTCATCTGATGATTTTGCGGTCTATATAAGAACGCAAGGCAAGGATGAAGTTTATTTATACAGAACAGATGACAATAAGACTTTCGACAGACTATACAGCGATATGTTTATTAAAAAAGCTCAATTTGACGGGAAAAATAAATTTGGTCCTGAAGACGAATTAAAAGTTCCTGATATAAATTTATATGCAATGAAAACTTTTGGCGAATTAACAAATAAAGTAATTAAAAACACAGACGGAATAATGATTTCAACTGCGGTGGAAACTATCGAGTTCAAAATGAACAATGAAGGCGTTAAACTTAAAAGTGAAGCCGCTATTGCTACTACAACATCAATATTGCTTCCCGATAATGACAAACCGAGAAAATTTCATTTTAACGATACCTTTGTGATGTTCCTGCAAGAAAGCGGTAAAAATAAACCGTATTTTGCTTTGAGAGTTCAGGATGTAGATATGATAAATAAAACAGGCAGATAATAAAAAACGCGAACCGGTAAGACAAAAAGGCAGTTATCAAACTGCCTTTTTTATGCTATTATTTTCCTATGGCAAAAGTTAAATCTAAATGGGTCTGTATAGAATGCGGGTATGAATCAGCTGGATATTTGGGGAAATGTCCTGAGTGTTCAAGCTGGGGAAGTTTCAATGAAGAAACACAATTTTCGGAAAAATCCGCAAATGCAGTAAATAATGAATTTATAAACAAAGAAAAACCGGAATTGCTTAAAGATATTCAATTGAAAGATGATATCAGGATATCCACTAATATTTCCGAATTTGACAGGATACTCGGCGGCGGTTTGGTTCAAGGCTCTTTAGTTTTGATTGCAGGCGATCCCGGTATAGGAAAATCAACGATACTTTTGCAAACCGGAGGCGAATTATGCGAATGCGGAAAAAAAGTTTTGTATGTTTCGGCGGAAGAAAGCGCAAACCAGATTAAACTACGCGCAGAAAGATTACAGATTAATTCAAATAATCTATACATCTATCCACAAACAAGCATGGAAAATATTAAATCTCAAATAGATGAAATTGCTCCCGATGTTGTTGTGGTAGATAGTATTCAGGCGATATATTCCCAAAATGTTGCAAGTACCGCGGGAAGCGTTTCTCAAATACGTGAATGCTGTAATTTATTGATGCATATAGCAAAAACTAAAAATATAACAGTTCTTGTAATTGGTCATGTTACAAAAGAAGGAAGCATAGCCGGTCCAAAAGTGCTTGAACACATGGTCGATACCGTTATTTATTTTGAGGGCGATAAATATAAGTCATATCGAATGCTTCGTTCAATGAAAAACCGTTTTGGAAACACTTCGGAAGTCGGTATTTTTGAAATGCATTCAGATGGTTTAAAAGAAGTAAAAAATCCTAATGAATTATTTTTAAATGAGCGTTCGCAGGTTGCAGTTCCGGGAAGCGCGATTATAGTTTCAAATGAAGGCACAAGACCGCTGCTTGTTGAGATTCAGGCATTGGTGGGAACAACGCCTTACCCTACTCCTCGCCGAGTAGTAAACGGAGTAGATTCAAGCCGTCTTTTGCAAATTCTTGCCGTGCTTGAAAAAAGAGTCGGATTAAATCTTTCAAAACAAGATGTATATGTCAATGTAATGGGCGGGATTGATATATCAGAACCGGCGGCAGATTTAGGTATAGCGATTGCGGTTGCGACCTGTGCCAGAGATGTTGTTGTTGACAGTCAAACCGTTATTATCGGTGAAATAGGTTTGTCGGGAGAAATTCACCCTGTAAACAATATTGAAAAACGCTTGAATGAGGCGATTTCATCTGGATTTAAAAAAGCCATTATCCCTTATGCGAATAATGTTCAAAATAATACAAACAAGATTGAAATAGTAAAAGTTAAAAGATTAATTGACGCGATTGGCGCGTGTGTCTGCCCGCAGACTGTTTACCAAACATAATGTTTGTACATTCGCCGCTCGCGAGCTATAGCAAGCGATTGCGGCAATGGATGAGGCTCTGCGTTAGATCATTCGTGCGCCTGTGAAATGCGAAGATATTGATGGTATGCAACATACACGAGGAAAACATGTCATTGCGAACGCCGGAGGTCAATCCGGTGTGAAGCAATCCAGCTAAAAGTTCATAAGTAGAAAGAGTTGAAATGACAATAATTAGTTAATAATTTCTTAATATTTCAGACTATATATCCTATTGATTACTTTTTTTGTTGGTGGTATAACATGTCTGTTATAGATTACACACGAAAAAGGAGAGACTTATGGTAAATGTAGCAATTAACGGCTTTGGCAGAATCGGCCGTAACACACTTAGAGCAGCTATTGCAGAAGGTATTTTTGATAAAATCAACTATGTTGCAATTAATGATCCGGGTTTAACACCTAAAGATGCGGCTCATGTGTTTAAATATGACTCTGTTATGGGTAGATTTTGCGGTGATGTTCAAGCTTATGATGAAGGCTTAATTATCAATGGCAAAAAAATCAAATTCTTTGCAGAAAAAGACCCTGCTTGTCTTCCATGGAAAGACTTGAATGTTGATGTAGTTATTGAATCAACAGGTTTCTATACTGATGCTAACAAAGCAAAAGCTCACATTGATGCCGGCGCTAAAAAAGTTATCATTTCAGCTCCTGCTAAAAACGAAGATATTACTATCGTTCTTGGCGTTAACGAAAAAGAATATGATTCTTCTAAACACAACGTAATTTCAATGGCTTCTTGTACAACTAACTGTTTAGCTCCTGTTGCTAAAGTTGTATCAGAAAAATTCGGTATCGTTAAAGGTTTAATGACTACTGTTCACTCTTATACAGGCGACCAGAGAATTCTTGACGCGGGTCACAGCGACCCTAGACGTGCAAGAGCAGGCGCTTTGAATATCGTTCCTACAACTACGGGCGCTGCTAAAGCTGTTGCTTTGGTTCTTCCTGAGTTGAAAGGTAAATTAAACGGTTTCGCTATGAGAGTTCCGACTCCGGATGTATCTGTTGTTGACGTTGTATTTGAAACAGAAAAACCTGTTACCGTTGAAGCTGTTAATGCTGCTTTAAAAGAAGCTGCTGACGGTAGAATTCTTGTTTTTGAAGAAGAACCGTTAGTATCAACTGACTTTATCGGTACAACTCAATCATCGACTGTTGACGCTGCGTTAACTATGACAATGGGTGATAATATGGTTAAAATCATCTCTTGGTATGATAACGAAATGGGTTATTCAACTCGTTTAGCAGAAACAACTTTAATGGTTGCAGAAAAACTCTAAATTCCTCGGGGGCGAAATCGCCCTGTGAATAATAAAAAAGGACTGATGAAAATCAGTCCTTTTTAGTTTATTTTATGACTGTTTTGCTTATATCATTGAATGTGTTTCTGGCTTTTTCATATGCTCCGTCAGATACATAAGTTATGGAGCCGTCGTGTACTTGTTTGCTTAAAGTTTCACCGACTCTAACTACTAATCTATTTTGAATTTTTAAGGTATTATTTAGCTCAGAATTCTGCTCAATTATTTTCTCATTCTGTTTAATTATTTTGTCACATTTCTCACCTATAGATGCTGTTTCATAAATGGCATGGTTTTCGCGATCATCGCGCTCGCACTCGCGATCATCGTCCTTGCGCTTGCGATTTAACTCGTCAAAGCCTCTATCAAAGCCTTTAAAAGTTTGGCAGCTGATTGGTCTGATTTGCATGATTTATACTCCTTTATCAATATACAGAAGCATTAAAACCTGTGAATATTTTTTTGCTAGTTTTTTAAATTATTTAAAAATTCTTCATTATTTTTCAAGGTGTTTTCTGTTGCTACGATTGAATATGTTGGTTTGCCGCCAAAGACATAATTCGCTGCATTGTATATGTCATCTGCGGTAATTTTGTCAATCATATCAAGTTTTTGGTTTTCCAACGAAATTCCATAAAAACTTGAACTTCCGTTTGTCAAAGAATTTGTCTTATCAGCTGCGCTTTCATTTCCGCTGAGGATATCATTCTTAAGGCTTAATTTTGCATTATTTAATTCTTCTTCAGTAACTTTTTCTGTCAGCATTTTTTTAATATGACGTTGGAAGCCGTTAATAGATTTTTGAACATTATCATAACTTATTTCACCTGTTTCGTTGTTTTCGGTCGTAGTGCCGATTGAAAGTTTCAATGTGCCGATATCATCCTTGAACTGTATTCTTGAGTGAACAGAATACGCTAGTTTTTCGGTTTCTCTCAAATCATTGAATAATCTTGAAGACGGACTGCCTCCGAGGATGTAATTTAACATAGCTATACTGATTTCATCTTTTAAATTCGAATTAGTTTTAAATTTATATGCCTGAATAATAGCTGCTTGATTTTTGCTGTCGATTTCAGTTATAACTTTTGTTTCTTCAACCGGAGTGTAAATTTCATTCAAGAAAGGTTTAAATTCTTTAACTGGATTGAAAGTTGAAGTTTCATTGAATAAAATCTGTTTAGTTTCCGGTTTTTTGCTGAAAGGAGCGGATACGACCATTTGCGCTTTTGAATTTGTCAAAAGATAATTGTGCAATTCTTTGACATCGTCAAGTGTAACATCATCTACGCTGTCTAAAATCTCTTTATTAGAATAACCGTCCATTGTACCTTTGAATAGTTCTACATTGATATTGGTAGCTGCACTTTTTTCAGCCATTAATACAGCCTCTCTTATAATACCTTTAGACTGTTTTAGGCTCTTTTCGGTAAATCTCGGATGTTGAATAACTTCTTTTGAAGTTTTCAGGGCTTCTGAAATATCATCAACATCAAAAGATGATCTTACATTTAATATGTTATCTTTGCATGAAAAAGATGTATCAATGCCGTTTTTTCTTAAATTGTTTTTAAATTCAAGTTCTTCTTTAAATTCTGATCCCTCTGTCAATAAGAAATCTAATACAAAAGGAGTCGCGGGTTTTGTTTTTAATGGTTTATCGCAAATAAAATTTATATTAAAGCTTGAATTTCTTGTATTTATATCATTGGTTACTATTTTGAAGTTATTGAAGGCTTTGTATTCTGTAATTTTATCAAGATTGATTGCCTTTTTTTTTGTTTGATTCCCGGTGAATGAAACGGATTTATGATTGTTGTTAATTGTATCAGCGTCTGTAGTATTTGGATGAACAATAGTGAGTGCAACCTTATTTAAGTCCAAATATTTTTTCGCCGCATTGACCAAATCCTCCGTTGTCATTGTATTAATGATATTTTCATAATTTTTAAGGTTTTCGATACTTTCTTTATTGTTATTCAAAAATGCACCGCCAACCATATCATTAACAGCAAACGAGTTCTCAAAAATTGAGGAAAAAGATTTTAACATGCTCTTTTTAACCATCTGCATTTCTTCTTCCGTCGGCGGATTCACTTTGATTCCGTGGATTTCTTTATACAACTCTTTAAGAATCTTTTCCGAATTTCCCTCCGTTGTATCTACAGAAAAAAGAATTGCTTGTCCATCTGTCGGCTTAGTGCTGATTTTTTCAAATTCTATCCCGGCAACTGTATTGAATGATTTCAATTCAGGATTAATTCTTCCATTAATAAGAATCCAGGTCAACGCATCCACATAAATTTCTTCTTTGAGGTTTTTATTCTGAGGACCGTTAAACCCTAAGAAAATAGAGGTTGCCGTTGCCTTATCGCTTATGATATCTTCCCTTACGGCTTTTTCTATAGGTTTGAGTTCTTCATGAATCGTCTGAGCCGGCGGTTGTTTTTTGGAAGAGAAATATTTAGAAACAAGTTTCATTGTTTCATCAGGTTTAACCTCGCCTGTAATTACAGTTACCATATTCGCAGGATAATAATTTTTATTGTAGTAATCAACGATGTCTTCGCGCGTTAAATTTGTTATATTATCGGTTGTCCCGCCAATCATATCAACGGAAGTTGATTGAATATTATAGAGATTTTTTAGAGTCTTGTTTACGCCGATATTTTCAGGTCTTGATAAAATCATATTGATTTCCGAATTAACAATACCTTTTTCTTTATCCAGTTTTTCCTGTTTGAAATGCGGTGTTTCAAGCATAGAGGCATGAATTTTGATTTTATTCTCCAAATCACCCTGATTAAGCAAGTTTGACGTAATGTAATAATTTGTTTCAGCAAAACCCGTGCTTGCGTTTGTAGATGCGCCCATTTTGTCTGCAACTTTGAAAAATTCTCCTTCTTCCAATCCGTCAGAACCGTTAAACAGATTATGTTCGATATAATGGCTTATTCCGCGGAATTTGTCAGGTTCATTCATCGAGCCTGAATTTACATAAGTTCTTACAACAGTAGGACCTTCTTTCGGAACAATAACAACCTTTTGACCATTTGCTAACTTATAATAATGAGCTTTTATATCATACGGTAAATTTATATCTTCTATTTTTGAATAAGCTATCGGTATTTTGACAGAATAATCTGATTGAACATCAGGCAATGACTGAATATCACGCTCGTCAGGATTTGACGTAAAACTTTGAGGTTTTGAGTTTTGCGCCTGCGTTAACCTTATATTATTTATGTGATTTGAATTGATTTTTAACATTACCTGTCTACCTATATGTTATTAAAAACACGTAAACAGAAAAAATTGCTTATCTTTTGCCTATTAGTAACATTATTTAAAAATAGTTTGTTCTCTATTCGGTCCGACACTTACAATTGAAATCGGGATTTCAAATAATTCTTCCAAACGAGCGAGGTATTTTTTAGCGTTTTCAGGCAGTTTATCATATTCTCTAATGCCCGACAAATCCTGCTTCCAGCCGGGATGAGTTTCATAAACAGGCTCTAAATATTTATGCATATAAACATTTGTAGGATAAGAATTGTAGATTTTTCCGTTTCGTGTGTCTTTATAAGCTGTACAAATTTTTATTTCATCAAAGTCGTCAAATACATCAATTTTGGTGATTGCAATTGATGTTAAGCCGCCAACAAGCGATGCATATTTCATAATTATTGCATCAAACCAGCCGCAGCGGCGGGGACGCCCGGTTGTTGTTCCGAATTCATGCCCGACAGTTCTGATTTTTTCGCCAATTTCGTTATCAAGTTCGGTTACAAAAGGTCCTTCACCGACTCTTGTTATATAAGCCTTTGCTACGCCTATAACTTCATCAATCATAGTAGGACCGTAACCGCTTCCGACAGCAGCGCCGCCGCCTATAGGGTTGGAACTGGTTACAAAAGGATATGTTCCGTAATCTATGTCAAGCATAACACCTTGCGCACCTTCAAAAAGGATAGTTTGTTTTTTTGATTTTTGCAAAAGCTCCTGCCATTCAAAGCATACATAAGGTTTGAAAATTTCCGAGTATTTTTTGCAAAGAGAGATTATATCTTCTTTAGAATATGGTTTTAATCCGTAGACTTCTGTTAAAGTTTTGTTTTTTAGAGGAAGAATTACATCAAGTTTTTCTGACAATGCTTCTTCGTTGTAAAGATCTTCAATTTTTAAGCCGTAACGGGCAATTTTATCTGTGTAAGTCGGACCGATGCCTTTTTTTGTTGTTCCGATTTTTCCTTTTTTTGCATTATCTTCCGAGTACCCGTCGATGTCGGTATGATAAGGCATTGTAATTGAAGCAAGCGGACTTACTTTTAAACTGGAAGTATCAATCCCTTCCGATTTTAATCCTTGAATTTCTTTTTCAAAAGACTCCGGTAAAATTACTGTTCCCGCACCGATAAAACAAGTTTTTCCTTTATATAAAATACCTGATGGGATTATATGAAATTTAAAGGTTTTATTATCCACAACAACGGTATGACCTGCATTACAGCCTCCCTGGTATCGGATAATTAAATCAGCATCTGCTGCCAGAATATCCGTTATTTTTGCTTTTCCTTCATCTCCCCATTGAGCGCCGACAACTACTTTATTCATCAAAAATACTTCCTTTCCCTAATTCAGGTTTTACCCATATATTTTATCATAAAAACATTTTTCATAATATGTTATGAATATGACCTTAATCCGGGTAATTTGAGCCGCATTGAGAACGGATAATGTTATAGAGGATTGCTGAAGCTCACAACATGCCGCTGTCTGAACTTATTAAAATACTTGAAAACAAGATGGGCAAAGATTTTAGTTTAATAAACAAATAATCGTTTAAACCTTTATCTTTGTTTTTTTGACAATTTTTTGCGGTATTCCTTTTTCTTCAAGTCGTTTTTGTTTATAGCCGTAAATTGCATAAATTCCAGCACCCATTAATAACCATAGAGGGAAGTATATTGAGGATGTTGTTAAAAATTTCATTGAGTATAACATCAATCCGCCGCAAAATATTATTCCCAAAATCGGGAACAGCGGTACAAACGGAACTTTGAACGGTCTGTGTCTGTCGGGATCGGTTTTTCTTAATATTAAAACTGCAATGCAAATTATAATGAATGAAGTAAATGTTCCAAAATTACATAATTCAGCTGAAATATTCAAATCCATAAACAATGCGCATACAACTACTATCAAACCCGCAATCCATGTCAAAACATGCGGCGTTCTGAATTTTCTGTGAACGACTCTTAAAGATTTTGGCAAAAATCTGTCTCTGCTCATTGCGTATAGAATTCTTGTAGTGCCTAATTGATAAATCAAAAGTACTGACGTTAAACCGCATAAAGCTCCGACCGAAATTAATCCTGCAAACCAATCTTTTCCGATATATCTCATAGCATTTGCAATAGGTGCTTGAGTATCAATTGAGCCTAAAGGAACAACTCCCGTTAAAACAAGTGCTACACCTATATATAAAACCGTACATATCAATAACGTTCCTAAAATACCGATAGGCAAGTCTCTTTGCGGGTTTTCCGTTTCCTCGGCAGTCGTAGAAATAGCGTCAAATCCTATGTATGCAAAGAATATTAAAAACGCGCCCATAAATATTCCCTCAAAACCGTTCGGCATAAATGGAGTCCAGTTTTCCGGTTTCACATAATGAGCTCCGACTGCGATAAAAGACGTGATTATCAACAAATTAAGCGCAACCATCACACCGGCAAATCTCGTCGATTCTTTTACACCTTTTATAAGAAGTAAGGTTAAAACTACCACTACAAAAATAGCGGGCAGGTTAACCGCAATAGGAATTCCGAATATATGCGGCATTGTCTGCTGAACATCCATACCACACCTTTCACAAATAGCTGTTATTGAACGGTAATCGTTTCTTAACCAAATAGGAAACATTGTAACAAAATCAGGCAAAACATGTTTAAAACCTTTTAATAATTCCGTTAAATATCCTGTCCAAGCACATGCAATGGTTATATTTCCGATTGCATATTCAAGCATCAAAATCCAACCGACCATCCATGCCATAAATTCGCCCATTGTAGCATAAGTATATGTGTATGCGCTGCCGGCAACCGGAATCATGGCCGCAATTTCGCTATAACAAAGCGCTGAAAACACGCACGCCACAACTGCAAGAACCATAGATAAGATGATAGCAGGACCTGCTCCAGGACCTTCAGGACCGCCTGCTGTTGCAACACCTATT
>Ga0153938_1000417_pt1 | contig 17333 bp, 19 predicted proteins | sample TSNY022MetaG_FD_104740 | JGI IMG/M metagenome (GOLD analysis project Ga0153938, IMG submission 104740) | Attine ant fungus gardens microbial communities from New Jersey, USA - TSNJ022 MetaG | ecosystem: Host-associated > Fungi > Mycelium > Unclassified | place: USA:New Jersey: Brendan T. Byrne... | reverse complement strand
TTTAGGAAAACAAGATTTGATTCTACCAATTATAATGACAAGCGTCTTTATCATTGTAATCTACGGAGGATATTTCTTCATTACTTATTTCAGTAGCAAAAGAATTATTAGTGAAAGATAACTTAAAAGTTGTCTTTTTTTTAAAAAAAATTATTATAATTAATCTTTCCTAATTGTTATCTAATTACGAATTTCAAAATCATCTTATATTATTAAGTAATTATGTTATTTGCGTATGACTCAAAAATAAAATGGGAATAGTAAATTATATAGAAAGAAAGGAATAAATTTATGTCAGAAATTATCCAAGAAAAAGCGATTGATACAACACTATCTTTACTGCAAGAAGGCTATTTATTTATGAAAAAAAGGTTTGAAAAATATCAAACAGATTTATTTGAAACTCGTTTGTTTTGTAAAAAAATAACTTGTATTCGTGGCAAAGAAGCAGCTAAAATATTTTATAATCCGGAATACTTTATACGTAAAAATGTTGCCCCTAAACGTGTCCAAAAGACTTTGACTGGTGAAAAATCAATTCAAGGAATGGATAATTTAGCCCATACACATCGTAAAGCTTTTTTTGTCTCATTATTAGATTCAGATCACGCAAAAGAAATAGCAAGATTAATTGCTAATGAATGGAAAAAACAAGCAAGTAAATGGAAAGATAAAGAGATTGTTCTTTTTGATGAAGCAAAAATAGTTTTATGTAAAACAGCTTATCAATGGGTAGGACTTCCACTTTCGGATGAAGATTTAATAAAGGAATGTGCAGATGATTTGATATCAATGATCTATTCTTTTGGAGCAGTTGGTAAAAAACACTGGAAAGGTTTAACGGCACGAAAGAAAACCGAAAGATGGATATCAAAAATTATTGAAGATATTAGAAATAATAAACTACAAATTGATCATAATTCAATCCTTTATAAAATAATTAATTATAAAGATTTAAATGGTAATTTATTAGAAGGGAATATAGCGGCAATAGAATTAATTAATATAGTTCGTCCAATTGTTGCAATCTCAACCTATATTACCTTTATGGCATTAGCACTAAACGAATATCCAGAGTATAAAGATCAATTAACATCAAAAGATAAAGAAAATTTAGAAATGTTTGTTCAAGAAGTAAGAAGATTTTATCCATTTACACCTTTTGTAGGTGCTAAAGTAAAAAAGGATTTTATTTGGAAAGATTATAAGTTTAAAAAAGGAAAGCTAGTATTGCTTGACATTTACGGTATCAATCATGATTCTCGCATTTGGAATAATCCAGATCGATTTCAACCGGAAAGATTTAAAAAATGGAAATTTGATTCCTATGAATTCATTCCTCATGGAGGAAGTGATCCTAGCAGTGGTCATCGTTGCCCAGGAGAATTTGTTACAGTTGAAATTATGAAAACAACTTTAGATTTTTTAGTGAATCAAATTACGTTTCAAGTTTCAAAACAAAATCTAAATTATAACATGCAAAAAATACCAACATTACCTGAAAGTGGTTTTATTATGAATGAAATTAAATTGAAAATAACAAAGTCTAGAGAAAATACATGATAAAAAACAAGTGCCTTCAAAAGGTACTTTTTAATACCATTTATAGTCTAAATTATAAAAAAATTTATTCTTTTAAGACAAGATTTTAATGATTAGTATTTTTCATTTTGATATCTTGTAATTCAAAACGATATTTTTGACCATTTTTGTTTACTTCTTCAATAAACAAATCATATGGCCTAATCCAAATATCATTATTTCCATATAATTGACGATAAATAACTAGTTTTTCTTCTGTTTCACTGTGTCTGCCAATATCTTCAACTAAATATAAATCTCCACTATAATGTTTATAAACACCTTTTATTTTGACATCCATTCTTATCACCTAATTAAATTATAACAAAGAAAAAAAATATTTTCATACTTTTTTAATAATAAACATAACCAATTTTAGTTCGACACCAACTTGGATATTTTTTTATAAAGGTTGTATTATGAACAATTTCCTTATTATTCACAATATTTTCATCATTTAGCGAAAAAGATTCAAATCCAGGAATCGTTATTAATAAACGGGAATTATCATTAAGAGTACTCCAATTATTATTAGACTTTGCTAACTTGAAATGTAATAGTCCCGCTTTTATCATCTGCCAAATCAGGTATTTTAACAGATAACGTACCTGTAGCAGCAGTATATATATAAGTTACAGTTTTACCATCTAACTGCACAGTGTTTGCAACAAGAGCAATTTTGGTTATATCAAGAACATCCGTTACTTCAATGTTACTAAAGGTATCACCTGCATCATTTTTAACAACAATAGTATATGTTAGATTACCAGATGCCCACATTTGCTTATCAGCAGTTTTTGTAACCGTTAAACCACTAACCATTTGAGTTGTCACTTCTTCAGTTGTTAAAGTAGCAGGTAATGTTTTGTAAACTCCATCTATTTGAGCCGTGTTAGTTACCAATAATATCTCTCCTTTCTTCTAAAAACAAATTAATGTTTACATTAGTATATGAAGCTGAAAAGCAAAAGGAAAGAGCGATTACCTATATAATATGCAAATTGCTAAAAAAAGTGTGTAAAAAAAATTTAAAAAAATAGTCAAATTTATTAATGATTATCATGGTTTATTCATATATATATAGTGGCGTATATTTGTTATTGTACAAAATAGACCTTTATTTTTTTTCAAATATATGATAAAATGCTTTAATGTTGAGGTGATTTACTTGGTGAAATATGATACCAAAGAATTTGATGATATCGTAATTGATATTTTAGAAAATGATAACTTTAGAAAATTAAATTGGGAATTGCACCACGGAATTAGTCGTTACGATCATTCTTTGAGAGTAGCAAAGGCGACTTATAGAGCAACAAAAAAATTACATTTAAATTATATAGATGCAACAAGAGCAGCATTATTACATGATTTTTACTTAAATCATGATTTTGATAATCAAAATCCTGCTCAAATATTAGAACAACATCCATATCAATCCTTAGAAAATGCGAAAAGATTCTTCAGCATAAATGAAATGCAAGAAAATATGATTGTTTCCCATATGTTTCCAGTTGGCAAGATTAAACCAAAATACACAGAAAGCTGGATTTTAACTACCGTTGATAAAAGTGTTGCAACTTATGAACAATTAAGATTTAAAGCCAGTTTAGTATTAGGAATATGGACATTATTTATATTTAATATGATTACATTAAATAACAGATAAACTGTTATTTTTTTTTGGAATAAAATATGTTAGAATATATTTATTAGGTGTTATTATGGGAAAAGCGTTAAAACAAAAGGCAAGAGTTCAATTAAAAAGAAATTATTTACATTCAGTACTAATTTGTATTGTTTTCATCATTTTAGTTGGAGGTACGACAGTACAAACAAAAAACTTTAATTATTCTTTAACAGAGGATCAAATTGTTATTAATATTAATGATCAATTACTGAATTTTAAATCTAATAACAATTCTCAAGTTGTTATTGAATTTTTACAAGGAATTAATGCTACTAGAGATGAACCAAAAGATATAAAAGCAACAGCTGGAGTCTTAGCCCCAATTGTTAATAATATTAATAAAACTGGATCGTTTTTTATCGGCACTTTAAATGCTTTAAATCAATTTTTATTTGAAGATCGAGTCATGGCCGGGATTATAATCTTAATTGGTGTGTTTATTGGACTTCTTTATTGGATCTTTGTTAATAAAACTCTTTTAGTAGGAAAAAAGCGTTTTTTCTTGGAAAGTCGAAAATATAAGAAAACCAAAATAAGTCGCTTATTTTATACCTTTAAAATAAAAAAGAATTATCAAATTGCTAAAAAAATGCTTCATTTAAATATAACATATTTCTTACATTGCTTGACCATTGTTGGAATATTTACCAAATTTTATAGCTATATTTTAGTACCATATATATTAGCAGAAAACCCAAATATTGAAATCAAAGATGCCATTGAATTATCTGAAAGAATGATGATGAATCATAAGTGGCAATTATTCAAGTTGGATTTATCATTAATCCCACATTATATTATTGGAATTTTAACTTTAAATATTTATAATTTGTTATACACCACACCATATCATGAATTAATTCATGCAAATTATTATGAAAAACGAAAAAGAATTGCAAAAGAAGATAATTTTGATAAAATAGAATTGCTTGGTGATATCAACCTTGAAGGTGATGAATATGGTATATGTTATCCAAAAAATGATTATGTTATTGAATATGAATTTAAAGATTGGTTAAAAATTGATTATAAAAAAAATTACACAATCCCTGTTTTAATCTTATTATTCTTTATCTTTTCAATGAGTGGTTGGTTATGGGAAGTAATGTTATTTTTGTTTCAAACTGGAACTTTTGTTAATCGAGGAACATTTCATGGACCTTGGCTACCAATTTATGGTGCTGGAGGAGTCTTAATTGTTATTCTTTTAAAGAAATTTCGGGATAATATCCCATTGACTTTCTTGCTTACTGTATTAGTCTGCGGAATAGTTGAATACTTTACTGGATGGTACTTAGAAGTTACAAAAGGAGTAATGTATTGGGATTATACAGGATATTTCTTAAATCTTCACGGAAGAATATGTCTAGAAGCTTTATTATTCTTTGGAATTGGTGGTTGTTTATTTGTTTATTTCTTCGCTCCAATCATGGATAACTTACTTAAGAAAATAAAAGATAAAACAAAATTGATTTTAGCAATCACTTTAATTATGCTTTTTATAGGCGATTTCTTCTATTCTAATAAAGTACCAAATGTTGGAGAGGGAATAACCAATCCAGTTTCCGAAACTCAAGAAGAAGCAAATGAAAATAAACTTGCATAATTAATATTTAAAATTAATAAAAAGAAATATTGTCATAATATTTCTTGAAAAATGTCCCCATAGTTTAACGGATAAAACAAGGCCCTCCTAAGGCTTAGATGCAGGTTCGATTCCCGCTGGGGATACCATATTATTATATTTAATACTCATATTGAGTATTTTTTTATGAAATAAAAAAGAAAAAGTAAATTATTCTTTAATACATATAATAAAAGAGGAATAATGTGCAAAATAATAAATTAATAGTACTGGATAGAGAAATAAGTACTAAAAAAATTAATGATAAAGATTATCTGTCAATAACTGACATGATTAAATCAAAAGATGGCGATTTTTTTATTAAAGATTGGTTAAGAAATAAAAATACTTTAGAATTTTTAGGAATATGGGAAGAACTTCATAATCCAAATTTTAATTGGGGCGAATTCGCCCTAATTAAAAATGAAGCTGGGGTAAATCGATTTAAAATAAGTATAAAAGAATGGGTTGAAAGAACAAATGCAATAGGATTGCAATCTGTTGCTGGAAGATATGGTGGAAGTTATGCACATTTAGATATAGCTTATGAATTTGCTATGTGGATATCTCCAAAATTCAAAGTATACTTAATCAACGAATTTCAAAGACTAAAAAATAAAGAAAAAAAAATTTGAAATGGAATATCAAAAGAGAATTAACCAAAACAAATTACAAGATTCATACAGAAGCTATAAAAAGAAATCTAATACCAAAAGAATTAACGAAAGAAAAAATTAATAAAATATATGCCGATGAAGCTGACGTTTTAAACGTTGCATTATTTGGACTAACAGCCAGTGAATGGAGAAAAAATAATTCTAATTTATCTGGAAATATTAGAGATTATGCAACTCTTAACGAATTAATATGCTTATCAAATTTAGAAAGTATTAATTCAGTTATGATTGATGATGATATTAAACAAAAAAACAGACTAATAAAATTAAACAAGATAGCAATTAATCAATTAACTATTTTGGAAAAGGTAGATAGGTGAATTTTTCGATAATAGGATTTTCTTTATAGATATTGATGATGGTATGAACTTAGATATAATTGCTAATAAGTTTGATATTATGGATTTACATTCGTGGGAAGGATCACAATTTGGATTTAAACATTTTTATTCAATGGTACAACAAATATGTTAATACTCAATAAAAAAGAAGCAATAAAATTTTTGCCTCAATTTAAAAGATAGTTTAGTATTATTTTTTAGTTATGCCAACATCTAATTCAGAATCAACATTTAAGTTGCATGCCTCATTTATTATCGATTGTAAGTCAGAATATAAATCAGTTGTAATTCTTTGACCATTAGCGATTTTTAGTATTCCTTCTAAAACATTATTCGGTATAACATTACCCATTAATAAATTATTTATTATTGCTTGTTCGTTATTTTCAACATCAGTTGTGATATTAGAAAATAGAAAATCTTTTTCATTTGGTAAAAGTTGTTGAAAAAAAATATCAAATTTTTGCATCGGAGTCACTATATTAGTTCCTGTTTTTGTTTGTTCTGTATAAAAATTTATTATTCTAGTTGCATTATTACGAGAAAAATTTTGTAAAAGTATTTCTGTAAATCCTGCGCTAAAATTTTGATTTAATTGAATACTAGAATCAATAAAGGAGAATAAATCCGCTCTATTTTCTTCAATAAGCTTTCCATGATTTTGACGATAGTTATCTCCTGAAAATAATTTTAAAATTCCATTACGATACCAATAATTTAAGAAATCAACTTTTTTTACTTTTTCAATAAAAGGTTCTTGATTATTATTTTCTCGATATTCATTAATTCTTTTTTCATCTATTACATGACTTAATTCATGAGAAATCATTTGAAAAAAGGTTATGTTTAATAAATCCATAAGTGCGTCTTCGTCAGTAAAATCGTTTTGTTCAATTAAAGGACGAAAGCGAGTTTCTAAATAATTATGAAAAATTCTTAATGTTCCAGTCGAATTTTGAAAATCTCCAAAAATTTCAGGATTATCAACTTCTGTTATTATTATTTCTCGACAGTGTGGGGATAAATTCAAGTCTTTTATTCTATATAAAATATAAAATTTTATCATTTTCTGATTCATTAGGCGATGGCATTTATTATTATAATTTATCATTGAAACACAAGACTTGATTATTGGATTATCAACATCAACTTTATCAATATTATTTATTGTTTTACTTAAATAAGAATCAATAACATCTTCAATATCTTGAGAATATTTATCATTTCCACATTCAAAAATTAATGTTTCTATTTCTTTACCTATTTTTTCTAATTCATTAATATTTTCATTTACTAAATATATTTTGCTGGAGATAAGAAAACTTTGTAATTTTGTTTCTGTTTTATTATTTTTTTCGTTTTTTAAATGAAAGTCAAAAATCTCAGTTTTAATCATGGCTAATAAACATTCAGGTTCACAATAAGCATCATAAATCAATGATACTATTTCTTCATAATTCATTTTACTTATTTTGTTACCATGATTAGTAATAAATATATCAGGATCGCTTATATAAGCTATGGCATTTATAAATATGTTAAAAGATAATTGATTTATTCTGTTATAACATAATTCTACAATAATTGTTTTGAAATCATGACTTATGTTTTCATCTTCTAATAATAAATTTATATCATTGTCACTTAAAGCATTAAAAGCATTTAAATTGGTTTTTAGAAACTCTACATTATTATTTTGTTTTAAATTTTCGTAAAAATTCTTCATAATATTATTACCTTCAAAATTTATGCCGCTCTACCAAATGATTGGATATTTTCTTCAACATTTTGCATTTCATTTAAATTTAAGATATATAATGTAATCATAGCTTTTATATCTAAATCTTTATATTTGCTACTCATATATACTAATAGAATTTCAAAAATATTACTCTCATATATTTTACTAGTCATATTTGCATAGATGTTTTGATTTCTCCAAGCTGCTCTTTGTTTTTGTTCCTCATTAATAAAAGAATTTTCATATTTACTAAATCTTGAATCAAATTTATTAAATAAATCTTTATATTTTTCTTCTTTTTCTTTAGACCTTTGTTCATTTTCTCTGTGTTTAGCAAAGAAATCATATCCATATTTTGTTTGATTTGTATTTCCAGTAAAACTATTTTCATTTTGTGTGGTAGAAGCAGTATTTTTTTCATTTGTATAAACTGTATTTGCTGAATTTTCATAATAATTTTCTGATAAAGTTGTATATGCCTCATTTATACCTTGCATTATTTTACTAACATTATCAATCGTTTCTTGTGATTCGGTAGAATACATATCTGGATGCCATTCCCTTGCTTTTAATCTAAATGCTGTTTTAATCCCATCTATATTTGTATTAGTATCTACTCCTAAAACTTGACAACATTGTTCGTAACTCATTTTAATTCCTCCTTACTTATCTCAATATTATTATAAGCCAAAAAAGATAGTTATACATTTTTTTGAGATTTATTTAACAGTTATTGCGCTAATTTGTGTAAAGAAAAAAGAAAATTGCAAAAGAAATAGTATGAAATTTTGTTGCCTTATTATTCTTTTCTGTTATTATATTAAATAATATATCAAAAAAGGAGAGAATAATTATGATAAAAATAGATAATCCAAAGAATCTTATAACAGAAACTAAAAAAGAAAACATAATAAATGTATTGACTATTAATTCATTAAATGAAATTACATTAATTAACATTGATGATATATATTACTTTGTTGGTGGACATCTTAAAGAAGATGAATCTTTATCTACGAATTTAAAATATGAGATAAAAGAAGACACAGGAATCTCATTAGAAGAACGGAATGCTTTTTATTCTCATATAGTTCGAACAAGTGAAAGTAATATTCAATACACACATTATTTTGCTATATATACTGATAAAGATTTTGGTATTAGCAGTCAAAGTTTAGATCCAAGAGAAAATAAAAGAACATTTTCAAGTATAAAAATACCAATTGAAAATGCTTCTGATTTCCTTGTTGCAAATATGAAAACAGAAAAAGAACAAATGATATATTCAGAGATGATAGAAGCAATTTATTTTTATCAAAATCATCTCAATCATCAAAATTTTCAAAAAAATGAAAGTGAAAGAAAAAGAAAAATGTATGATAATTAACTTTTTTTATGAAAAAAATAAACATAAAAATATAATTAAAATGCATGCTATCTCCTAGAATTTTTATAATCAATTTTCCTTTTCTGTTATTAATTTCTATTTATTGAACACATTATAAATGGTGATTATTATGAACATACAAGAAGAATTTGAAAAATTAACTAAACCTCTTATCGAATTTGTATACAAATATTTAGATCCTGATTATGATATTGTAACAATAAATGGTTATGATGCGTTTATTAATCAGGTTAATAATAATATGATTATTGATATGAATTCCATAGGGTTCTTTGCTTCAAAAATCAATTTGGATGACAAGAATAAAGCATTAAAAATGAAAAAATAATTTTGTTCTTCTTTCATTTAACTTTAATTTGCTTTCCTTAGGCATTAATAATGAACCTATTTGATTATTTCAAATATCTTATTATTAAAGGAGGTATTATTATGTTTAATGGATGTGGTGGTAACGGTGCTTTTATTATAGTTCTGTTTATTCTTTTAGTTATAGTTTGTTCAGGCTGTTTCTTTTAATTATTTTAAGTCCTTTATTTGCATTTAAAAGTACATTTTGTACTTTTTTTTAACGTATTCCTATCATAGAAGTGATATAATGAAGAAGAATAATTTAAAGTATCTTAGGAAAGGAAAAAGATGGAATTAACTGATTTACCAAACATTGGTCCTGAAATGAAGCGACAATTAAATGAAATAGGAGTATTTAATCAAGATGATTTAATAAATATGGGTAGCAAAGAAGCTTGGTTAAAAATAAAAGAGAATGACCCATCTGCTTGTATTAATCGACTTATGGGATTAGAAGGTGCTATTCAAAATATTAGATGGCATGATTTGTCTTCTGAAGATAAATTCCATTTAAAAGAATTTTATCACAGTCAAAAGTAAGTTTTACACTTGCTTTTTTAAATATACTTTTTTCTTTTGCATTTATTATAATAGAAAGAAGTTGATAATATGGAAATCGAAGTAATTGGAAAATCATTGATAAAAGTAAAACCAGATACTTTAACAATATACTTTCGTTTTGAAAAAACCGAAAAATCCTATGAAAAAGTATTTGAAAGTGGTTTAAAACAAGTTGAAGAAACATTAAATAAATTAAGAAAAATAGGTTTTAAAAAGGAAGATTTTAAAACCCAACAATTCCAAATTAATAAAAATAAAATTTTTAATGAAGAAACAAAAACTTATCAAGAAGAATATAATTTTTTTCAGATAATTGAAGTAATGTTTCCTTATGATGTAAACAAAATGAATAATATCATGAGAGAATTAACTAAAGTAGATAGTCCAAGCTATAATATTGAAGCCAGTCTCAAACATCAAAAAAAATATGAGGTCGAACTATTTGAGATTGCATTTAAAGACGCAAAGAGTAAAGCCGAGATACTTGCAAAAATTAATCATAAAAAATTAAAAGAATGTGAGGAAATCAAAGAAATAGATACTGGCTTTCTTTCGCCAATTTTGTTAAAAGCCGAATCTGATTTTCAAACAACTTACAATTCAAGTGATATTACAATCGAAAAACAAATTAAAACAGAATGGGAAGCCGAATAATTAAATTCCATCATATTAAAAATATTTTTGACTAAATCGAAATAAATCGATATAATACAAGAAGATAGGAGTGATAATGTGCTATTTTTGATTATCATGCTAACTATCATTTTAATAATTGTTATTAGTTATTATTTGATTAAAGTAAAATTAAAAAACCTATCAAAACAATTTTTTGGGACTTCAGATTATATGACTGCAATAAAAAAATTAGAGTTAGAAAATGAAAATACACCAAAAACTTTAATGGGCATGGAATCATTGCATCTTCCAAAAATACAAAAGGATTTTAAGGATTTAAATCCAAATGAACTAAAGTCATTATGTGAACAAAACATCTTAACGGCATTGAATGCAATCAATGAAAAAGATAATCGTATCTTTAATGATAAAGTTAATTCTTGGATCAAACAAAAAATCAATAATAATATTGTGTATGAAAATATTAAAATTCATAAAACTATTATTGAAAGATATGAAAAAAATGATTCTGTTGCAACAATCTATTTTCAAACATCACTAGAATATTTTCAAAATAACAAAAAAGTACAAGATAGATTACAAACAGAATATATCTACATCATTGATGAAACAAAACTCGAAAAAAATACCAAATATATAGTTTTAAATTGTAAAAACTGTGGAGCACCAATTAGGAATATCAATAAGCATTGTCCTTATTGTGGAAGTGAAACCATTGATTTGATCAAGAAAACTTGGGTATTTAATAATATAAAACAAAAATAGAAAAGAGGAAATTAATTATGGGATTAATTAAAGCGTTAACAACAGCAGTAGGAAGTGGATTTGGAGATCAATTTAAAGAATACGTATCATGTCCACAAATAGAAAAAAATGTTCTAATTCAACGTGGAATTGTAAATCATGGTTCGGGAAATAAAAATTATAGTGAAGGTGTTATATCAAATGGTAGTACAATTGCTGTGCCTCAAGGAATGGCAATGATGATTATCGATAATGGAGAAATCAAAGAATTCTCTGCAGAACCAGGAACATATACTTGGGATTCTAGTAGTGAACCTAGTATTTTTACAGGTGGCTTCTTCAAAGGGATTGGTGAATCAATCAAAACGATGGGAAACCGTTTCACATATGGTGGAATGCCAGCAAGAGACCAAAGAGTGTATTATGTAAATTTACTGGTCGTAACAGGAAATAAATTTGGTTCTCCTCAACCTAAAAAAATTAGTGATGAAAAATATGGAATGTTAGAAGTAACATTCTTCGGAGAATATGCTTTCCAAATAAAAGATCCAATTATTTTGGTTCAAAATGTAATTGGAGCAAATGCTAGTGATACGGTAACTTATGAAGAAGTAATAGGAAGTCAATTAAAAGGAAAATTCATTGAACAATTAACGAAAGCAATTACCGTTGTCATGAGAAAACATAAGGTATCGTTTGGTGATATGGGAATGTATGGTGGTGATTTATCTGATGAAATGAATCAAGTATTAGATGAATCTTGGCATCAACAATATGGATTAGAAATTACTGATGTATCAATTGAAGATATTAATTTGACAGAAGAATCAATGGCTCGTATTGTAAAAATTGATGATGCTGCAATTTTCTCAGATGTTAATTTACAATCAGGCTTAATGGCTCAAGCATCTGCTGAAGCTTTAAAAAATGCTGCTGCAAATGAAGGTGGAGCAATGCTAGGTTTTGCAAATGTAAATATGGCTGGCCAAGCTGGAGCTAATATGATAAATGCAGTCAATCAAAATAGAACAGAGAATACTGAAATGCCAGAGGCTACAAATAATGTACCTGAACCTGGAGCAATCTTTGAAAAAAGAGAACCAAGTGTAGAAGAATCATCAAGTGTAGAAGATTCAACGCAAAAAGCATTTTGTTCAAACTGCGGAGCACCAGCAAGTGGAAACTTCTGTGCTAAGTGTGGACATAAATTAAACTAAAAATAGAAGAATCGTGAAAAATGGTTCTTTTTTTTATACATAATATGATATAATTTAAGAAGATAAGAAGTTTTGAGCTTATCAGTTAATTAGAGGAGATGATTTATATGTTTTGTCCAAATTGTGGCACACAAAATGAAGAAAGTGCAAAATTTTGTAAGAGTTGTGGTTATAAATTTGAAAATAATGTAGATGATACTGAAAAAACAAAAACCAAAGCAAATATTGATGTAAAAGGTGAAGCGAAAAATTATTTTGAATTATTTAAAAACTTTTTAATTAATCCAATGAATGCTGTTGATGAAAATGAATTTGATACGAAAAAAAGCTTAATTATTTTAGCGATTGTATCATTTCTTGGAGCATTGTTTTCATTGGTATCAACTACTATTAGCACTGTTAGAGTTTCAAATTATTCTTGGTGGACTGGTGAAACAAGTGTAGTTTGGAATTGGTCATTAATAAAAGATGCTAAATTATTATCAACATTATTCAGTACATTTATTGGATATGTTGTAATATTTGCATTTATTGCCGTTTTATTCTATTTAGGAAGTTTAGTCATTAAAAAACAAGGAAAATACCAAAACTTACTAGCATTAACAAGTGTTGCTTTTGTACCAACCGTTTTAGCCGCTTTTGTTAGTCCAATATTGGGATTAATCTATACACCACTTTCAATCGTTCTAACTATTGGAGCAGGTCTGTATTCATTTATCCTTTTATATGAATTTATAAGCAATTCATTAAAACTAGAAGGCAATAAAAAGATATTCTTCTTTACTATTGTTATTGTTATCCTTGTCGTTATTTATGCTATTTTCATTTTAAACTATCTTAGTAGTGAATTAGGAGAATTAAATAGCATTTTAGATATGCTTAAATAAGTCGATAATTATCGACTTTTTTTAATGGAATTTATTTAGAATATATTGTAAAATAAAGAAGAATAGAAAGATGAGGATATTATGAAATTGAATGATAAAGTAGCAATCATAACGGGTGGTGCAAACGGAATTGGAAGAGGAATCACACATACATTCCTAAAATATGGTGCAAAAGTCATAGTTTTGGATTATGCAGATAATTTAGAAACAGTCATCAAAGGCTATCAAGATCAAAACTTACCAATTGAAGGTTATCAAGTTGATGTAAGAAACAAAACGCAAATTAATACTATTATTGAAAATGTGAATGATAAATATGGTCAAATTGATTGTTTAGTTAATAATGCCGGTGTATTTCACTTAGATAGTTTTTTAAATACTGATGATGAAAAAAGAGATTATCAATTTGATATTAATATCAAAGGTGTTTGGAATGTAACACAAGCTGTTGTTCCATATATGGATAAAGGAAGTATTGTTAATTTATCAAGTGTAACAGGACCTCTAGTTGCTGATCCAGGAGAAGTCGCTTATGCCACTACAAAATCAGCGGTCCAAGGTTTTACAAAAGGTTTAGCAGCGGAACTAGTTGAAAAAGGGATTAGAGTTAATGCCATTCAACCAGGATATATCATGACTCCATTAGTCGAAAAAATGGCGAGAGAAAGTAATCCAGATGATCCTCAAAAGGCGATTGATGATCTAGCAAGTTCAATCCCAATGAAACGCTTAGGCGATCCAAAAGAAACGGGCGAACTAGCAGCCTTCTTATGTAGTGATGAATCTTCTTATATCACTGGTCAATCAATTGTGATTGATGGTGGATCTACAATGCCTGAAACAACCGTTATGGGAGTTTAAGAACAGCAATGTTCTTTTTTAACTTTTTTGTGATACAATATAAAAAATGTTTTGGACGAATAAATCAAATTAGGAGAAATAAAAAAGGATATTTAATAAGACTTTTAAATGTTAATATTTTTTTTAAAATAATATATTAAGTTTAATAAAAAATAGAGGGTGATAAGATGTTAAGTATAAAATAAGGTGCATTAAATAACATGTACCGAAATTTATAGAAAGAAAAAAGGTATAAATGTTAGAAGTAAAGAATTTAAGTATTGAATTAAATTCACGTTTTTTAATCCGTGATTTAAGCTTTGTCTTAAATAAAAAAGATAAATTAGCCATTATTGGAGAAGAAGGTAATGGTAAAACCTCTCTTATTAAAGCAATACTAGGAATAAATAATTATTGTGAAATAACTGGTAATATCAAAATATTTGGTACTATCGGTTACTTAGCACAAGAATTTAATAAAGAAGAATTACAATTATCAGTTCGTGATTATTTGTTTGCTTCTTTAGATGATTATTATGATGCTTTAAGTAATTTATATTATTATCTAGAACAAGTAGATTTAGCCGAATCAATTTTAAATAGAGAGAAACTAGAAACATTATCTGGTGGTGAAAAGATAAAAGTTGGATTATTGAAATTATTAATTCAAGAAAGTGATATCCTAATTTTAGATGAACCAACTAATAATCTAGATCTTAAAACGTTAGAATTTTTAGAACAATTTTTAAAACAAATAACTAAACCAATTATTTTTATATCGCATGATGAACAATTAATTGAGAATGTAGCAAATATGCTCTTACATCTAGAAATAGTTAAGAAAAAAACAGAATGTAAACATACTATAACAAAATTAAAGTTATCAGAATATAAAGAATATCGAAATCAAACTATAGAAAAAAATATCATGATTGCAAATAAAGAGGAAGCAAACTTTAAAAAACAACAAGCAAGAATGAATCAAATTATGCAAAAAGTGGAACATCAACAAAATACAATTTCTAGAAGTGATCCTCATGGAGGTTACCTTTTAAAGAAGAAAATGAAAAGTATTAAATCAATTGAAAAGAGAATTAATAAAGAAAAAAGAACTGATTTACCTTCTTTTGAAGAATCGATCGAATTCTTTATTAATAATAACTCCTTACCAAATAAAAAAAGAATCTTAGATTTACATCAAGAAATATTTAGTCAAGAAATTAATTTAGAAATTTATGGAAACGAACATATTGTTATTACTGGAAACAATGGTGTTGGTAAAACAAGATTATTAAGAATTATCTATGATTTGCTAAAGATTCGAAAAGACTTAAATATTTTTTATATGCCTCAGAACTACTTTGAACTATTGCCTGTAGATAAAACACCAATTGAATATTTAACAACTAAAGTAAAAATAGAAGATATACGCAGTCGTTTAGGTTCCCTAAATGTGACCAAAGATGAAATGATTAGTAAAATAAATCAATTAAGTGGAGGAACAAAAGCCAAAATATTCTTATGTGAATTAGCCTTATCTAATGCTAATGTTCTAATTTTAGATGAGCCAACTAGAAATTTTTCACCACTTTCTACACCAGTTTTAATAAATAGTTTAAAAAACTTTAATGGAGCCATTATTGCAGTGACTCATGATCGAGCCTTTATTAATGTAGTAAGTGATAAAATTTATGTTTTAGAAGAAGACGAACTTGTAATAAAATAAGTTATTTAAAGAGAAGTAGAAAGAAACTACTTTTCTTTTTTGATATTGTTTTTGATTTTTCATTAAAAAGTAATTGACTTTCCAGACTGTTATTAATATAATGTTAATAACAAGTGTAACGCTTGTATAAAATTTAGTTATTGATATTAACAAAAAGATAAAAACAAAAGTGTGTACTGATTTTAAAAACAAACATCGCCATCTTTTTTAGAAATTAAAGGGTATAATTGTTATTCAAATATGTTGATAAAAGCTAGAAAGTTATTTTAAGAAAGGAAAATAAAAATGAAATTTCAAGCAAAAAAGGAAACAGAAAAAATTATTGAATTTATTAGAGAATATTATAAAGAACACAATTTAGGTGGAGCTATACTAGGAATCAGTGGCGGAAAAGATAGTGCTGTAGTTGCAGCTTTAATGTGTGAAGCCATTGGTTGTGAAAATGTGGTAGGATTAACGTTACCGTGTCATTCTAAGAAAATAGATAAAAGTGATGCTTATATAATAAGTGAACATTATGGATTTCAAATGTATGATTTTGATTTGACCAATGTCTTTGATGCTTTTAAAAAAGAATTTGAATCAATTCCTATAAAAGGTAATACTACTAATAGCGATTTAAACTTAAAACCAAGACTTAGAATGGCAAGTGTTTATTATTTTGCAGCCTTTTTGAGTGAGATTTTCAAAAAAACATATATAGTTATTGGCACTTCTAATAAAAGTGAATTATTTGTTGGCTATTTTACAAAAGGTGGAGATTCAGTCCATGATCTTGCTCCAATTGCTGATTTAACTGTAGAAGAAGTCATTCAAGTTGGAGAAGTATTAAAGGTTCCTGAAAAAATATTATATAAAACGCCAAATGATGGCTTATCAAATAAAACTGATGAAGATAAATTAGGAGTGACTTATCAAGATATATCAAACTTTATGGAAGATAAAAACAGTGTGGATATGGAAACAAGAAAGAAAATAGAAAAATTACATAAAAATAGTTTACATAAATTTTATATTTCCAAATATGAAAAGAAAGAGTGAAGTATATGAGCAGTTTACAAATCGTGATTTAAAATTTTAAAATAGAGAAATTTATAATCAAGAATTAGAAGAATAGATTAGAAAACATAAAATAAGTAAAAAAAGACAAACTAAATTAATGAAAGAAATAACGACTTATCAAAGAAATATTTCTCTTCGATTAGATGAATCTTGTATGAATGTCAAAAATAGATATATGGTATTTAGAGAAAATGGCCAACTTTGAGTTTGGATGTAGAAAAAGAGAGTGTATCATGAGAATTGGAATTAT
>Ga0153938_1000406_pt1 | contig 17473 bp, 23 predicted proteins | sample TSNY022MetaG_FD_104740 | JGI IMG/M metagenome (GOLD analysis project Ga0153938, IMG submission 104740) | Attine ant fungus gardens microbial communities from New Jersey, USA - TSNJ022 MetaG | ecosystem: Host-associated > Fungi > Mycelium > Unclassified | place: USA:New Jersey: Brendan T. Byrne... | reverse complement strand
CGTTTGGATGACTTTTTCTTCTTGTTCGACTGTTCCTCTGAAAGGATATAAGCCTCCTGTGTCCTTGCCCACCTATCCTTTTTGTCCTTCTTCTTCTTGCTCTTTCTTGGTATCGCAGTGAGTTCAGTGTCATCAAAATTGGCAGGGTATTTCCACCGCCCTCCTGACTCTGGTTGGGTCAAATCACGTTGGTTATTATAATAGATTTCATCCTCGGATTTCCAGAGTTCAACAGCTCCAGTAGAATTTTGCCTGAGACCTCGATATCCCCCGCTAGAGAGGTCGATACTGGAAGAACCTGCTTCCTGGCCGTCCTCGAGAGGCTGACCCTCAAGCGTTGAATGGGGGAGACGATCGTTATAACGTGTAGCCCATTGAGACTTGCGCTCTTTGCGCTTGATCTCCGAGGTATCCACTAGTCCCCACTTCTGTGCCCACTTGGGGGTTCTGGAATGAGTTTTATTGTTTCTGATGTTCTGTAGTGTAAATGTGAGAATTATGCCCTGGGGCTGCAGATGTGACGAGAAATGGACCTGAATATAGAAGTTGTGCCCATGGCCTCGGGTGTGTCAACGACTTGTAGACAGGTGAAAGCGAGAATTAGCACACCTGGGATGTAGCCACATATTGTAAGCAGAAGGTTGAGCCAAAAGTCTTTCCCTATTCCGAATCTTGCTGCGACGGCTGATCTGGTCAGCTACGCTGGGCAGATCTGGCCAGAGTCCTTACCAAGAGGGGGGAAGAGAGTGCCCATGATGAAAAGGAGGACAGCATAACCATGGTGCTTCCTAGGGGTCAAGTCTGCCTTGCCGGGTACATAGTAGGAAGACATGGTGCTGGGAGGAGAGAAGAGGCGTCCGGAGAATGCCAGACTTGAATATCTTGATTAGGAAGTCTACAAAACTCGCCCTTCGTCCTTTCCTCCACCATGGATAGTGAAGAACACCTCCTCAACCTTTCAGATGTCGTCCATGATGAACCCATAGACGACGACGAAACACACCACCTCGCTGATAATGATGACGACGACGAACACCGCCCACTAACTCGCTCTCCGTCTTACGACCCTGGTCCTATCCTTTCGCCTCTCCACGATGGTTTCTCTGTCTCTGAGCACCAGCCTCACCATCTACCTGTGCCAGAATCCTTCTCTGTTGAGATGCTGGAGCGCGAGATAGCTACACTTCTTAACCAGAATGCCACGGCAGCTTCAGCGGCTTTACTCAGCGCGGCAGCGCAACAAAGACAAGCTACCCTTGAACTCACCAACTCGCAAACATCGGAATCCGCAGAGACTCAGAACACAGCAGACAGCATCTCAAGTCTGGGTCTTAATCTGAGTGGTCTCGCTGCCGTCCTTCAGGCGGCCCAGGAACAGGCCGAAAATGAAGGAGTAGTAGTGGACTTGGCTGTCAAAGAACCCGATTTTACACGTCAACGAGACGACGAATTGGCACGAAACCGACAAAAGAATACGCGGACGGCACCCGCGTTCCACTCGTTAACGCAAGGAGATGTTTCTCGAGAGACAAAACAAAGAAAACAATCTGGAGGATTAGGCTCAGATGGTTCTGATTATCTGCTGTCTGACGATGAAAATGCGAGAAAAGATTGTCGGAGAGATAGCACTCCGTCGCCATGCTCCCGAACACACAATGATATGGAACCTCCTGCCAACGGTCTTCCGCCTGTTCCACGCGAATTTTCCGACATTAGCGATATTTTGACTCATCTTTCAGCCCAATTTGAGTCTGAAGCTGACCATGCCACTCATACTGCAGGACTCTCCCCATCCGACTCATCACCAGTTATCTCACATTCAAGACCACCACCTGTTGTCGACACGCCTCCGGTCGCCACCACTCCACTTCCTCCCCCCAGTGCATCAGCAGTCATGACTACAAAGTCGTCGGCCTCTTCGCCAACCGTGATCGTATCCGCTGAGTCCACGCCATCCCAAGCCAACCCCTTTGAGAACGCTCCAACTGTCACTCCGCCTGCGCAACCGCAACCGCAGCCCGTTGCTTCAACATCAGGTGAACCTATTGAGCCATTCCCTTCACCCAGAAAGGCAAGGAGAATGAGGGAGAAAGAACGTGTTCCTGTTTTGCACGCCTGCGACCGAGAGAGCTGTCGTAAAACATTTACGCGCCGGAGCGATCTCGCGCGGCATATGCGGATACACACAGGCGAACGACCTTTTATCTGTGAGCATGTAGGGTGTGGCAAAACATTTATTCAGGTAAGTGTATGATGTCAGCGGAGGGTATGTATGTTTAGATAAATAACAGCGGTCAGCACTTCACGTCCACTCGCGTGTACACACAGGCGAAAAACCCCATTGTTGTGAATACCCTGGTTGCGGAAAAACATTTGGCGATTCAAGCAGCCTTGCACGGCATCGACGAACACATACGGGCAAACGACCATACAAATGTGAAGATCCTACCTGCGAGAAGACGTTTACTCGTCGTACGACCCTGACTTCACACATGCGAACACACGATCCAAGTTGGGAACCTGATCCAAATGTGTATGTGCTTCTAGACCTATCATCTCGCGCTCCGCGCTAACTCCAATACAGTCGATACAACTTCAAGGGTAAGAAGCGGAAGATAGAGGATGACGACGACCATGAACTGGCTGAATCTGTGCGGACGATATCTGCGCTATTTCAGGGTGGAAATGGGACAGTGCTGGAGGAGGTACAGACGGCTGAGTCACTGGAAGTGCGTGTGGCGAGCATCAGCGCTGAGATTGCGGCAGCGATAGCACATGCACAGTCGCGGGTATACGAGGAAGAGGAGGAAGAGGACGAGATTGACGAACTGGAAGACGACTCGGGAGCGGAACCGGGAAAGCTCGGGCCGAATACGAGCGGGATCCGGGGCGAGGACGGGCCGGTGAGCAGAGGCAGGGACGACGACGACGACAGCGACACGTTTCCGATGCCTTTGCGCGCTCGGAGCGTCAAAAGCCGGGACACGATTGCCGTAGCGGGAGCCAAGCGCAAGCGGTGATGTAATTGTATGAAAATTTAATAAATATTCTAAAATCACGTGAACCACCCGACACTGTCCTTTCTGTCCCTCTCTCTCCTCTTCCAATGGCTACTGAAGATGTCCCAAGCACAAATATCGTCACTCTCACTTCGTAAGCCTCTGTTTATCCTCCTTTACTTTTCCTATCCTTATCGCCGCCTCTAGCCACATCCTCAGTGAGGGTCTGCGTCTTGGTCCAGCTGCGACCGGCGACCTCACCATGTTACTGACTGCCATCTCGTTCACTTCCAAGTTTATTGCTACCAATGTCCGAAAGGCCAGACTGATCAACCTGTGCGCGGCGATATCTCCTTACCAGGCAGCCTCTTATCTTTTTGCCCACTAGCGTTGGTCTCGCTGGCGAAACCAATGTTCAGGGCGAGGAACAGAAGAAGCTAGATATATTGGCAAATGACATCATGGTCAATTCGCTTAGAGTATCTGGTAAAACAGCTGTACTCGTGTCAGAGGAAATCGAGGATGCCATCTTCATCGAAGACGAGTTCAAGGGCAAATATTGTGTCGTCTTCGACCCATTGGACGGCAGTAGTAACATCGATGCCGGTGTAAACATTGGCACAATATTTGGCGTGTACAAAGTGGTATGTTCACAGCATCGATTTCTCTAGATACTTGTTGATGCCGTTTGCCAGAGGGATGGATCGTCTGGGACCATTCAGGATGTCTTGCGAGCCGGTCAAGAGATGGTAGCCGCTGGCTATATCATGTAGATCTGATTTATCTGCTCAGATGTATGACATACCTGACGGTCAACAGGTACGGCTCATCGGCAAATTTGGTTCTGACCACAGGCCAAGGCGTGAATGGATATACCCTTGATGCCGCACTCGGTGAATACATCCTCACCCACCCTAATATTCAGATACCTCCGCGCGGAAAGATCTATTCGTTCAATGAAGGAAACTCTCTGTACTTCCATCCACCTGTCAATGCGTATCTCAAGTCAATCAAGTTCCCGAATCCTCCGAAGACTCCTTATAGTGCCCGATATATTGGGTCTATGGTTGCCGATGTTCACCGAACTCTGTTATACGGTGGCATCTTTGGTTATCCCAGTGACAAGAAGAGTAAGAGCGGGAAATTAAGGTTGCTTTATGAGGCATTCCCTATGGCATTCTTGACCGAACAAGTGCGTGAAAACAAATCATCCAACCTAGCGTACATTAATCTTGTAAACCAATAGGCAGGTGGCACTGCAACGACTGGTACTGGGCGTATCCTTGATATTGTTCCTACATCTATCCATCAACGGTGTCCTGTCTTTCTCGGAAGTCGGGATGATGTTTCTGACTTGATGAAATTCTACAAGGATGTTCCTGATAGTTCTGCTTAGTAGGAGCCCAATACATACATGCACGGAATTATGTGAGCCACTCCAAGTGTATTTGTGCTATCAAAATGCATTGTAGTCTTCGAATATATTGTAGATGCGAGACCGTATAGATGCAATCATGATCAATTTTCCGATAAAGGTAGGCTATGTATCAGTGGCAGTGTTATATATTTTGATATATTGGGCATTAGCTTCTGTCCTACCTGCGGAGTTTGGATAACTGATAGAACAGCATATTCGATGCCTCAACGTAGCAAGTCTTTCGTCAAAACAGACTCCTCGCGGGTAAGAATGTTTTCAATTTATGGGCTTGGTTATCTAATTGATTAACGTGTGTCTATCCAGTCAGAAGTTGTTTCACAGAAAAAAACAAAGAGACTTAGGATATACAGTGATGATGAGGAGGATGAAGGTTACGAACCAGATCAAAAACGACGGAGTTCATACAACAAATCTTATACTCGCGGAAGGACTGGAGGGTCTAGTCCACCGGAGCAAAGTAAGCGACAGAAGGTTTCAGCTCAAAGTTCATGTGACGGAGAAGAGAGCGACTACGAAACTCGAACGAGGGATCGTGATAGTCGGGAAGAAGAGGACACCGAGGAGGAGGAAATGTCGGCCCGAAGTGATGCTAGAGGCAACGCGAGTGCTTACATGGAAAGTAACGAGGATGACAATGATGGATACGGAAGTGAACGACTATCACGAACACGGAGAACGTCTGATTCGTCATCGTTTACGTTTTCACGGAGAAATGACTCTTCGCCAGGTGTACCTACCGAGCCACCGCAAATCTCAGTGCCTACTTCTTCAAGTAATAATCGTACGGTCAGACGTAAGCCGTCTATGAGGGTGAAGGAAAAGGCAGTGACTACTGCTAGTACTAAAAAGGTGACGGCTAAGGGAAAACAAAAAGGCCAGAGCTCGGGTAGGTGGAAACGGAGACAGGGAGATGATAGTGGAGATGAAGAATATCATGAGGATGAGGTAAATGTGGACGAAGAGGATGAAGAGGATGAAACTAGGTATTATGAGGAAAGGGACCAGTCTAGGAGAAAGAAGCAGGGACGTCGAGCAGGAGATGGTGATGAAAGCAGAACTCGAGATAAGGACAAGGACAAAGACGTGGCCAAAAACGTCAAATTCGAAGGGATCCCCTCTGCCTTGAGCTCAACAAATGCCTTAACCACAACAACCATGACTAAACGTACACGTACGCGAAAACCTACTGGCGAGGATGCAGTAGTTGATGTGGTGGATGAGACCGAAACGCTCGATCCATTGAATAATGGCAGCCCTAGCGCCACAAATGTAAATGAGGGCGGCAAAGATGATGATCCAGGAGGTTTGGCACTACCAGCGAAGAAACGCAAGCTACCAACGATCAAGAAAATCAAAAACACTACTGGTGGCTCTGGACCTAGTGCTGCGCCGAACTCCCTAGTGGGAGCGGGGAGTAAACCTCCAACGCTACCTCCGTCTGGTGGTGTCACCGGAAATAAACCTACTGAGGTTAGTAAAGCCAGACCCAAAACGAACGCGACATCCGATTTGGACTTGTCAAACCCATCTTTGTATGCCGAGCTTTTCAAGAATGTAAGCTTTTTTAAATTGGTTATTAGCAAATCTGAGAGATAGTCGTTCAGCCTGGTGGGAATGCCTCTCGGACGGGTTTGAACAGACGCGCTAAAGAAGAAGAGAGGAGAAAAGAGCTGGATAAGGTGAGAGAGGAGTATAAGGCAAAATTTGCGGAAGACTCGGTACGTTTTTCATGCTCTTGTACTTCTGTTCTAATCATGACTGACATTGAGGTCAGAAAAAGTCGTTTGACTTACAAGGCCAAGCTGAGAAGATGGCAAGATTTGAGGAAATTCTTGTGCAGCGACGTAGTTCCGCTCTTTATCCTAATTTCCTTGCAGCCAAGTGGAGAGAAGAGTGGGAGCGGGAGAAACGAAGAGCGCAGAGGCGAGAGTACCAGCAGCAGGTGCAATCAAACGATTATGTGGACAGTTCAAAGGAAGAGGGGGAGATGTGAGTAGGAGGGTTCCAGTGATGTGATATCCATCGAATGTGCTGTGTATTAATGGGCCTTTATTCCAGAAAGAATAATAGATAAGATTGGATTGAACAACTGAGTTACTTTATCCCTCCATTTCTGGGGTTAGCTCAGGTATGCTCTTGTCAACAAGGTTTCCATTCATGCCTTCAGCATGGCTTCAACCTCTACTAATTCTGAATTGTGTTCATAATGCTTATTTTTGATGTATTACAGTTTAAGCTCCTCCGAAAAAAACATGTCTGGAAAGAGGAGATAGATAGAGCCAATTTATAACAAATTTCTTTTCTCCCCTCTTTTTGGCGTTCTCAGCTCAACAGGATGTTCAATGGTGTGGCTGCAAAAGATAGACTTTGAGACTAAAGAGAGAAAGAAAACTTCTGGTACTACATAATAATCTATGATTAGGTAAATTAGATTTTGACACAACGTGGTTCCCTTTCTCTTCAAGTCTTGGGAATGGGTGATGTGATAGGAGGCATTTGGCCTGAGAGCAATGTTCTTGCTGTGGGTAATACTTCTAGGCATCCAGGCCTCTGTGATATCTCGACATGACATGTGTAATCAGTTGCTCCAGTTGCTGCTTTCGCAAGCTTGTCAATTCTCTCATCATCATCATGTGTAAGTGTGAAGCAGTAAATGGATATAGCCATCCAATTGTAGAAGTCAAATACTAGGATCTGGCCTTGTTTTGTTTGCGGGTCGCATGTTATGGTCAGGGTATAATGTTGCCATATAGGATAATACATGATGCAACTTCCAAGTGCGCAGGAAGAATCCCAATATGAGAGGTTCTAGATGTGTAGAGGATTAGTCAGTAGAAGATCAATTACTATAAGTTCCTGAGTCGGCTAGAAGCTCGACCAGGGCCCTAATGCCACTCTGTAAACAGATTTTACGCCGAGTTCATGCCGAGTTCATTCTCAGGCAGTTTGGAACGGTTCACCACATGGGTTACATCTACCCATCTACTGACAAGCTTCGTCCAAGCCTCCTCAATTTCTTCTTGTTGATACACCTCCAACAGCGGGCCGTGTAGAGTTGGTCCTTCACGTCTGAGCATTAGTTTGTTTGTTTGTTACGGAACAAAATCTAGGTCCATATGATGCAATTTTACACTCTTGGTGGATCAACACACAGTGATCAAACCATTGTCGTTTTCGTCACATATTTACGCTCTGCCATGTAAGTCGTTAGAATCAAATGCAGAAGTTAGGAATGATTAAGATGTCATGGGCTACATCGAGTTCGTGGCATTTTATACGCGTGTTTGGCCTGAAACTCGTTGGTAATTATCCCAAATCACCTTCCATTCCACATCTGGAACACCTGCTGCTGCTTCTTTTCCACCAATGGCCTCAGGCGATGGAGTTCCAGCCCATTCTATGGCACGTTCAAAACATTCTAACGCTGCCTTGGAGTTTCGACCATCCCTCTCTTCATGTAGCATCCCCATCAGATTCCACGCTCCAGCAGCTGTACGACGGGCATCACGCAACAAGCCCTCAGAAACAGATTTCATACCTCCGGAAGATGAGTAAGAAGTTAAAAGACGCTCTTCAAGTGGGTGGGGCAGAGAGTTTTTGATGGAGAATTCTTCAGGCTTCTTGAGTGGAAGTCCTGTCAGAGCCCGTGCTACACGTTCTGAACTCTCTGCTGCGAAAGTCAACCACTGGAGTGATGATACTGTTGGCTTGCGTTGTGCTTGCTGAACTTCAGCTAGATGGATAGAAAGAACAGATGATCGCTGCAGCAAGAATAGAGCATGTAGTGCTTGCGGCGGAGATGCGGACATGAGGGAATCAGGCAGTTGGATCGCACGGAGGGCAGAAAGTCCCTTTTCTTCAACCGATTCAGCCATATGATATTGCCCTGATTTGGCATGAAACGCTGACAAGGATACAAGGGTGGACGAAAGTAATCGCTGGGCTAGAGGTGACGGCGGAGGCTGATGAGAAATCAGCTCCTGGGGGTCTGACAGATTTTCAGAGGATGTGTTGTAAATGAGCTGGAGCGCACGCGCCCACCACTGAAGTGCTTCTTGCTCTGCCCCTGCACGCGAAGTAATATCTCCAAGTTTAAGGGCAATGCGTGCTGCATTCAGCCCTTTAGCATCAAGTCCAACCCATGCGCGTTCAAAGTCAGCCATTGCTTCAGGAACGAATTCGGCACCTAGTTTCTCCAAGATTGATCCACGAAGAGAGAAAAGCTGAGGCAGAGTATGAGGATATAAGCTGTCCGAGACAGATTCAGCATGACGAATAGCTGCTCGCAGAAAATATTCTGTGACTTGCAGCTGGGGATCAATAATATTAATCCCTGCCGGCCCAATGGGACCTGAACCCCGCTGGTCATAGCCTCCGATAGCTTTTGAATATTGACCGATGCCCCAAGTGTATGCCATCCACGCAGCTCGGACAAAATGACGAGCCCTGATTCCTAAACCCGGATCGGTACCCCCTAGCAGTGGATCGCCCGTCCATTTATCTACATCGGATTCCCATTGCCACTTTCTTATTTCATTGGATTCTGGGATGAGACTATTCTTTTCTACCCAGAGGTGAACTCCTTCGTATGCACACCCAGTAACAACACCAAAGAGGGTAATGCCAATGAGGGAGAATGTGATGAAACGCTTGCCAACATCCAATACAAACACAAAGTGCTTAGGAAAGTTTTCTTGAACTAAGACAGGGGATTCGGGGGTGTATGTCTGTTTCCAGACACTACTACGGGAATGTTTGGACGATTGCAAACGACATGCATGAGTAAATGCGTTGCTACATGATCGCAGACCCGGTCGTGCAGAGAATCGAGCCAAGAGGCCCTGCATGGGTGTTAAGTTGAGAGTATTGGATCCGGATGACATAAGGTCGCCCTAAAATAACCTTCTGTCCGAAGTTTCAAACCTGGAGTACTCGACATTGCGAGAAAAACGGTTTGATTCGTGGGAAGAATAATGCGTGTATGAATAGTAATGTGAGTGGTAGCTCTGTTTTACCAGACGGAGGTGACCATACTGGAAGAGCTGCAGTGCAAAAATTGACAATGTAGGGATGTTGCAAGTGTTATGATGTCATTGTCAGGCAAGTGAGACATTCATTCTGTCCTTAACCTTCTGGATACTGCAGTAGTGGGCATACGCAATGGTACTTGGGAGTAAACGAACCTGTCCTCCGAGTCCGGGATGTCACATAACCGAAGGCAATACTTGTTCTTATAATTAAAGAACACAACAAAAGCATATTCCTTGCAACAACTCTGTATTTGCCAGTTCGAATGTCTGCAATTGTTTCTCTATCCCAAAATTTTAAAGGAGGCTATCCGAAGGCAGGCATGCTCAGAGAAATCAAGGCTGTATTTTATGAACTATTTAGCTCGTCAGAGGTAATTGAAAGTTCCGGTGCACTTGTCCCCCTGACCAAACTGTCTACACTATGCCTAAATCACCACATATGTAGGAAAGATCGAATAGACGAACTAGTCTTCCGTGTCTAGTTTTCCCATGGTTTGATTTGTCTTTAGTTCAACCAGCTCGGCGTTGTCGGCCAAGAAGCCGGACTTCAGAATGCACCAAACTATGTTGGAAACATTTGCCCACACCCACACGCAGTTCGATTCCACAAAGACGCCGCTTTATAAACGTGCCCCTCTAGCTTCATTTTCCCTTCGGCTCCCTTCCTCTGGGCATCATGCTCGTCTTCTCCCCTGGGCTTGTGCTATTGTCCCTTCTGTCCATTACTACCTCTGCCCACTTGTCCACGAGAACGACAGCAAACGTCGCCCGGCAAAACAGCAATGTTGTAAATAGCCAATTCGTATCCCAACAAGGCAGCAGATTGATGGTCAACGGAAGGTATGAGAATTTGTTTTGTCGTAACTACCCTGACGCCAGATCAGTCAATTCACTTATATCGGCACTACTGCATACTGGTTGTCTTCATTGAACACTGACGAAGATATCGATCACACTCTGGGCAATATATCCCAAGCAGGATTCAATGCTGTGCGGACGTGGGCGTTTAATGGTATGTCTTCCTCGCTTCTATCATCTTCCGCAGTTTATGGAAACTCTCACAATAGATGTTGAACAAATCCCAGAAAACGGTACATGGTTCCAGTTGATTCAAAACGGAACTTTGACGATCAACAATGGCACTAATGGGCTACAAAAACTTGATAAGGTCTTGGAACTTGCCCAGAAACATGGTCTCTACGTCCTCCTTTCTCTGACGAACAATTGGAACCCTCATCCCTCTGATGTCATCAACGTTACTGATCCTCTCACCGTATTTGGGAAACGCGACACTATACTTGGGTTTAATGGTACTCGCCCGAGAAATACTCTGAGCAATGATTATGGTACGGTTGTCATACTTGGCAAGTACCGGTTTTTCTTATATTTTCAAGGGGGTATGGATGCCTATGTCCGGAACTTTGGTGGTCCCCGCGAGCATGATCAATTCTTTACCAATCAGACTTTGATTGGCGCTTTCATGAATTACACTACACAAATTGTCCAACGGTACCGCGACCATCCCAACGTGCTTTCTTGGTATGTTTACTATCTACACTCAGTAGAGATCTGATAACCTTTTTACAGGGAACTCGCCAACGATCCCAGGTGTGCCTAGCTATATAGGAGACTACAGGTGATTATCTGCTCACTTTGAATAGGTGTAACTCGTCTGTGTCAGCTTCCCCTGGTTGTGTTACACAAAATGTCACTCTCTGGCATTCTACATTGGCTCAACATGTGAAGAGGATAGATCCTAACCACCTTGTATCAAGCGGGTTAGTTTTCCAACTTTCTATGAGGAATCTCCGCCAATCCAAGTATATGTAGAACGCAAGGATTTCAGTGCATGGATTGCCCGAAACTTTTCCCTCTTCCTGCTCCCCCTCAGCAAGCTCCTCCTCCACAAGCTCCTCCACAAGCTCCTCCTCCACAAGCTCCTCCTCAACCCTCTCCTGCCCCTGGAGTTCGTCGCAATATCGCTGCACTTTTTACCAAAGAACGAATCTTACGAGAGCGCAAAGAAGCCTTCAAGAAGACACGAGCAGCAGCCAAGAGATCTACTTCGCAGGGTGGTATAAGAATTCGCGGGCGTTGGGTTTCGACTCGTGAGCTGTTGGTCTCTTGATGTCTCTACGATGCCACTGACGTCACACTCAGCTACCCGTCGACAGCAAAGCCTGGGCACCGCTCAGGATGGTTCTTTTGGTGTCGACAGTAACGATATTCTCGGCATTCCGGAGATTGGTCTCAGTAGCTTCCAGCTATTTCCTGATCAAAATAGCTATGCACCAGATGACCCTAACCTGCCGCCATTCAACAATAGTCTGAAGCAAGGTTTAGATTGGATACAGCAACATGCCATGGCTGGTCAAGTGTACGTGTCTGGATCAATTGTTCCTTCTCATGATTCTCAGCATTTGCTCAGATTCGGGAAGCCAGTAACAATGAATGCCGTAGGCCTTGTTACACAGCAGAATGCACCGGATTTTGTGCCCTTCAACACGACAGTTGCGCCATTTGCCAATGATACGAGTAAGATTTTGTCATTCCTAATTTGATTCCATTCAACAAGTGTCCGACAGCGAGTGCAACCCAACAATCGTTTGCTACGGACGCACAAGCGTCGGACGCACTATCTCAGTGGATGCAAGGTATGCTGAAGCCCATATCAAAATCAAAAACACTGATGCTGGATATTCTCTCCAGCCGCCGTGGACCAAGGTCTCCAGGGCATAATCCACTATCAGGTAAAGTCCTTCATTTCTGGACGTACTCCCCTCTTCTCTCCTATCCACTAACATCCCAAAATAGTGGTCCCAGCCCGACCTCACAACCGCGCCTGGAACCATCATTGATTCACCCACATCCCCGGTGCCCGATCAGACGCCTACGGAGCCAGTTCAAACACAAACTGGCACTTCACCTAATGATGGTTATGGAACTAATGCTATTGGACAAGTGTTCGAGTGTCCCTCGGTCCTCGCTGCGTGTTCTAACTCAACTTGCTAGACCTCTTGCATCAATTGTTCAATCCATTGGGCAGGGCTTTTTACCTGACAACAACGCTCGAAGATAGGCATGGCTTTTTGGGTGAATTTGCTTAAAGTGTTGCTGTGGCTGCTGATGATGATGACAATGACAATATTGATGATACTGCTGACGATCGCCATAGTGTTGTATTTGAATGTTGGAAGGACTAAGCTAGGACTTTTTTGAACTTTGATTTATACATGACGTGACACCGAGCATAAGTGTGACTTAGTAGCACGAATCAAATCACCTTGGTTCTGACTTCTGCCTACTGTGGCTTTGGAGTCCTCTTTCTTTGACGGTTACATAGTCACTTTGGTGTGAAGTCTTGGCCCCGGTAATGAAATTTTTCATTGACGACCTTCCTGTACGTATGCATTGCCCATCGTGGGTCGAGCTCCTTACATTGTTCCTAGATCATTTTTCCGTATGACCGCATCTATCCAGGTAGCTTTCGCTCGTGCCCTGCAATAGTTGGCTCCTGATCATAATAGAGCAATATGCCTATATGTGTGACCTGAAACGAACCCTTGATGCCACCGTACGGATCCCTAGATCCAGACGGACCAGAACTGCTGAACACAACCACCGCTACAGGGACACTGTGTGCTGGAAATGCCCTCGGGTACTGGAAAGACTGTATCACTACTCTCTCTCATCGTGTCCTATCAGCAGGTGAGCTTGCTAAGTCATGGATGCGCTCTTGTGGTATAACCGACGCCCAGTTTCATCCCACTAAACGTAAACTGATCTATTGTTCTCGAACGGTACCAGAAATTGAAAAGGCATTAACTGAATTGAAGCGGCTGATGAGTTACCGAGAATCCTGCGTAGATGTCGGAGAGAAGGCAAAGGAACGTCAGTACATGGGACTTGGATTAACGAGCCGAAAAAATCTCTGCGTAAACCCAGAAGTATGTACATGGCCTCTATTTGAGTCGGCCTCCGCTGACTTTGTAGTGATATTAGGTTGCCAAAGAAAAAAAGGGGAAGGTTGTCGATGCCCGATGTCGGGACTTGACCAACACTGCCGTGTGCGAGAAGGGGAGAGCGGACCCGGATTCTGTTGAGCTGTGTGATTGGCATGAAGTATGCATTTCGTTAGAATCATTGAACGAATTCTGAGGCAGGGGATCTTTTTCAGAATCTGGGGAAGCTTGAACCAGGAAATCTTTTACCATCTGGTATCTGGACGCTTGCTGATGTCTTAGAGTACAGCAAGGACAAAGGCATATGTCCGTATTTTGCAGTACGACGTATGGTGAGTGTTGTTGCAGTTAGACTCTTCAGACCTAGTTCATGTTGGTTTACTCAAGATGCCGTTTGTGGATGTGATCATCTATTCTTTCCATTATCTGCTTGACCCCAAGGTCGCCGAGCAGGTATCAAAAGAAATGTCAAAGGACTCTATCGTCGTCTTTGATGAAGCTCATAACATTGGTTCTTTAGCTATCTTATTCCTGTTATTTTCATGTAGCCTGACATGCCTCAACCAGATAATGTCTGCATTGAGTCGCTGAGCATCGATCTAACTCGTCCTATGCTTGACTCAGCGGCGAGAAGCATAACGAAGCTGGGAGAAAAGATTGAAGAGTTGGTATCTCAGTTCAGGCGACTTTTTCTGGATTTCCTTGCTAATCTTTACTTTTCAGAATCAAAAGTATAGATGCGTCCAAGCTACAAGACGAATATGCCAAACTAGTGGAAGGGCTGCAAGAAGCGTACGATGCAGACACTGATGGTATCATGGCTAACCCTGGTAACGTTAATTGTAAAGTATGGCTCAGTTCAAATAGGCTTACAACGCTCAAACAAGCCCTTCCTGAAGATATACTAAGAGAAGCAATACCTGGAAACATTCGAAAAGCAGAGCATTTTATCGCTTTTCTCAAACGATTCGTTGAATACTTGAAGGTGTCTTATTTTCTGAAGCGTCCATACGAATCTGACTTTTCCATCTTCATCAGACACGCATGAGAGTCTTACATGTGATCGCTGAGACCCCGCTTTCCTTTTTGCAGCATCTGAAGGACATCACATACATTGAACGGCGGCCACTGCGGTACGCTTGTAATATCTTCTCGTACTTTTTCCCATCTATTGAGATAACTCGCAGGTTCTGTGCCGAGCGGCTGCAATCTTTGATCCGGACACTAGAGCTTAGTAGACTGGACGAACATTCAAGTTTGCAGAAAGTTGCGAGTTTCGCAACCTTGGTTAGCACTTATGAGAAAGGTATCTTCAGGTTTTCGTTTCCAGTGCTACGCTAATCTGTAGAAAGGATTCTTGCTTATTCTGGAGCCCTTCGAAACCGATACCGCCACAGTCCCGAACCCAATCTTCCACTTTACGTGCGTTTTTTCATGATCACCGTGGACTAATTGACATCGAGCAAAAAAATCAGATGTCTTGATCCCTCAATTGCGATTAAACCAGTTTTCGAACGCTTCAGTAGTGTTGTCATCACTTCTGGGACCATCTCACCACTGGACATGTACCCAAAAATGCTCCAGTTCACACCCGTTGTTCAGGAGACTTATCCAATGACACTGACAAGGAATGCCTTCCTGCCGTTGGTTCGTAGCTCTCCTATCGGTAATTTGCTTGCTCAAGACTGATGCAGGTCATCACGCGGGGAAGCGATCAAGTGGCCATTAGTTCCCGATTTGAGGTTAGGAATGATCCCGCCGTGGTCCGTAATTTCGGAAGCATCTTGGTTGAATACTGTAAAATCGTCCCTGATGGCATAGTCGCTTTTTTCCCGAGCTACCTGTATATGGAATCCATCGTCGCGGCATGGAATGATATGGTAACCACCTATGACGAACGGAGAGCCATAATTAAGTGATACTTTCAGGGGATTCTGAACGAAGTATGGAAGAACAAGCTCATTTTTGTCGAAACTCCCGATGCCAATGAGACAAGCATTGCGCTAGAAAATTATCGACGAGTAGGCCGAGTCTTGTTTGGCTCAAAGATCTACTTTTGAGACTTCCTATCATAGGCCTGTAACAACGGTCGCGGAGCGGTTCTCTTTTCTGTAGCTCGGGGTAAGGTTTCTGAAGGGATTGATTTTGACCACAACTATGGGCGAGCAGTCATTATGTTTGGGTATAGCCTCTATTATTCGTCTATATTATCGCCTAATCCTTTTGTAGCATCCCCTATCAATACACAGAATCTCGAATATTGAAAGCACGTTTGGAGTACCTTCGTGACGCATACCGAATACGGGAGTCTGAATTTCTGGGGTTTGATGCCATGCGAAATGCCGCCCAGTGCGTGGGTCGTGTTTTACGAGGGAAGACGGACTGGGGGCTCATGGTGTTCGCCGACAAAGTTTGAAGCTTTATGCCATTTCCTATCCCATTTTGCTGACCATCTTCTCACCATTTTCTCTTAGCGATTTGCCCGGGCTGACAAACGAGCCAAGCTTCCCCGCTGGATTAACCAATATATCACTGAAACTGCATCGAATCTCTCCACAGACATGGCAATAACATTAGCCAAGTTGTTCATGCGTACCATATCACAGAATCCCAACGAGAATCAGACAGGGGTATCATTATGGACCCTGGATGACATAGAAAAGGCACAGAATAAACAAAGAGCCATCACGCAAGAAGAGCAGACAGAGGAAGACGATGAAGATAGGTATGATAATGGGGGGATAGAAGACCAAACTCTTATTAATCTACACATGTAGACACGTAACTACGGTACTATGTTATTCCTCAGTACTCTTCTTAGTAGCAGTATTGAAGGAACATTTTCGGCATTGGATAGGCAGCTACAAGGTATGTGAATGGCCATAGCCGCTGTCATGAAATAATTGACATACATCACAATAAATCCTAATGGGCTGATTCTGGTATCGCTGGCAAGTACAAAGATTGCCACACTCCTTGGAGTGAGAAGCACTTAGAAAACAGTTTTCCTTCGCGCAGTCAATTTTCTTCTCATGGTCGAACTGAGAGTGTTTGCAGATGTATTTGAAGAGATAGAGTTCTCTGCGACACATTAGTTGTACCTGGATCTGAATGAGCATCATTTATACGAGTGAAGGAATGCCTCACTCGGGCTGTCGGCGGAGGTAGGCGAGAGGTCAAATCTCGAATGCTGTGAATGCAATCAGGTCTGATTTCTGTCGCACGAGGGGTCGATGACTCTGAAATAAACGAAATGGCAGGTGCGTTGGATTGCAAGAATGGGCAGCAAAGGACAGGGAACATACATTTCGAACTCTGAGGCTTGATTTGGGTGACAGCGAGACTTGAAGCGGGGCGTCTGTATTTAATTCACGCGTCCTTGACCGAGATTCAGATCGGGACTGTGGGAGCTTATGGCATTGCCTCGGTCCCAAATAAGAGCGGCCGTCCTAGGCCTATGTTTTGAGTCTAGCAACGGGACCTGTGGTATCAAACAACATAGACTAATTCATCAGTGCTAACTCGTTTGGTCAACCCAAACATTAACCACAACATGTTTCATTTTGCTGAAGGAAACAAGAGCAAATATCAGTCTCCTATGGCATAGGAGTATGACTCTGGAGTTTTTTGGAATGGCATCTTAACACTTGACAATTATTTTTGACGTCATACAACAATCTCCTATCTCGTTCAGATAGTATTTAAACACAATTTGAGTCGTCAAGTTCGTCAGGCCGCCTACAGTCATGTCGCATATCCTCCCTTCCGCCTCTAAGAGCTTTGATGCCAAGTCGAATAAAATGTTCCTGGCGAGTCTTCAAACCCAGCCCGATTCGGCAGCTTCATCCTTCTCCATCCACTGACACTCTCCAGAGTCCACCCACCGAACTTGTCCAGCGTCACTCCACGGCTCTAGAAACCCTGCGAACAACTGCAAGCCAGCTCAACGACTTACCTTCGACTGTTCGAGGAAACTGTTTTTCTAAACCGCTTGCAAGAGCTCGCATTTCTACCCTTCTTCATACCCTTACAAACCACCATGAT